>Ga0114922_10002085_pt1 | contig 18875 bp, 17 predicted proteins | sample AartaG_FD_100975 | JGI IMG/M metagenome (GOLD analysis project Ga0114922, IMG submission 100975) | Deep subsurface microbial communities from Aarhus Bay to uncover new lineages of life (NeLLi) - Aarhus_00045 metaG | ecosystem: Environmental > Aquatic > Marine > Oceanic > Sediment | place...
ATACTTAATCTGGCAGACTAACCAGATTCCTGGCGAGTAACCCGGATTTCGTCAATCCAACCCAACCTACAAGGAAATTCAGAGTTGGGTTAAGGCATTGAGCAATCTATACGTAATCTGGCAGACTAACGAGATTCCTGGCGAGTAACCCGGATTTCGTTAATCCAACCCAACCTACAAGGAAATTTAACATTGTCAAGATAGAAACACTGACAATATAAGGCAATAGAGTTAGAGTGTCATCGGACATGAAACCCAGAGATGGGTGTCTGGCATCTGTTTCGGGATAGCAAGAATGAATCATTCCAGAAAAAGGGGTAGTTATGAAAGCAGTTGTTCTGAGATCGCCCGGAGTCCTCGCGATCGAGGACATCCCAACTCCTCAACCCCGCGAAGATGAAGTTTTGATAAAAGTGGAAGCATGTGGCGTCTGTGGAAGCGATATAAGGTACTTTCACGGGGATAATCCCTGGTCCAGGCAGACTCTTGGGATCATCAAATCCAACCCGCCGAATATGGTGCTGGGACACGAATTCGCAGGCAGGATAGTTGACGTGGGCAGTAAGTCGCTTCGGGAACGGCTGGGTCAGAGAGCTGCTGTCCTGGCGTATAAAGCTTGTGGTGAATGTTATCACTGCCTGATCGGGCGTCATAACCTGTGCGCCTACGTGAAGCATATAGGACATTCAGCCGGGTGGGATGATCCCGGAGAATACAACCCCGGCGGCATGGCCGAGTTCTGCCGCGTCTGGGATGAGATGGCTTACCAGATACCGGATTCCATTAGCCCCGCTGCGGCCACTCTGCTGGACGGCCTCGCGGTGGCCATTCACGCCGCCGGCAAAGCAGGATTAAGTGAAAGCCAACAGGCGCGAGATGGGGAGTTCGAGCACGTGATGATAATGGGCAGTGGGGCGATAGGATTGCTTATCCTGCAGGTAGTCCGCGCCTTCGGAGCGAAGTCTGTCATATCAGTCGATAACTACGCCAAACCATTGGAGATCGCTGCACAGTTGGGAGCGGATGTTGTAGTTCGCTCGCAGGAGCTGGAAGATCAGGTGATGGAACACACAAACGGGTCGGGAGCGAATGTGATTTTTGACACCGTCGGTTCTCAGGAGACATTTATACAGTCGCTCAAACTGCTCAGGAGGGGCGGCAAGCTGATCCTGCTGGCAGTGCCTCCGCAGGAAGTATCCCTGGATCCATCATTGCTCAGCGGCGAACGCGTGGTTATGTCATCAGCTAACAACACTTACCCGTGTTTTCCACTGGCTATTGAGCTTATGAAAAGCGGCAAAGTGAAAGCCGATCCCATCATCACTCACCAGTATCCCATTTCAGAAGCTATTGAGGCATTCCGTGTGGCTGAGGATAAAGAGAAGCATGGGGCGGTTAAGGTGGTTATCACGCTTTGATATGATGAGAAAATATCACTTTGGGAACTGTGGAAAGGAATCTTAGGCTGATGAATCTGGAGAAATACTCTATTGGGGTTGGTGACAGGTTTGCTCACCAGGGACAGGCTCAGTTGAGGGCCTTGCTCAGGGCAAAAGAGCGAGGCATCGACGTTGTGCCAGTATGGAACAAGTCACATCGAGAGCACAATGCTACTGGTACCTCCCCCGGGGATGTCCGCAGGGAAGCGGATGAGGCTGTGAAAGCTCTGGGATGGGATGATTCTTACTACGTGGATGCTGATCACATCGGTATGAAGAACGTTGATCTGTTCGTGGATTCCAGCGACTTTTTCACCATCGACGTGGCCGACTTTATCGGTCAGCCAGCAGGCGAGGACGAAGTTCAGAACTTCGTGCGCAGGCAGAATAAGTACGTGGGCGATCTGGAAATACCTGCCCTGGGGAAGTCGTTCAGCGTTACGGAAGATCAGATAGCGGATATTGGCCGCCGGTTCCTGAAAGCGGTTAAGGAAGCTGGCAGGATCTATCGTCACATTGAAAAAGCAAAAGATAAAGGGAATTTCATCGCTGAAGTTTCTATGGACGAAACGGAATCTCCCCAGACCCCGGTTGAGATGTTTTTCATTCTCGCTGCCATTGCCGACGAAGGTATTCCGGTTCAGACTATCGCTCCGAAATTCACCGGGCGCTTCAACAAAGGTGTCGATTATGCCGGCGATGTCAACCGATTCGCGGAGGAATTCGAGGCGGACGTTGCCGTTATAGCTTTAGCCGTCGAAGAATTCGGACTGCCGGAGAATTTGAAACTGAGCGTGCATTCGGGCAGCGATAAGTTCTCCATCTATGAACCTATCAAAAGGATAATCCGGAAGCATGGGGCGGGATTGCACCTGAAAACTGCCGGCACCACCTGGCTCGAAGAGCTGATCGGTCTGGCGATGGCCGGCGGAGAGGGGCTGGCCATAGCGAAGGAAATATACAAGACGGCGCTGGAGCGGTTTGACGAACTCCGTGCGCCATACTCAGCGGTTATTGATATTGACGAAAGCCGCGTTCCATCTCCAGAGACGATGGATGGCTGGACTGGCGAGGACTATGCGAACGCCTTGAGGCACGATCCATCATGCGAGAGCTACAACCCGAGCTTTCGCCAGGTCCTGCATATAGCTTATAAAGTCGCTGCGGGGATGGGCGAACGTTACCTTAACGCCCTGGAAGAATTCAAAGACGTGATCGGGGAGAACGTGACGGAGAATATCTACCAGCGTCATCTGATGAGAGTTTTCGCTGGCTAGGGAGAATATCAAAGTGGAACAGGAAGGAAAATTTCACCTATACTTACTGATAGGCCAATCCAACATGGCCGGGCGCGGCCAGGTGGAGCCACAGGACAGGGAAGCACATCCACGCGTCTTCATGCTGGACAAAGCAGTCAAGTGGGCGCCAGCCGCCGACCCGCTTCATTTCGACAAGCCCATCGCCGGCGTCGGACCCGGGTTGACATTCGGCAGGATAATGGCCGACCGCGAGCCTTCCATTCGCGTTGGCCTGATACCCTGTGCAGCGGGTGGATCGCCGATCTCGGTCTGGAAGCACGGTGGATTCTGGGAGCAAACTAACAGCAAGCCCTACGATGACACTATCGAGCGCACCGGGATCGCTATGAAGGACGGTGTTCTTAAGGGCATCCTCTGGCATCAGGGGGAGAGCGATAGCAATGAGAACGACGCGGAGCTTTACGAAGATCGGCTGGTGGATCTGATAAATACCCTCAGGAAGGAGTTGAAAGCACCTGACGTGCCCTTCATAGCTGCCACGCTGGGCGACTTTGTGGTGGAAGGTAATCCCCATGCCCGGGTTGTCAACGAGGCCTTAAGACGGATACCGCAACGAGTTAAGAATACCGCTTACGTGGATTCCAGCGGGTTGGAGCACAAGGGCGATAACGTGCACTTTAGCGCAGAATCCGCCCGTGAACTTGGCCGGCGCTACGCCGAGGCGATGATCCGCCTGTTAGCTCAGTGACATTATCTGCCTGATCAGTACCGTCACATCATCCACTGAGATCCGGTCGATGCACCTGTAGCCCGGCCGCTTACATTTGTCCTGCATACAGGGTGGGCAATCTTCTTCCATCCGCAGAGCGGCGCAGTGTTTTCCATAGGGGCCGAATCGCTGAGGGCTGGTGGGCCCGAAAAGCCCAATAACTCTCGTGCCACAGGCTGCCGCCAGATGCATGGGGCCGCTGTCATTGCCGATGAAGAGATCCGTTTTCTGGAGCACCGCCGCCAGTTGCCCCAGCCTGGTTTGCCCAGATAGATCCGTTACATTCTCGTTCATTTCGGACACGATAGATCGGGCGATCTGCTCTTCGCCCTTGCCGCCCACCAGTATAATCCGGGCATTGTATTCCCGGGATAGATGATCGGCCAGTTGCGCATACCTTTCAGCAGGCCACTGTTTAAGCAGCGATGGCCCTCCGGGATGCATCGCTATGATGGTGGAATGCTGATTATTATTTCCTAACAGCACATCCGCGCTGTCCATGTCCTCCTGTGGCAGATCGAGGGAAAGATTGCGCAGTGGCGTGGGCACTCCAGCGCGGGCCAGTATGTCCAGGTTCACCTCCGCCTCGTGTTCTGACTTTAGCGATGTCTTGCCCAGTTTTCGCTGGATGAGATAAGTGCCCCGGTCGATCCTGAATCTGCTCTTTGCTATGGCTGCATATAGCAGCGATGCGAAGCTGCCGCGGAGATCGACTATCAGGTCAAAATCCCGCTTTCTCATCTCTCTGGCGAATCGCAGCCCGCGGGGGAAATCAAGCATCCTCAAGCTTCCGGAGCGATCAAAGAAGCGGGCGTCGTAGCACAAAATCTCGTCTAAATGGGGGATATAACTGGCTATCAGCTTTGATGAAGAGTTTACGATCATGCAGATATAAGCCCGGGGAAAATGCGCTCTGAGATTGGCAATAGCAGGGATGGAAAGGATGACGTCGCCAATGTGATCCAGCTTTATGACCGCAATCCGGCGTATATCCGCGGAAGCCAGATCCCTCCTGCGATAGAATGTGAAACTGATGAGATATGATAGGATCAGAGTGGTATATTCCTGGAATTTTCTGGAAAACTGTGGCATCTTACCGTAATTTCCTTGGAACTCAGGGTTACGAAAAGTTTCAGCCATTTATAGTAACATAATCGGCTGTATACCTCAAGCTTGTCTTTCCAAACAAAAATGTTGACGTTGCTATCGGGCTGTGGTAGAATTATGAAACATTTAACTTGACAATGTTAAATCAGGAGTTGGGTTAAGGGATTCAGCAATCTATACGTAATCTGGTAGACTAACCAGATCTGTACGAGCAACTGGGATTTTGCTAATTCAACCCAACCTACGAGGAAATTTAACATTGTCAAGTTAACTGGCGCTGTGCAAATTACCAGTAATTGTTGGTTGGAGAGGTAAAGAGAGATTGGCGTTGACTTTTGCGTGAGTTTCTTTTTTGGTATAGTCTGTTACCTGGTGTAACAAGGAAGGAGAATCAAGTGGCTGATCTGAAATCATCTTTAGTGAGTAGCATGCTTGCCAGAGCGGAAGCTATGAGTCAGACGGAGAAAATCGTTGAAGATGCTATGAATAGCGGGGTACCAGCCGATGAGGTCCTGAACGAGGGATTCATCCCTGCAATGGCCATTATCGGCGATAAGTTCAGTGAAGGAGAGGTATATATACCTGACGTGCTTATAGCTGCGCGGGCTATGCAGGCAAGTGTGGATAAATTGCGCCCACTCCTGGCAGATGAAGCGGCAACCGATCGCGGGACTGTGGTGATCGGTACCGTCAAAGGCGATCTGCATGATATTGGAAAAAACCTGGTAAAGTATATGCTGCAAGGTTCGGGTTTTAACGTGGTTGACCTGGGAAATGACGTTTCAGCGGAGCAGTTCGCTGAAGCTGTAAGGACCCATGAGGCTGGAGTAGTGGCTATGTCGGCTCTCCTTACCACGACAATGGGGTCTATGAAAGACGTAGTCGATGGGCTGGAGGAAGCCGGGCTTCGCGATAGAGTTAAAATCATGATAGGCGGCGCGCCGGTGACGCAGGAATATGCCGATAGGATCAAGGTTGATGGCTATGCCAGGGATGCAGGCTCGGCTGTGCATATAGCTATGGAATTATTAGGCATCGAATAGCTATATCCGGAGGTGTGGAAATTGAAACTCAGTAGCGCATTACGTTCTGGAGTCCTCATCTGCGACGGAGCAATGGGCACTGAATTGCAGAGGCGAGGTCTTGGCCGAGGGGAGACGACGGATTCGTGGAACGTTACCCATCCCGACCAGGTTAAGGCCGTTCATAATGCGTATATCCAGGCTGGCGCTCAGATCATCCTGACTAATACGTTTGGCGCGAATGCAATGAGGGTGGGAAAAGACAGCCAGTATGGCGTTGAGCAGTTGAATCAAGCGGCTGTGGAGATTGCCCGGGACTGCGCCGGGCAGGATATACTCGTATTTGGCGACGTGGGACCCAGTGGATGCGAGGACCAAATGCCGCCCTACGGAACCCGGCCGGAGCAGGAATTTTACGATGCATTTAAGGAGCAGGCTATAGCTCTTGCGGAGGCTGGCGTTGATGCTATTCTGGTTGAAACCATGTCCAACCTCGCTGAGGCGGTTATAGCTGTCCGGGCAGCTAAAGAGAATTCTTCCCTGCCAGTGATCTGCAGCATGTCTTTTGCCCTGCCGCCGGCTTCCCGCCCGGATGACTTCAGGTCGCCCTGGGGTGACGCTCTCCCGGATATTGTGGATAATCTTACCCGGTCAGGTGCGGAAGTGTTAGGCTCGAACTGCGGCGATCTTGTGGAGGAGATGCCGCAGTTAGCCAGGAAGATGCGGGAGATTACGGATCTGCCGTTGATCTTTGAAGTGAACGCTGGCCGACCTCGCGTCGATGAAGAGTACAGGAGCATATATTCGCTCGATCCCCAGGGCCTGGCTGAGATCGCTTCTCAGCTCGCTGAAGCAGGCGCAAATATCATCGGTGGCTGCTGCGGGACAACTCCGGAACATATAGCTGCTATTAAGAGAGTGACGGGTTAGTTGTTTCGCGGGAAGTGTGACGTCATGCGTCATACGTCATACGTCAAAGGGGTCCTATATCGGACATTTGACGATCTTGCTGTTAAGCGGTTTGGTGGGCAAGTAATATATGTTTTCGGGAATGGGCGGGTTTTCTCAACCAATCGGACATTTTGAGAGAAGAGAACCGTCATCTTTACCCCCAACGGTGTTGAACATGACAAACGAAACCCGCCCCTACAAATAACAACACAGATTTACCGATTGAACCACTAAGTGTTAAATGGTTCATTGTGACTTATCTGAAACCGTGAACCCATAATGAGAGGTTTGCTAATCCATCAATGTGAAGGATTTTTGTCCCTCCAGTTGCGTATTTTTCTCTCTCCGTTTTTCGATAGTATGAGAAAGAAATCGTGAGTATAGAAGAGCAAATTGAGTATTGGATAGAAAGCGCAGACAATGACCTGACTGTGGCAGAGCATCTGTTCCAGAGCAGTGATTACTCCTGGTGTCTCTTCGTGGGTCATCTGGTATTGGAAAAGATACTCAAGGCGCTTTACGTGAGAAATAATAGGAAGGTTCCTCCCAAAACCCACAATCTTTTAACCTTGTCTAAGTTAATAGGTCTTAATTTAACTCCAGAACAGGAGGAATTTCTCTCAAGGGTGAACGATTTCAATATTGAAGCGAGATATCCTGACTTCGAAATGCAGTTTGCTGAGTTATGCACAAAGGAGTTCACCTTAGAGAATCTTTCGAAAATAAAGGGGTTTTATCGATGGCTAAAGTCCCTGGTGGAATAATGAACTTACTGAGAGAATATGTCGCGGAACTGGAGAAAAATAATATCCATTTGAAAACGGCTATATTGTTTGGTTCTTATGCGAAGGGAAACTATGGTGATCTTAGCGATATTGATATCGCTCTGGTGTCTGACGATTTTCAAGGTGTAAGGTTCCTTGATAAGGAAAAAATTAGGAGACTCACACTGTCTATCGACTATAGAATTGACCCTCTGCCTTATAAAACTGAAGATTTCACCGAGAGCAACATATTTGTGAAAGAGATATTGGAAACGGGAGTGAAAATAGTCTAGTATTGGAGAATATTTATGACCAAGGAGCTTTTTGTGCCGGGAAGGCTGTGCCTTTTTGGTGAGCATTCGGACTGGGCTGGTGGATATAGAAGGGCTGATAAGTCCATAGCCCCCGGCCATTGCATGGCTATTGGGACGGATCAGGGGATTTATGCGAATGTATCGGCGCATCCTGATAGATTTACCATCAGATCGTTTGATATGCACGATAAGAATATAGGCACTCAGGAATTCCGGATGGATGAGGAAGAGCTGCTTGAAGCGGCGAAGGCCGGTGACTTTTTTAGCTATTGCGCGGGTGTGGGATTCTATATACTCAAAGAGCACCACGTGGGTGGGCTGATCATTGAGAACCGGATGGATCTCCCTATTAAGCGCGGGCTTTCCTCATCGGCTTCTATCTGTGTACTTACTGCGAGAGCTTTTAGCCAGGTTTATAATCTAGGATTAACCCGGCGACAGGAGATGGAATATGCTTATAAGGGCGAAATACTGACTCCCTCTGAGTGCGGCAGGATGGACCAGGTCTGCGCTTATGGCGAGACTCCAGTTTTTCTCACTTTTGATGGAGATAATATGGGTATCGAGGAGCTGTCTCCAGGCCGACCGGTGTATATGGTTATAGCTGATCTTGAAAAGGGGAAGAATACTAGAAAGATCCTGTCAGACCTGAATTACCACTTTGTGAAAGGTGGCGGCCCAATAAAGGAGAGACTGAGATATGCGCTGGGGGATGGGAATAAGGAGATACTTATGGATTCCCGGCGAATCCTCGAGAAGGGGGATAGTGATGAACTCGGTCGGTTGATGACGAAAGCTCAGCGCCTGTTCGACGAGTGCGTTGCCCCGGCGTGCCCGGAGGAGCTGTCTGCCCCGAAATTGCATGAGATTCTTTTGCATCCGGACATCCAGGATCTTGTATGGGGTGGTAAGGGAGTTGGCTCGCAGGGCGACGGGTGCGCTCAATTCGTCGCGAAAGGGCTGGAGGAGCAGGAGGAACTCATAGAAAGGCTCTGGAACCTGGATGTTCGTCCATATAACCTGATTATAAAGGCTTCTGCTCCGCATGTGCTTAAGGAAAATTAGAAAATGGCTGAAATGACGAGAATATCTGTGTTGGAAGGGTTCGGCAGGCCTCTGCAGATCAGGGAGATGAAGATTCCTGATCTCCTGCCGGGTCAGATTCTGGTGAAAATTACGGCTTCAGGCGTGTGCGGCTCGGATGTGCACATGCAGGAGGGCAGAGACCCACGCCTGGCGCTTCCTATGTGTCTTGGACACGAGGGTGTGGGTCAGATAGTCAGGATGAATGGTGAGAAAAATACGGCTCTGGGCGAAGAACTCAAGGCCGGCGACATGATTATCTGGAACAGGGGGGTGTTGTGCGGGAAGTGCTACTACTGCACTGTAGCACGTCAGCCGTCGCTTTGTGTGAATCGGTGGGCTTATGGCATCCATCGCTCCCTGAGCGATCCGCCGCATCTGAATGGCTGTTACGCTGAACATCTTATACTTGACGCTAAGACCGACGTTTTTCTCCTGGATGATCGGGATTCTGCTGTGTATGTGCCTGCCTCGTGCTCTGGAGCTACTGCGGCTCATGCCTTTGAGTATGCGAGAGCGAGTATGAAGACCGGCGACTCGGTTCTGGTGCAGGGGCCTGGCCCTCTGGGTATATTCCTGGTGGCTTATGCGAAGGCTTTCGGCGCTGGTCAGATAATTGTGACTGGCGGGACTCAGAGCAGGCTTGAGATGTGCCGGGAGTTCGGCGCGACTGAGGTGTTGAACAGACATGAATACTCGCCAGAGGAGACAAAGGAAGCTGTTATGTCGCTTACCCACGGCAGGGGCGTGGACGTGGCTCTTGAAGCGGCGGGAAACTTGCAAGCTATTGTGGACGGGATGCCTCTGGTGAGAATGGGCGGAGCTTATATATCGGCCGGGTTCGGCGAGCCGGCAGGCCCTGTTGAATTCCTGTGGTTCGAGAGTTTGATGAGGAGGAACCTGACTGTCCAGGGCGTCTGGGTTAGCGATACCCGCCACGTTCTTGAGGCAGTGCGCATGGTTCAGATGGAATACGATAAGTTTACGAAGATGATTACCCACCGGTTCAGCCTGAAAGATGCTACTGCCGCCCTCGAATCTGTTGCTTCGAGGCAGGCGGTTAAGGCGGTGCTTGTGCCGGAATAAAACGTAATAAGCAAATTTCAGAAAAGGCTTTGAGCTTTTGCCAACAGACCGAAATAGGCAGTTAACCCGATAGGCGGGACATTCCTGTCCCGCCAGAATATGGAAAAATCGAGGATCATTACTAAGGTTGCGTGAGTTCTAGCTTCTCATGAGGCGGGACAGGAATGTCCCGCCTATCGGGTTAACAGTTTTCTTAAGGCTATCTCAAAAGTTTAGATTCTTTTCTGAAACTTGCTTAATGAGAGGATTTCTGAGCAATGAAGATATATATGATCACAGACCTGGAAGGACCGGCTATGATCTCGCGTTTTAATCAGACGCGGGATGTGACCCCGGAAGATAAGGCCGTATCTATGAAGCTTCTGACCTGGGAGGTTAACGCGGCTGTGGATGGCATACTGGACGTTGATAAAGACGCTGAGGTTGTGGTCTGGGACGGTCACGGCAGCGGCGGTATTGACGTTCTGGAGTTCCATCCCAGGGCAAAATTGATCTTGAGAGGGCCTATACGGCCGCCATACTTTATGGATGAAACGTTCGATGCGCAGTTTTTCGTCGGTCAACATGCGATGGCCGGAACTGAGGCTGCTCCGCTGTGTCATACGTATTCGTCGAAGACCATTGAGTATTATAAGCTGAATGGTATGTTTGTGGGGGAGTTCGGCGCCCGGGCGATTATGGCTGGAGTTCTGGGTGTTCCCACGGTTTTTATTTCAGGCGATGATAAGGCTGTGGCGGAGGCGAAGGCCCTGGTGCCGGGCATATTCGGAGCGGCGGTTAAGCAGGGGTTGGGACGAGAGCTGGCCGTTCATCTCTCACCGAAAGCGGCTCACGAACTCATCCGGGAGACGGCGGCGGAGGCTTGCAGGAACATAGATTCTATACCGCCAGTGAAAATGGACCCGCCTTATGAACAGGAGATAAGAGTGCTGGAGGGTGTGAGTATTGAAGGATACCTCAAATACCCGGGCGCGGAGAAGATTGATGATAGGACAGTGGTGTTGAGGAGCGACAATATTTTTGAGTTGCGGGTATAGAATCTAAATCTGGTATTAACCTTTGTCACCGTAATCTCGAGAGAGCATTGCATGTTTAGCACTACCAGATTCGTTAAGGTGATCACCTTCCTTCTCATACTGAATGTCTTAACAGGGAATATAAGCCCTTTTAGCCGCGAATTAAACAGTCTTATAGCTTTAGGCTTGGTGGCGGCCTTTGTGCTAATGTATTTCCCTGTGAAGGTGACCCGGACTAAACAGAACGTATTAGCGTTCGGTATATTCGCGCTCTCAGCCTTTGCATTCATACATGGAGGGATATATAAACTCTTTGCCACAACCTTTTTTATCTTTGCTCTGGATCTTCTGCTACGGGCCGGTGGCAGAAAAGAGCCTGAATTACATATACTGCTCCTGACTACGATATTTTACAGCTTGTTTTCCCTCTTCTATCAATATGTCCCTCAAGTCTGGTTTGCCTTTCAGGGCGCATCGGCCTTTCTTTCAATTGCTACAGGGGCATTGGTCAGGCAAAAGATTTCCTGGGGCGCTACTTACCTGGGATTACGGATAACAGTAACCTTTCTCTTTCTTTACGTCAGCATTTTTCTTCTATCCAGCCATAAAAAGGTTCTTCTCTTTGCCCTGTCCCTGATATCTCCAGTGATCGCAACTATAATCTACGGGATACCTCAGTTTTACATAAGCATGGCATCAGGGCGTATCTCCCGGGAGCTATTCATAAAGTCTTTAGATCTGCAAATTCTTCTTTTCCTACTCTGTCTCCCCTGGACTTACTTACTTTTGAGAAGAGTTTCTCTCTATGATACCTGGCTATGGGCAAAAGGGAGAAGAGTAACTTACCTGATCTCAACCGCGACGTTACTATTCCTGTCAGTTGGCTGTCTAACTTTTTTCCTGCCGCCTGTCTCTCACACTGGTAGTATACTCTTTTATGATAAAGGCTATCTGAACTGGAACGTTCCAGTTTTTGGTCAATACGGCGGAAGAAGTGGGGGTATGTTTGGCCTTCTACCTGAGTACCTAGAAGCCAAAGGCTATGAAGTAAGGCGAAGCGACGTTACCCAGGAATCGCTCCGAGGTATTGATGCCTTAGTGGTCATTAATCTAAGCCGCCCTTTCTCTAAAGAACAGAAGCAATTGATCTGGGACTTTGTGGAGAATGGAGGTTCCCTGATGGTATTGGGAGACCACACTGGTACTCAGCAAATCCGAGAGCCATCAAACGACCTGTTAGAGCCAGTGAATATAGGCCTCAAATTTGACTCTGCCATAGGTTTGACAGGGGAATGGGATCATGCTTTTGAACTCAGACCTCACTTCATAACTAAGCACATTCGGAGGGATCATGATACCCAAATAAGGATTGGTGCCTCGCTGGCTATTTCTCCCAGTGCCCGGCCAGTAATTATTGGCAGAAATGGTTTCTCTGACCCTGGCGATATTCGCGCGGTGGAAAGAGGGTATCTTGGGGATATGCAATATTCTCAAGGGGAGCATCTTGGTGACTTAGTGCTGGTGGCAGAGAATCACTATGGAAAAGGCAAGGTACTCGTGTTTGGTGATACCACGTCTTTTCAAAATGGTGTCCTGGTCCAGAGTTACCAGTTCGTAGATCAAGTCTTCCACTGGCTAACCACTCCGGCGAAAAGAGTATATCCGTATAATATATATTCATCGCTGATACTCTTGCTCCCAGCTTTGATCTTTCTAATCATCCAGAGAAGGGATTCGGCGGCTGTGATCGTCTGTTCCGCTGCCTTGTGTGTTTCGCTGTTGCTCACAACGACGGTCATTCCCGGTTTGAGGATAGAAGAAAAAGGAGATGACATCAACGCAGAGATAGCCTATATAGATGCTTCTCATTTAGAACGTTACAGCATGGATTCCTGGAATGCAAGTGGTTTTGGTGGGCTTAGCTATAATCTGATGAGAAATAAATACCTGCCTCTTATCTTGCAGAACTTCTCCAGGGAAAAGATTCTTGCTAGCCATCTGCTGGTGATCATTGCTCCTGCCAAGTCTTTCTCCGGAGAGGAGATAGAAGCTCTGGAGGAATTTGTTCGTGGTGGCGGGGTCTTAGTTCTGAGTGTTGGGTGGGAGGAAAGAGCTGCCTCTCAAAGCTTACTCCGAAGTTTCGGCCTGGAAATCGGAAATACCCCCCTGGGGCGTGTTGATCCATCGCAGAATTCTCAGAAGCTGGCATTCCACAAGGCCTGGCCTGTTGAACTCCTACAGGAAGGAGCTGAGGTACTGTGCCAGGTATGGGATCATCCATTAATCGTTTCCAAATCCTATCACAAGGGACGAGTTCTCTTGATAGGCGACTCCTCATTTCTGCTCAACGAGAATTTGGAGGGGCTATATAATCATTCCCTACCCAACATTATGTTCTTGAAAAAGATCCTCGATGAAAAGTTCCGGGAGGAGGTGTAAACGATTGAAGGTTGTCTGGCTGGGTCTGCTATTTCTATCCGGGAGTTGGCTATTTCTGACGCATGTTTTCACTCCTCCGCACTGGATAGGCTTTCTCCTCCTCTCAAGCGGGGCCATCCTTAACATTATAGCATTGCGAGAAATGGATCTCTCTCGTATTGATAGAAAATACTTCCTCGCCTCCGTGCCGCTGCTGATCTCCGCATGGATAGTCCCTTTTCCGTACAATTTGGGACTAATACTCTTACTTTCGGGATTGGTGATGAGCTTGCTGCGTCCCTTCTTTCGCTGGGCATCAAAGATAAGTCTGGGTCTATTTTTCACAGGGCTAATGTTAGTGATCCAAAGTGCATTCTTCCCAATCTACTTCCGTCTAGCATCTCGGCATTACTCATTGAAGGCTCTACCTGCCATCGTTTGCTGGTTGATAAAAGCCACGGGATTAAGTGCCAGTTGGAATCAGGATACGGTCTTTGTTCAATCGGCTAAAGAGGTATTTGGATTTACCATAACTATGGAGAAATTGGGATTTTTCTTTTGGGCGAATGTCCTTCTGGGCGCGGGGATAATACTATGGGTTTTGGGAAGGCCGGGGAAAAAGGATCGATGGCTAGTTTTCATCCTTTCTGTAAGCGTGGCATATCTCCTCCCCAGATGCGCAGGATTAATCTTTCTTTACCTTGACTGGAAACAGGTCAGTCTGTTCTGGTCCCCCTGGATAACCATCCTCAGCTTTGTTCCGCTGATTCTGCTTCTCCTTAAATTCATTCCCTTAAAGAAGAATCTGGCAACCAATCCCTTGAGGTTGAGTCCCTTTATCTTGACAAGGAATCACTTAGTGCTGGCGGGAACTTCCTTTATTTCTGTACTTCTGCTGATAGGGGCGTGGGCCTTTCAGGACCCCGGAACCACGAAGGAAGGAAGAATTCTCATCGATGAGAAACACAGCAATTGGGAATGGACAACCCAGAAATATGATACCCGTTGGTTCGGTGAAATATCAGGTTATAATTATTACTGCTTTGCGGACTATCTTCATTACTTTTACCAGATAGATAGGAATTTTGAATTCATAACCACCGATCTGCTAAGTAATTACGATATTTTGGTTATCAAGACTCCTACTTCGAGGTTCTCACCAGAGGAGATGGAGGATATCCGGGCATTCGTGGAAAGTGGGGGTGGTTTATTTCTCATCGGTGATCATACCAATGTCTTCGGTACAAGCAGCTATCTGAATCCTCTAGCCCAGAAGTTCGGCCTTTATTTCAATTACGATGCCACCTATGACTTGGAAACAGGAGCTTTATCAATTTACGAACGTCCCCGCCTATTGCCTCATCCTGTTGTGCAACGGTTGCCTACCTTTCTGTTTGCCACGTCCTGTACTTTAAAGGCTTCTCTATCAGCGGAAGGGGTTATCACAGGGTATGGACTGAAAGCGATGTACCTTGATTACTCTCAGAAGAATTTCTTCCGTCGGGAGCGGGAATCGCCCTCCATGGATTTTGGATTACTTCTTCAATCCGCAGCCGTAAAATATGGTAAAGGGAGGGTTTTGGCTTTCACAGATAGCACTGTTTTCTCCAACTTCTGGATGTTCATTCCCGGCAAACCCGAACTTTTATTAGGGAGCATCAATTGGCTGAACCGGCGAAATCGCTTTCATCATCTCAACCTTGTTTTTCTTTCTATAAGCATACTGGCTCTGGGAATAACAGTCTTCCTTATCTTAAAGACAAGGAGGATAGAAGATTTTATAGTGGTCTTCCTATCGATTTTGGTCGCTTTTTCTTTATCAGCCTTGGTTCTTCAGAAGCTTAATCAACTCAACTATCCTGAACCTCGACCTCATACCAAGTTTGTCAAAGTTTGCTTTGATGCAGAACATTCCAACTTCGCTTTGCCTATATTGAAACTTGTGAGCGCCCCCTCTGAGAGCTACCATACTTTCTTCGTTTGGACTCAGAGGCTTGGCCATATTCCTAAAGTGAGCAATAGCTTAGAAGAAGCATTGGAAGAGGGAGATATCGTTCTCATAATCAACCCTGTAAGATCTTTTACTAAAAGGGAAACGAATAGAGCCTTGACATACGTTCGGCAGGGAGGTAGAATAATCTTGCTGGATAGTGTCCTCAATCAAGAATCTAGTGCGAATCAACTCCTACAAGTTTTCGATATGGCGATAGACTATAGCCGAACTCAGAGATCGGTGATCTATGATACTACGCAAAAAGCAGTGGTGATGACCCGACACGCTGGCAAGATACGAGGAGGGGAGCCTTTGTTGTTCACGAAGGATAAAGGATCGATACTTTCCATCAACCAAGTAGGAGATGGCGCCATTGTCGCTATGGCTGATTCAACCTTATTTGCCAACAGCTCGTTAGGCTTTACAAAAAATGTTCCCAACGAGCAACAGCTAAAATTATACGACCTGGAGTTCTGGATGCTCGGGGATCTTATACAGATACCTAAGGGGGATGTGGCACGATGAAAACTCTGAAGCGTGGAAGTACTTTCTTATTGTTAATAGCTTTGGCTTCAGTTCTTTTCCTTACAGTATTCTATGGAGAGGGACGAATTGAGGGGGTGGAGGCTCAGGATTCAAAGCTGTTTGAGAAGTCTTTGTTTTCAACTATTCAGGAGATGGAGAATAGGAGCAATCGTCCTGTAAGAGTGGAGAACAGGAATTCTTACTCAATCTCTGGTCGGGTGATTTCATCCAAAACAGGCAAAGGCTTGAGTAACGTTCTTTTAACTCTAACAGAAACCAGTTCGGATGTCAGAGTTAGTGGCAGCGCTGCTATGCGCTCAGCAGCCATGAGTTATACGATCGGATATTGTCCAATTCCAACAGTCAGCGATCCTACCTGCGGGTACTGTCCAATCCCAACAGTCAGCGACCCTACCTGTGGGTACTGCCCAATCCCAACTGTCAGCGACCCTACCTGCGGGTACTGCCCAATCCCAACTGTGGATGACCCTACCTGCGGACATACCTGCATTGGTCCTACTTGTCCGCCCTGTTCAATTCCAACTGTGGATGATCCCACCTGCGGACATACCTGCACTGGTCCCACTTGTCCCCCTTGCTCAATCCCAACTGTGGATGACCCTACCTGTTCATATACTTGCAGCGGTGCTACCTGCTATCCATGCCCAACTTTGGATGACCCCACCTGCGGAAATACTTGCATTGGTGTTACTTGCTTCCCATGTCCAACTGTAGATGACCCCACCTGCGGGTACTGCCCAATTCCAACTGTGGATGACCCCACCTGCGGACATACTTGCATTGGCGCTACTTGCGGCGGCGCTACCTGCGGCACTACATGCTCAGGCGCTACCTGCGGCACCACGTGTGACACTACCTGTGATACTACATGCTCAGGCGCTACCTGCGGAACCACGTGTGACGCTACCTGCGACACTACATGCTCAGGCGCTACCTGCGGAACCACTTGTGACACTACGTGCTCAGGCGCTACCTGCGATACCACTTGTGATACTACCTGTGACACTACGTGCTCAGGCGCTACCTGCGGAACCACTTGTGACACTACATGCTCAGGCGCTACCTGCGACACTACGTGTGATACTACGTGCTCAGGCGCTACCTGCGACACCACCTGTGACACTACATGCTCAGGCGCTACCTGTGACACCACCTGTGGCCCTACATGCTCGGGTGCCACTTGCGAAGCTACCTGTGACTCGACATGTGAAGCTACATGTTCAGGTGCTACTTGTGGAACCACTTGCGACACTACCTGTGACACTACGTGCTCAGGTGCTACCTGTGTAGATGCTTGCCCTCCGATGACAACGACCACTGATGAAAACGGTCATTATACATTCACTAACTTACCAAACGGTTCATATTCAATTACACCGGGCAAAACTGGTTATGAATTTACCCCGCCAAGGAGAACAGTGATTATCATTGCCACTAATGCCATAAGGCAAGATTTTGAAGCGGTAGGCATTGGAGCAGAAGAGAGGATACTGATTGCCCTTCCCGAAGCTACTGCTGCACCCGGGGGACCTATCACTGTTCCCGTGGATATCCCTGATGCCATGGGAGTATCCGGCGCGTATATTGTGGTGGCTTATGATAAGGATGTGCTGGCAGTTGGAGAAGCCAAGACAACAGCATTATCTACCGGGATGATCCTGGCTGTCAATACCGATACACCAGGAGAAGTCGTCATATCAATGGCAAGCGCGGAAGCCCTCACAGGCGGCAGTGGATCTCTGATTGACATTGTCTTTATAGTCAGTGCCAGTGCGGAAGCGGATACAGTGATCCCGCTTAGTTTCAGTGAAGCTGAGCTTTATTCTGAGTTGGGTGACAGTATTCCTCTGGATACACAAGATGGAAAAATTACAGTCAAACCAGCCTGTGTCAAGGGAGATGTGAACGGCGACGGTGAGATAAAGACGAGTGATGCCATTCTGGCACTGCGTATCTCAGCAAACGCAATGACCCCAACCCCGGAGCAGAAATGCGCTGCAGATGTGAATAATGATGGTCACATCAGGCCAAATGACGCTATAGTCATCCTCCGCATGGCTACTGGTCAGGCAGCGCCAGGTGAAGGTGTTGCGGCAAGTGACGGCAGGCATATCACCATAGCTCTGACCGAAGCTTATGGTGTAATAGGTGAAAGCATAACGGTGCCGGTGAATGTTGATAACGTTGATATTCTGGCAGGTGGAGATATTCGCATTGCTTATGACAGCTCAGTGCTGCGCGCAGTTGATGTATCGTCTCATCCCAATGTATTGCTGATAAGCAACCTTGCTGAACCCGGAACGGTACACATCGCGTTTGCGAGCGTTGATAGACTGAGCAGCAGAACGTTGGTCCAGTTACGATTTGACGTGATCGCTGATGATGTTTCATCGCTGAAGTTCAGGAGCGTGGAACTCTACGGTTCTGATGCGCTTTCGCTAATTCCGAGAAGTATAGATAGAGAATTCAGATCCTGGGCGATGATACCAGCACACAGTTCGCTGCTGCAGAACTACCCGAATCCGTTCAATCCTGATACCCGGATACCATACCAATTGAAGGAAGGTACTGACGTTACTATTCGGATCTACAGCGCGACAGGCGAATTGGTTCGGGAGCTTAACCTGGGACATAAGCCTGCTGGGCTCTATGCAGGACATGACAGAGCTGCTTACTGGGATGGCAGGAACGGAGCAGGTGAGCAATTGGCTTCAGGTGTGTATTTCTATACTATCCAGGCAGGTGAGTTTGTAGCTACCAAGAAAATGATACTGGCGAAGTGATCCGAGGTAAGAAATGGCTGATATCGGCGATATTATTGAGCTAATCGTGGATATTCCAGAAAGAAATCTACGGGCGGGCATGCAAGGGGCCATTGTTCATCTCCATGACTCTGAGTTCTATGAAATAGAGTTTACAGATGAAAGCGGGGAAACTAGAGACTTTCTGTCTTTGGGTTTAGATCAATTCATCGTTGTTTGGCGCGCAGAAACACATGAGTGGGTGTCAACAGCAGAGAAAGTCACTGCGATAGTTGCTCGATTACCCCAAGAAGCTGCAGAAGAAGCATTTGACTTTGCCCGTTTTTTATCAGTGCGAAAGCGTCAG
>Ga0114922_10002086_pt1 | contig 18872 bp, 16 predicted proteins | sample AartaG_FD_100975 | JGI IMG/M metagenome (GOLD analysis project Ga0114922, IMG submission 100975) | Deep subsurface microbial communities from Aarhus Bay to uncover new lineages of life (NeLLi) - Aarhus_00045 metaG | ecosystem: Environmental > Aquatic > Marine > Oceanic > Sediment | place...
ATGAGGATGAAAAGCCATTAAAATTGCCCATAAACATTATCTCAGCATTATTGTATGCTGATTCTTAGATATTTATGAGAAAATAATTAATTTTTTGTTATTATTAAACGTCCAAACTTGAGAGAGAATATGGAATATTCTCAGGAAGAATACCCATTCTATTTATGAAGAGACAATACGCCAATGGCTAGTCCCATGAGGTTGATCAACTTCTTTCGCTGCTGGATTTTTCGTATTCCATCCGGTTGAAAGTATTTCCTCGCCTGGAGATAGTTTTCAAAAACGACATCAAGATGTCGAATGGAAGGAGGCTTGATCTCAAAATTCAGAATTCCGTCAAAGCCGAATTTATCCAGGGTTGCTAAAATATTATCCAGATCGAGAGTACCGCCCATGCCAAAAGGCAAGTGTCGATCCTCCTCATCACAATCCGAAAGATGGATGACTTTTACTGCCGAATTCAACAGGTGATAGTATTCCTTCCAATCTTCTCCGGAAAGGATGGCATGGGGGATGTCCAGGCAAATGCCAATTTGGCGGTTTCCGAGTTCTTTTTTTATACGTTTGTAGAATTCGAGGAATTGTTTGAGGGAAAGAGAGCGGATGTTTTCTAATACCAGGGGTATGTGTATTTGTCGGATATTCCGAATGTAAAACTCATAGGATCGATGAATCAAATTCTCTTCCGGTGGATGAAAGACCGCATACCGGAAGTTGAATATTTTTCTGTATTGGTCAATTTTGTGTAATAGGGATTCGACTTTTTCCTTCTGTCCTGACGATGAAAAATCAAATCCGCAATTCCCCCAGTTGGGAAGATGAAGCCCCAGTTTCATCCCACGGGTGCTTCTCAGAGTACGATCAGGAGAAGAAAGCGCGTTAGTGGTCACTTCTGAAAAGCCCACACCCGACCATCTTAGCATTCGCAGTATGAATGAAACGGGTATGTTTTTGTAATTGTCAGCAGTAAGGCCAATTATCATATTTATGTTCATTCATGGTTTAGGAGTGTTGCTTCAGTTAACCTCATGACTCGGATAATGGTCTTAAGAAGGTTTGATTCCCTAAAATCACGGTGTCACAAAGCCAGTGGGAATCATCCCTATCAGGGTAGTCGGTTGTATAGTGTAACCCCCTGCTTTCTTTTCGAAAAAGAGCCGACCTGATAATCAGGGATGCGACACATGACAGATTACGGAGTTCCAGCAATCCTGGTGTCACCTTCGTTTTTTTATAAAATTTTTTGATCTCTTCGGCGATGAGATCGATTCGTCGTCCGGCTCGTATCAATCTCTCATCAGAGCGAACGATACCCACATAATCCCACATCAACCGCTGAATCTCCTTTTGATCGTGGGAAATGAGAATCCACTCTTCCTGATCGAAAGTCCCTGTATCATCCCATGGAGGAATGTCCGGCAGTTTGTTCTTATTGCTTTCTAAATATCGAAACGCGCTTAGGCTGGCCTTTTCGGAAAAGACGAGTGCTTCCAGCAGAGAGTTGGAAGCCAAACGGTTTGCGCCATGGACGCCTGTGCATGCTGCTTCTCCTGTCACATAGAGTCCATGAATACTGCTGCGCCCCTCTAAATCGGTCAGAACACCTCCACACATGTAGTGAGCCGCAGGAACAACAGGTATCGGTTCTTTGGCCATATCGATTTTCAAGGACAACAGTTTTTCGTTGATCTGAGGGAAGTGATCTCGTACTTTTTCCGCCTCAAGATGGGTGATATCTAAGTAGACGCAGGATTCGCCTCGTTTCTTCATCTCAGCGTCAATAGCCCTGGCTACGATATCTCGAGGGGCAAGATCTTTTTGAGGATGATACCTTTCCATAAAAGCTTTTCCATCCTCGGTTCTAAGAACACCTCCAAATCCCCTCACGGCCTCGGAAATCAGAAATGACTCGCCTTGCGGATGGTAAAGCGTCGTCGGGTGGAATTGCATGAACTCCAAGTTGGCAACCGTTGCTCCGGCGCGATAGGCCATTGCGCTCCCGTCAGCCGTAGCAATGGATGGATTCGTGGAGTGTTGATAAACGCGGCCTGCGCCTCCCGATGCCAGGAGGGTCACCCTGGAAAGATAAACCTCTACTTCACCTGTTTTGCCATTCAAGGCATAGGCACCCCAACAGTGAATGGAATCCTTTTTTTTCTCATCCCTGCCCATGAGATGATGCTCGGTAACCAGTTCCACGACCGTATGATTTTCTTTAACCTGGATTTTCTCATGGTCATGTACACATTCCAGGAGGGCATGTTCCATGACCTGTCCGGTTCGATCCTTAACATGAACAATGCGATTCTTGGAATGTCCTCCTTCTCGCCCCAGGTCAAAAGGATTCCCTGCTTCGTCCCGATGGGTGAACTCCACACCCCATTGTTCCAGGTCCCCGATTCGGTCAGGGCCCTGTCTTACGATTAGCTCCACGGCGTCTCGATGGCAGAGTCCAACCCCGGCATCCAGGGTATCCTGAATGTGAAGGTTAAAGCTATCGTCCGGACCAAAAACGGCAGCGATTCCCCCTTGTGCATAGTTCGTATTGGAATCGACACGCTCCTTTTTTGTGAGAATAGTAACAGTTCCTTTTTCGGCAGCCCGAAGGGCAAAAGAAAGCCCGGCAACACCGCTGCCGATCACAAGAAAATCAGAAATTTCCGCCAACGGTTCCCCTCCTTACCTCGATATGGGGAGTTTGTATTTTTTTGCTTTACGGTAGATAGTCGCCCTACCGATACCCAGCTTTTTGGCTGCCTGTGTGATATTTCCTTCAAACTCCAGAAGGGTTTTACGCAAGACTTCGATTTCAAGCTTTTCAATCCATTGGGGTAATGTTTCCCCCGGGCCGGTCATTTCTTCTTTACCGATCGTCACGATGTGAGGAGGCAGGTCTTGTTCGACAATTTTGGAGGTTCCTGCAATAATGACGGCCCTCTCAATGGCATTCTCCAGCTCTCTAACATTACCCGGCCAGTGGTAACCCATTAGGATTTTTAACGCATCAGGATGAATACCCTCTATATTTTTATTCTCACGTTCACAGTACAAATTGCTAAAATGAGTTGCCAACAGAGGAATATCATCTTTCCTCTCCCGTAGGGCGGGGAGCTTGATTGGGAAAACACTGATTCTATAGAACAGATCCTCACGGAAATTTCCGTTTCGTACCTCCTCCTCGATGTTTTTGTTTGTCGCAGATATCAGGCGGATATCGACCTTTACCAGTTGATTCCCCCCCACGCGCTCGAATTCTCTCTCCTGGAGTACTCGAAGAATCTTGGCCTGTGTTGAAATGCTCATTTCCCCAATTTCATCTAAGAATACCGTTCCTCCATCGGCCTGTTCAAATTTCCCTATTCTTCTGGATGCGGCCCCGGTAAAGGCACCTTTCTCATGACCGAAGAGCTCACTCTCCATCAAGGATTCGGGTAGAGCAGTGCAATTGACGGCCACGTATGTCTTTCTCTGTCTTGCCTTGGATCGATTGTGTATGGCCCTGGCGATGAGTTCTTTTCCGGTCCCACTTTCCCCCTGAATGAGAACAGTCACATTACTATCGACGATTTTTTCCACGGCTTGAAACACTTCTTGCATTGAACCACTTTGACCGACGATGTTCTCGAACTGGTACCGATGTTTTAATTCTGATCTGAGGCTCTGCACTTCGGTTTCGAGAGCACTGGCTTCCAGAGCGTTCTTCACTGTTACTTTTAGACGTTCACCGGCGAAGGGTTTCGTGACGAAGTCGTACGAGCCCAATTTCATCGAGGCCACGGCTTTCTCGATGGTACCGTGGGCCGTCATGATGACCACGGGAAGATGACGGTTCAGTTCTTTGATTCTTTTCAGTGTTTCCATCCCGTCGATTCCTGGCATCTGAAGGTCTAAGAGGACCAGATCGATACTTTCCTCCTCCAATTTCCGGAGACATGCCTCGCCGTTGGAGGCCTGAAGGATTCTATACATATTCGTTTTGATCAATATGTCCTCGATCAACCGTCGGGTGTTTCTGTCGTCATCGACGACCATGATCCATTTTTTCTTCATAGGTTCACCCTATCTCTTGGTCCTTAAGACTGGACTTAGAATTCTTTTAATTTCCCGAGTTCCCCCTTTAAATAGCAGCTTTATCTTTAAAGAATACAAAGGAATAGAGCACTTCAATGGATCAGGCAGACGTATGCCATCCTTTTCGGTCGTTACGATTGCTTCGGCCCCCTCCCTCTTGGCAGTATCACATATATGAATGAGATCCTTCTCTTTGTACCAGTAGTGGTCTCTATATTTTAGAAAGGCTACTGGCTCGACGTTCAACGTTTTCAGAGTCGTCCGGAAGGATTCCGGATTCCCAATACCGGCAAAAGCCAGAACCGTTTTTCTTTTCAGACCATCCAGAGGAAACATCCTGCCGTTTTCAATGGAAATCCACCCTGTGGGATGATGTATAGAGGCAAGAATTGGAACATGGGAATGTTTTCGAATGCGTTCCTCTTTGCTACTCATATTGCCGTCCTGATCCACACGCGTGAAGCAGATTGCATCGGCTCTCTTCAGGCTCGACATCTGTTCTCGTAGAGGACCTGCGGGAATCAACCGACCGTTTCCAAAGGGATTGGATGCATCGATTGCGACAAGGTCAATATCTCTTCGGATGCAAAGGTGCTGAAATCCATCATCGAGAATGAGGATATTGCACCCAAATGATTGAATCGCCAATTGCCCGGCCTGTACACGGTTTTGTCCGACAACGATGGGAATGCCGGGAAGCTTTCTTGCCAGAAGCATGGGCTCATCACCGGTCTCCCTGGGGACTGTTCGGATTTCTTTACCGTCAGAGACAACGAGGATACCTCTCCCGCTTCTGCCATACCCTCTGCTCAATATACCTACCCGACAGCCTTCATCCTTGAGGATCCTTGCCAACGTTTCAACCAATGGTGTCTTTCCTGTACCACCAACCGTGATATTTCCAACACTGATGACTTTGGCTGGTAAGCGAACAGAGGTATAAATGCCCAGATCGTACAGTTTCCTCCGGAATAAGACACCCCATCGGTATATGAAAGAGAGGGGGCATAATAGAATTCCCCGGACTTTATTGTTAAATAAGTTCATCACGATGCAGATTGATCCATAAACTCCAAAACAGCCCCGGCAGCACGTATTGATCCTCCCGCCTCACCCAATCTCTGGGATACGGTCGCCAAATCTTTTTTTACTTTTATGTATTGTCCCTCATCCTTTAGGAAGAACAGCACTTTTTCTGCGATTGTCTCGGCCTTGGCTTCGTCCTGAATAAGTTCCGGTACGATCTCATGTCCTGCAACGATGTTCACGAGACCGATGTTTTTCAACTTTACCAGGAGTCGTCCGATGAAGAAAGATAACGGTGACATCTTGTAGAGGATGACCATGGGTGTTCCGAGAATGGCCGTTTCCAGTGTTGCTGTTCCTGAGGCGACCATGACAACATCGGAATGGGCCATGACCTCGTAGGTTTTGTCCCGAACGGAACAAGGAATCCTATCCTGATTTAGAAGAGAGTCATAAACATCGTCGGGAAGTGTCGGTGCCCGACCAAGTAATGATTGAAGATCCGGTATTTCATTTTTGATTAAATTGAGGGCTTTCAACATTTCGGGTAGAAGCAGGCGAACCTCCTGTTCGCGAGAACCGGGCAGAAGACCAACGGTCCGTTTTGTGGAATCGAGCCCGACACTTTGAAAAAAGGAGTCTTTCGATTGCTTAGTCCTGACGACATCTTTGAGAGGATGTCCCACAAACTGGACGTCCAAGCCCTCTTTCTGATAGAATACTTTCTCAAAAGGAAAGATCACAAGCATTCTATCAACCCTCCGTGCAATCTTTTTAATCCGTCCTTTTCTCCATGCCCAAACCTGTGGACTGATATAGTATAATACTGGCACGCCCCTTCTTTTGGCCTTTTTGGCGAATCGAAGGTTAAAGCCCGGATAATCGATCAGCAGGACGAGGCTGGGCTGTCTTTCCTTGAGAATGGCAACCATCTTGATATAAACATGACGAATAAAAGGGAGGCATTTTAACACTTCCCAGAATCCCAGAAAAGCCATGTCCCGGACGTGAACGATCGTTTCCACATTCTCTGATGCCATTTGGTCTCCCCCAATGCCGAAGAATTGGAGTTCCGACCGTTTCTTCTTCAACTCCCGAACCAGATGCGCGCCGTGACTATCACCAGACGCTTCTCCGGCGATGATCAGGATGGATTTTTTGTCTTTCATATAATACAACTTAACTTTTATAAATCATTGAAGGAATCAATATTCTCTGTTATCCTTATAGTAATTGCCAGCGGATAAGGAGCAGTCCGCACACCGCCATGATGGCCTGGAATGTATTCCTCTCGGAACGCAGGGCCTTATTATAGTTGGGATTTGTGGATTCGGGACCCGAATAGGGATTCAAGCGGGGAATCCAGCGGTGTACACTTTTTCTGTAATCGGCGTATTGTTTGCCAAATCGCTGACTCAAATAGTCTTCTTCGAGATGAACGATGAAGCCATACTGGATGGCAAACAGGGAAATAAAGAGAAAGGCCATCCAGGGCATCCATGCCCAGCTTATGATCATCAGGCCAAAACTCAAGAGAAAATTCCCAAGGTAGAGGGGATTGCGGACGTGGCCAAAAGGTCCGCTCGTGACCAGTCTATTCCCGGAAGCTCTTTTTGTCGTTCGGGTCGCGCTTCCGGCATAAGCCACTCCCCAGAATCGCATCCCTTCTCCCAGTAAAACGAAAACCATCCCCCCTATAAAACTTTGCCATGTGGTTTTTGCCAATGTCAGGGCGATGAGGATAAGGGGAATAGGCGTGTAGCTGCGGTATTTGAAAAATATGTGCCGGATGTCCACTCAACCCTCCATCTCCTGTAAAACCTGAAAAGCAACAACGAGGGCCGCCTTTCCCTCCTCACCAGAGACGGCAGGTGGATTACCACCTTTAACAGTCTTGACAAATGTTTCCAGTTCTGTTAATAGCCCCCCTTCCCCAGGAACTTCCGGACGCTGGTAGACGATCCGCCTTCTTCTTTCACCCACACCGATTTCTCCCAGAATATTGTCGGATTCTCCCTCGCCTTCGATCAACTGGTAGATTTCTGAAGTCCTCTCGAGGAAATCCACAGTAATATAGGTGTCTCTCTGGAAAAGCCGCATTTTGCGCATCTTTTTTTGAGAAATGCGACTCGCTGTCAGATTTGCCACACAACCATTCTCAAAGCATATCCTTGCATTGGCAATATCGATGGAATTCGATACCACAGCCACTCCACTGGCATCCACACTTTTCACGGGGCCTTTTACCAGACTGAGGATGATATCGATGTCGTGGATCATTAAGTCCAGCACCACGGCCACTTCCGTTCCCCTGGGATTGAAAGGAGCCAGGCGATGAGATTCAATGAATCGGGGTTTTATTTCCATTCCTTCAAGGACAAGGATCGCAGGATTGAACCGTTCCACATGCCCCACCTGAAGTGTTACACCTTTGTTCTTGGCCAAAAGAATTAACTCTTCGGCCTCAATCACGTTTTTGGTTATCGGTTTTTCAATCAGACAGTGTTTACCCCGTTCTAATGCAAGTTTTCCAATATCGAAATGATGGTTCGTTGGCACAACGATACTCACCGCATCTACTCTTTCTAAGAGGGACTCCATATTTTCAAAGGCCTCACATTGGCCCTCCAAAGCGAGGCGCCGGGCTTTTTCCTGGTCAATATCGGTCACACCCACAAGTTCGACTTCTTGTATCTGTGCGTAGTTCAATGTGTGAAAACGACCCAGGTGCCCACTGCCCACCACACCTACTTTTACTCTATCCAATGAGAGCCCCTATTCTTACTGTCCAGTTTGAAACGTTCTAATGTAATACATATTGGGGCGAGAATCAACAGGTTTATTTTTGTGTTGACATTTAGACTTAAAATGATATATTTGATGTGAGGAAAATTCTATAATCGTTTTAAATTATAAGAGTTAAAATCCGTTAACTGAATAAATATTGCAGAAGGCCCAACTCATGAATTCCGAATATGCACTTAACAATCCGATAGCGGTTATTTTAGACAAACCTCGAGAAGATTTTACTCGGGACGACCTTGTCAAGGTTATTGAAGAGAAACAAATTGAGAGGATTACATTCCACTACACGGCCCTCGATGGAAAACTAAAGGAATTGAAACTACCCATAGCAAACCGCTATCAAGCCCATCGAATTCTGACCGACGGTGAACGCGTGGATGGATCGTCTTTGTTCATGGGAATGGTGGATGTGTCTCTCTCAGATCTCTATGTTGTTCCTGTTTATAAGACCGCATTCCTGAATCCCTATGATGAAGGTAGCATGGATTTCATCTGCAGGTATGTCATGGAGGATGGAAATCTGGCTCCCTTCACACAGGACAATATTCTGCATAATGCCAATCAATATTTTAGAAAAAGCACCGGGTTGGATCTTTACGCTATGGGAGAATTGGAATTCTTTTTATTGAGCGATCAAACCACTAGTATTTATGGAACTTCAAAACAACGGGGATACCATGCGGCAGGGCCTTTTGTAAAAACAGGTAAAATTGTCAATGAGATGATACGCCATATTACACAGATTACAGGTGCAATAAAATACTCCCACAGTGAGGTGGGTTATATAGAGAGTGTGAGAAGTGATAACGAGGAAATCAAAGGAAAACAGGCCGGACAGTTGGAAATCGAGTTCAACCCCACTCCCATTGAAGAAACAGGTGATCATTTGGTACTGGCGCGTTGGTTGATTCGCAATACGGCTTATCAGTATGGTTGTGTGGCCACATTTGCGCCCAAACTCGAGGAAGGCGTTGCCGGTAACGGTTTTCATGTACATATGGAATTGATGAAGGATGGGAAAAATGTGATGACAGATGGGAGAGGGAATTTAACCGGTTACGCTAAGAAACTCATTGGAGGCGTTTGTACTTATGCAGACTCTCTGACCGCTTTTGGGAATACGATATCCTCGGCATACTTGCGTTTGGTGCCCAATCAAGAGGCTCCTACACGTATATGCTGGAGCGATTTAAACCGCAGTGCCATGATTCGCGTACCATTGGGATGGGAAAAGGTCAATAATCTTGCCAAGAAACTGAATCTTCAACAGAAAACGTCTTTTGAGGACATCGAAGGTCATCAAACCGTAGAATTGCGAAGTCCGGATGGCAGTGCCATTGTCCATCTTCTGTTGGCAGGGATCACAATGGCGGCCGAATATGGCCTATCAGATTCTGATTCGATAAAAATTGCCGATAAGCTATATGTCAAAGGAAATATTTTTAAAAACAAGGAGATACTGGAAAAGTTATCTGCTTTACCTGAGAGCTGTGTTGAATCTTCGAAAATTCTGTTGCAGAAAAGGCATTTGTATGAAAGGGAAAATATTTTCCCTTCGAGTATGATTGAATATGTTGTCAATTTGTTGATGGCAGAGAACGATGAAAATATGAACCAGTATCTTGCAGATTTACCAGCCGATGATCGGTTACATGAAACACGTAAAATTATGCATAAGGATTTGCACCGACATTAAAAATTAACTGTTGAAATTAAATTATTTTTTTTTATATTAATGAACAGGTCGAACTGTCTTGTGAGGAGATATCCTATGATAAAGACCTCTGTCATCGGTTTGGTTTTATCGAGTATCCTCCTTGCAGCCTGTAACAAGGGATTAACCCCCCCTGATATTCAGTCTACTCGTATCGAATTTCCTATTTTACCCGAAGGAGGTAATCCCGTTGGATTCTGGTTGCCGGATACGACGAGGCCGGTTGACGTTACACTTTTAGATGAATTTCCCGTCGATTCCATTGTTTTTCAGTCGAAGCTCGAGGGCGTATTTTCCCTGGAAGTCACAGGAATCTGCTCTGTCAACGCTACGATAGCATTTCGCCCATTGATATACAACCTGGGGCAGGTGCTTGAACTGGATATTGCGATAACCGACACACTTTTGGGAATGGGTCCCTACGAAATCATTGAGGACAATGCGCTTTATCTCCCGGTTGAATCAAACGTCTTAGATTTTGATACCCTGGGTTTTACTTCTCAAATGAACAGTCTCGATTTGATTACGTTACCCGCGGTTTTCACTTTCGAGAATACAATAAGCCTTCGTTTTTACAGTGTTATCCACCTCATTCGGCAGGATAGGAACGTTGCACGGCCAGCAAATTTTCTTTTCACCCTTCGAAAAAAAGAGGGGGCTTATTGATGAGATATCGGATAAGTTGGATCGTTTGCCTGATTCTCATATGCTCCATGGCGTTGGGTCAAGAATTGCCGGTCAAAAGAACCCAAAAGAACCCCATCACGGGTCGAGTGACAGTGGCCTCTACAGGGGAGCCCGTTGTCGGAGCGAATGTTCTGATTCTGGGAACCATGCTGGGAGCAGCTACTGACGCCGAAGGGAAATTTATTATTCCTCACATTACTCCCAACACATACACCGTGATGGTCTCGGCTATTGGATACAAGAAAGAGGAGAAGACGGTTCGTGTCATTCCGGGTGAGGAGATCAATCTTCGATTTTCTCTTCAGGAGACCGTCCTTCTTGGTGATGGTATAGTAGTCACGGCCAGTCGCTATCAGCAATCGATAAATGATATTCCTGTGAGTCTTAATCTCGTCCCATCCCAGGATCTCTCTGAACGTAATATCACTTCCGTGGATCAGGCCTTAAGATATGTACCCGGAGTAAACACCCTGGACGGAGGACAGATTACCATACGGGGATCCAGCGGATTTAACTGGGGTGTGGGAAGCCGGGTTCTCGTTCTCCTCAATGGGAATCCATTCATGGCTGGAGATCTACGGAATGTCAACTGGTATACAATTCCGACGTCCAAAATTAAACAGATTGAGGTCATGAAGGGATCGGGTTCGGCTCTATACGGCTCCAGTGCAATGGGGGGTGTTGTTAATATTATTACAGAAGAACCGGAAGAAGGAAGCCATATCCACGTGAGTACCTTCACCGGTTTTTACAATCGTCCGACCCACTCTGAATGGCAATGGACAGACAAACGACACCATTTCGAAGGTACAGCGGTCGACTTATCGACCCATATAGGATCTGTGTCGACCCTTCTTTCATCGAACTATCAGACTACCACCGGTTACCGGGAGAATGACGATCACGAGATTTTTAACTTTATGGCCACATTGGGCTACAATTACAGTCCGGTCATCCGATTCGATCTCGTTGCAGGATATGGGAGAAACAAAGGGGGCTTTTTCATTTACTGGAAGGACCTAAGCCATCCATACAACAACGGATCCGATCCTTTTGGATTCCGAACGCGCTCTACACTGAAGAATACATTTGTTTTTCCCTCGGTTAATTATGTCATTAACGATCGGCTTTATCTTTCTTTAAAGGGAAGATTTAATAAAGCAACCAATGATGATCGGCTTCAAAACAAGAGCGAGGGAAATGCAGAACAGCAAGACACTTTTAGATCTTCCCATGTGACGACTCAGGGCGGGGAGCTCCAGGTCAACTATCAAATCAATCACCAGGGCATTGTCGTGGCTGGATGTGATCTTCAGGGTGATTTCGTGGAATCCATCCAGTTCGGCCATCGGCATACTTCCCAGTCCGCTTACTATGTACAATACGATCAGCGAATATGGGGGCTGTTGAAGACGAGTATCGGGGCGAGGTACGACTGGGAGAAGGCCCAGGGTATTGGCTCTACAGGTGAACTCTCACGAAAATTTGGGTTGAATCTTTCGCTGGGTGCAGGTACGCATCTCCGCCTATCTCTCGGGGAAGGATTCCGGGTCCCTGCTGTCGGCGAGCGATTTATCTCTACTTTTACTGCAGGGATTCGACTCTATCCCAACCTGGCGCTACGTCCCGAACGGAGTAAATCTGTTGAATTTGGATTTAGACAGACCATTTTAAGATCCATGAATCTGGATGTAGCCGTTTTTTATAATGAATACAAGGATCTCATTGAACCTCAATTGGACAATGATCCTGATGTGGCAGGAGTTGTTGTTCGGTTTAAGAATGTCATACAGGCCAGGATTCAGGGATTCGATATATCCCACAGAACCGATTGGTGGTCCCAACTCGTCTCGACTCGAATTGGTTACAGCTACATCGATTCTAAAGACCTTTCGCCGGGCGATGAATACGGATCTCCCCTGAAATACCGGTCTAAGCATACGTTATATGTCTCTAATGACCTTAGATTACCTTCGTTGTCCTTTGGTATCGATTTTCGCTATCTGAGCAAAATCCAGCGTGTGGATGAATATCATAAGGTGTTTATCAAAGACATCGATGCACGTGTGCCCACTTATGTTGTCGCTTTTCGGTTTGGCATCATCAGAGAGCACTTCTCACTCCGGTTACTTGTTGAAAATGTATTCCAGTATAACTATCTGATTTCGCCGGCCAACTTGGCTCCCCCTCGTACTGCGACACTTCAATTGGATGTGAATTACTGATCCTGTGAATAAAATAGACGCTCCTTGCAATGACAATTAATCGCCCTTCTAATCCTCTATATAAAGCTATTCTTCGATACAAGCATGAAAATATTTTCATACTTGTTTTTACTCTTCTTCTCGTTTTTATTTATTCCTTGACTCTTGCGCCTTCCGTCGTCCAGATCGATTCCGGAGAGTTGGCCACAGTACAGTCGCTGGCGGGTATTGCGCATCCTACCGGATATCCCCTGTTTACAGTATTAGGATATATTTTTCTAAAAATTCCTCTGACCCAATCAAAAATAATTCAATCTAACTGGCTTTCCCTCGTCTGGTGTGTACTGGGCATTTTCTTTTTTCTGAAATCTATTTATCTTTGTCTTGAGAATATCGAAAGCCCCCTTCCGGATCGCCCCACCCAAAAAAAACATCAGAAAAGTTATAAATCGAAAGCCCGCGCAAAAAGTGTCCAATACCCCATTCATATCAATATGATAGCTTGCATTGGAGGAGGTGCCTTTTTAGCCTTCAGCAAGACCTATTGGATGCAGGCCACCTCCGTAGAAGTCTATTCCCTCCACATCGTGTTAATCAGCATTGCCGTAACCGTTTTAATAAAATCATCTATAGCTGAAACGTCCTCTCCTAAATCCTGGACATGGGTGGCGCTTGCTTTGGCTCTGGGTTTTTCGAATCATATGACAACCCTTCTCATTTTACCGGGTACAGTTTACCTTTTTATCAAAAAAGAGGGTTTCAAACGATCCACATGGAAGAGTGCACTCATGTCAACTGCTGTGTTTGTTGGGGTGTTATGCCTGGTGTATCTATATCTTCCCTTAAGAGCTTCCGGCAATCCGGTGTTAAATTGGGGCAATCCCGTGCGTTGGGAAAATTTGGTGAGGCATGTATCCGGCAAGCAATACCAGGTTTGGCTGTTCTCCTCTTCGAAGGCGGCAATGAAAAATCTAAATACTTTTTTCCATAATTTTCCTTTTGAATTCTACTGGGTAGGATTGTTACTTGGTTTCATAGGCCTTTATTCCTCTTTCATAAAAATGCCCAGGTTAGCCGTCTTCTTTGTGATCACATTTTTCTCAACGGTATTGTATGCGATCAATTATGATATTCATGATCTGGAATCCTACTTTCTGCTGGCCTATTTCGTTTTTGCCTTTTGGATTACCTTTGGTATACGATGGATACTCGTAAAAATTCGGAAAAAACCTTTGGCGCTGCTCTTTTTCGGTCTCGTCACTTTCGGCATTCTTTATGAAGCCATCTCAAATTTCTCAAAGAACGATCAAAGCGATCTCTATGTCTTCGAAGACTACACCAAACAGGCCCTGAAGAGCCTGCCCGGAGAGGCCGTTCTCCTAAGTTATCAATGGGATTATCTCATCTCTCCTGCCTATTATTTCCAGTTTGTTGAGGGCTTTCGGAGGGATGTTGCTATTGTCGATAAAGAACTCCTCCGACGATCCTGGTATTTCGATCAGATGAAAAATAACTATCCGGAGGTATTGGGGAAACTAGAGCCAGAGATCGCTTCATTCATCGCGGCATTGATGCCGTTCGAACGTGGAGAAGAATATAATTCATCGATACTGGAAAAGCGCTACAGAGGATTGATAGCCCGTCTGATAGAAACCAATGTGGGAGATCGGGATGTCTTCATTGCTCCGGAATTAGTCGAGGGCGAATTTAGGCGGGGGGAACTGTACCTGCCTGAAGGCCAAAAATTAGTGCCGGATCTGTTTTTCTTCCGTGTCGTTTCTACTGATGCGTATGTTCCTATCAAAATGGAAGATGTGTCGATCCGATTCCCAAAGAAGAACAATCGTTATGCGAACATCATTAAAAACTTCGTTTCCAAGATGTTTATTTGGAGGGCGTCGTACGAGATTCAGCATGGGAAAATCGAAAATGCGAAAAAGCTGAAAGGAATCCTTATCCATCATTTTCCAGGATTACAGCTTCCCCAGGTTTTGACGAATCTGTAAATTCAATTAAAGCGGAGGTTTTAAAATGAAGAAGGTGAAAAAATACAACCGTATGAATACAAGAAAGACTTACTATCAGATAGTCAATATATCATTGCTATTGTTTTTCATTAGTGCCGTTACCAGTATGGCACAAACCATCGAATCCAAGCTCGATGAATATATTCATGCCTACGTTAAATTGAATAGATACAGTGGATCTGTTCTCATCGCCAAGGAGGGGAAAATCATTTTGAACAGGGGGTATGGAATGGCAGACATCGAGCATGATGTTCCCAATACACCCCAGACCAAGTTTCGACTGGGCTCCATCACGAAACAGTTCACTTCCATGGCCATTATGCAGCTTCAGGAGAGGGAATTATTGAGTGTGGAAGATCCCATTACCAGTTACCTCCCCGATTTTCGAGATGGAGAAAAGATCACCATTCACCACCTGTTGACGCATACCTCAGGAATCCCTAATTTTACCAATTTCCCTGAGTATGCAGAGACCATGATGCTCCCATCTACAGTAGAGAAGACGATTGACCGTTTCAAAGACAAGTCCCTGGAATTTGAACCCGGGGAGAGATACCGTTACAGTAATTCAGGATACATTGTATTGGGATATATCGTAGAAAAAGCGGCTGGTGAATCTTATGAGGATTATATAGAGGAACAACTATTTAAACCCCTCAATATGAAGAGTACGGGTTATGATCATCATGAAACAATTCTTAAAAACCGGGCTTCGGGATATTCTGCGGGTAAAGAGGGATTCGATAATGCCAGGTATGTCGATATGACCATTCCCCATGCTGCCGGCTCGCTTTACTCTACGGTCGAAGATCTGTATCTGTGGGATCGGGCACTTTACACGGAAAAGCTCCTGAGTAAAAGTTCGCTGGATAAAATATTTACGCCGTTTAAAGGGAATTATGGTTATGGCTGGAGCATAAGGCCGCAATCGGGTCATAAACGGATCAGTCACGGCGGGGGGATCAATGGTTTTAGTACAACCATTTCAAGGTATGTCGACGATGATATCTGTATCATTGTATTGAGCAATCTGGAATTTGCTCCGTCAGGGAAAATAGCCACAAATTTGGCATCCATTTTATTCGGAGAAGAGGCTGATTGGCCCAAAGAGCAAAAGATCGCTGAGGTCAATCCCTCGATTTATGATGCGTATGTCGGGCGATACGAGCTCCGCCCGAATTTAATCATCGCGATTATCAAAGAAGAAAATCGTCTCTTTGCCCAGGCTACGGGCCAGTCCAAGGCAGAAATTTTCCCCGAATCCGAAGAGAAGTTCTTCTGGAAGGTTTTTGATGCACAAATTTCATTTATAAAGAATGAGCAGGGTGAAGTCACTCAAGCGATTCTGCATCGAGGTGACAGAGACCAGACAGCGACAAAGATCGAATAGAGGAATAGATCCGCTTGATGAAATGAATCGAATGTGGAGGATGAGTCGATAACAGGGTGATACCGAGAGCCATGATATGCTAAAAGCCGTTCTTTTTGATCTGGACAACACTCTCATCTTTTTCGATGAGGTTGCGTTCTTTAGGAAATATTTGGATCGCATTTCCCGGGTGTTTGATGATATTATGGATTTTAAGGTGTTCCGTGATAGGATCATTTCCAGTACTCAGGCAATCCTGGAAAATGACGGTGAAGCGTCCAATGCAGACTATTTCATGAATGTTTTTTCCGAGGGTTTTGAAGATCGGCGAGATGAGTTATGGAAACGGTTTTTAGATTTTTATGCGACTGAGTTTGATCAATTTAAAAAGCTTGCGAAGAGAGTCGAAGGAGTGACTGATATTTTCCGTCAGTTACAGAACAAAAATCTAAAATTGGTCATTGCATCCAATCCTTTTTGGCCAGAGAGTATCCAGATGAAGCGGCTGGCCTGGGCCGGTCTGGAGGATGTGCCTTTCGATTTGGTGACCCATATCGAGAATATGACTTCCTGCAAGCCAAGACTCGAATATTATCGTGAGATCTGTCAAAAGATCGACGAGCGACCTGAGTCCTGTTTGATGGTGGGCAATGACCCCGTGAACGATATGATCGTCTCCAAGATCGGTATGAAAACATTTTTAACAATCGACTGCTTAAAAAACCTTGGTTCATCTCTCTTGATGAGTAACGCCATTCGGAATCAATCGATAGAGGATTTTCAGGAACCCGATTTCAGGGGATCGATTTTGGAGGTGGTTGGGGTGGTGGAACAGTTAATGGCTAAACCTACAAATTAGGAAATATACAATAAAAGAACATGGTTATTCACTTGGCTTCGGTACATACTATATGTAGTACCACTTGATTATTCCCTGTTTTCCGACAAACTCGTATAATTTGCTTGCTTAATCATATTTTTTTCCTTATTATCATATAGTATATTTCAAACCTAATTTATCAAAGAATATTTTTAAAGAAATACTATGTATGGTATCGACCCCACTAAAGTAAATAACCATGAAAAAGAATTTAGAAAATGAACTTTTTTTTTAAGAATTAGTTATATATTATGAAAAATAAAACTTGGAGAATATTAGATGGCAATAAAAATATTAACAAAAAAACCTCTTGTGGAAGCTATATTTGAATTACGTTGGAAATTACAGAAACCTACTCCAGACATTCGGCTCGATCCTCATTATAAGCTGCTTATTGGAAGATTATATAATAAATTCGAGGAAGATTATCCTTACCATGAACAACTTCCAACAGCTACCATGCCGGATGAAATTGCTGGATATGTTGTGCAACATCGCTTTAGAAGTGAAAAAGATGGGTGGCCATTAATTCAAATAGGTCCAGGAGTAATTACCGTGAATGATACGGAAGGATATATTTGGGAGGATTTTAATAAAAAGATTAAAAAAGCTGTTAGCAGCCTTTACGAAGTATATCCTGAATCTGATAAAAACTTAATTATAAATAGATTATTATTGCGGTATATTGATGCAATACCATTTGACTTTGATAAAAATGATATCACTAAATTTTTAAAGAAAAAATTAAAAACAGAAATAAATATATATAACAGGCTATTCGATAATACACAGGTACAAGGATTGCCTTTAAGTCTCGACTTAAGATTTTCATTCATCTCTAATAAACCCAAAGGAGCTGTTCATCTTAGATTCGTGAAAGGAAAAAGAAAGGGCTCTAGTGCATTAATATGGGAGACAATGGTTGAATCAGTTGATGATAATGTACCAAAAATTAAAAATGACATTTTTAAGTGGGTTAGTAATGCACACGATTTAACAGATGATTGGTTTTTTAAATTAATAGAAGGTGATTTAGTGAAGGAGTTTGAATAATGTTGAATGAAATTACGTCCAGTGATTTACTACCAGATGGATATCCAATTTCAATTATTTTCACTGGAAGTTCTAGAAAAGAAGGCTCTGAATTAAAAGAGATACTTGATTGGCTGTTCTTCTCATTAACAAGGCAAGATTTATCGATAAACTTTTCTTATCTCAGAGAATGTATGCCCTTATTTGAAAGGGACATGTCATCCGTTCATCCTCATTTGGAAATAACTAGCGAAACTTATGAAACTATGATACTTACTGATGAGGAAATAGTGAGTGATATGTTAGATCATAATTATGTTGTCAAGATGCCACCTAAAAAAGAATATTCTATCAGGTTAAAAATAAGAAGTGTAGAGAAAGCAGTTCCCCGCGTTTTCAAGCCAGAGGAATTATGAATAAGGTAGAAGCTCATACTTGGTATGAAGTGGTCGGCAGCAAAGATAATATTTTACAAGGCGATTTCATTGAAGATTGTCCTGTAATTATTCCACCTTCAGTGCTTCATGATGAGATTGAGGCTTGTGTTAGAAATTATAATACTGTGATTATGAGTCAATCATGTGATCTTGTGCAAGGTAAAATTGATTTAGTACTTATGTGCCCCATATGGTCTCTAAATGAGCTCGGAGAGATACAACCTTATTATAAAAACCGCAAAGGGAGAGAAGCGTTAAGAAGAGGCCATATTCCTGGATATCATTTATTAAATAAATGTGAAATCGATGATTTTGAAACAGACTTTTTAGTTGTAGATTTTCGTTCTGTGTACAGTGTCTCTTTTAATTTTGTAATTGATTTTGTAAAAAAGAGAGAGAGAAGGTTACGTTTATTATCTCCACACAGGGAACATTTATCTCAAGCATTTGCCAGATTTTTTATGAGAGTCGGTTTACCCGTAGATATCCCTCCATTTCAAGAATCAATATAATGTAGTATCATGGAGTATCAGTCAAACATATTATATTATTCTGAAAATAAATGATCTATCACGTCTTCTGTTTCTTCTTCTTTGCCGCCGGAAAGAGGATATTGTTAA
>Ga0114922_10002087_pt1 | contig 18870 bp, 11 predicted proteins | sample AartaG_FD_100975 | JGI IMG/M metagenome (GOLD analysis project Ga0114922, IMG submission 100975) | Deep subsurface microbial communities from Aarhus Bay to uncover new lineages of life (NeLLi) - Aarhus_00045 metaG | ecosystem: Environmental > Aquatic > Marine > Oceanic > Sediment | place...
AACGCTCAAAAGATTGATCATGTTACTGCAACACAGACTGATTTTAATTATACACCCGGAGGAAATGCTGTTAATGGGCAGACGTATCAACTTAGTATTAAATATCGTTCAGATATTTCTGTTCAAATTTATTTAAGAACTGGTTCCGATGCTTTCACAGCTGATTTAGCAACTAATACTGGAGATGCAACTACATGGACTGCTATAGTTGATGCGACAGCGGCTGCAGCAATAATACTTAATTTCCGAATACTTTCTGGAACAGCGTCTGGATATATAGAAATTGATGAGGTTGAACTTCGTCCGGTGATTGACTCATTTTTCTATGAGCCCTTAGTGCTTGGCGGAGATCCGGTTATAATTAATACCAGTGATTTACCACCATCTCGATATTTGGTACAATATTATAATACAACATATAGAAAAGATTTAATTCTCCTAGCAGCCGGGCATGATCTTGGACCGGATGATCACAAGAAATTACTGAAATTTACTAAAAACGATTAATATGAAAACCTACGCGAAAATTACCATTCCTTTTGACCTGGCCATGCCGGGCGGTTGCCTTTACAACTTTGTTTATGAATGGGTACTCAAAGAGTATAGACGCAAATATAATAATGGCACACTAACTCTGTACGGGCTAGCTCCGGATATCCAACCATCCTTTGATGATCTTGCTGCTATTGTAACCAATGGTGGAAATTTTAAAGGAATAAAATTAGGTGTTCAAATAGTTATGTCAGCTAAAGATACATTAGTTCCTGAAGGTATTCCTGGAAGAAGTTATCATGATGATGAAGGTGAACAAGTAAGGACCTGGTTAGAGTGGATAAAAGCTGGTAATGTTGATTATAAAGTCAAGTCGGATAATTCGGATGCTATATTTAAAGCATCTTGGGGCGGCCAGACTTTGGGTTCTGATGCATTGGGTATTATACATGCATTACCATATGCTAATGTCATAGAGTGGCGAATCCTTATTGATTTAGCCAATTCTCCTGAGTATATAGCAAATTAATATTAATAAATGAATATATTTACGTACCTTTAATAAAATTTTTTGTTATGAGCAATACAGATGAACAATATTTAAGAGCGTCTAAGTATGGTTCGGTAAAAATTACCGGGACTGACGCTACTGCTATAAATGCACATATTATTGAAATACTTGAAGATGCAACAATTGTGGCACTTACCGATGATGGAGTACCTAAAGGTACTAGTGCTTTGACTGTTCATGGCATTTCAGGAGTACAAGCGGCAGATGAGATAATTTATGCCAAGGGTAAATTTACTAACATAACCTTATCTAGTGGAACTGTCGTAGTATACTAATTCGAAACAGATATATTAATATAAATGTAAACTTGATTATAATATTTTAGATCATGAAATTTTTTGATTCAGAAAACAACGACAGAGCTGTTGCTGTAGTTCCAGTAGATGGCGATGTATTAACATTAACAGCTGGTACCGCAGGTACTGCTAATATTAATGTTAATGGCGTAGCCTATCTGGCTACCTTTGATACAAGCTTAACGAAAACAGCTGACAATTGGATTGCGTTGCATAGAAGTGCTTTACTATTGCGCGGAATCCGGTGCTCTGCGGCTGCTGGAGTTATTACGCTTGTCCACAAAAGACCACAAATTGTAACGAATAGAATATCAGTAACCATCAGTGATGCGTCTGATGATCTTGCCGGTACAATTGCTGGTACATTTACTCCAGATTTTAATACAGCCAGAGCATATCAATTGGCTGTTTCATGTCCGATTACAATAGCAAAAGCTATTAATCTTAAGGACGGGCAGAAAGTAAGATTTGAAATCACAGCATCAGGCGCTTATGCGGTTACTTGGAATGCAGCTTATCAGTTCCCGGGAGGCACCGAGCATACCCAAACATCAACAGCGCTGGATATTCTTGAGGGGTCTTATAATAAGGCTGCTGATAAGGTATATCTTATTTTAGAAGGATCTGACGTTAAGGCTTAAGATTAGCTACCTTAAGTAGCGTGGCCAGTATATAAACTGATCCCACGGGTACGGGTATATCCATGCCCGTGGGATTTTTTATTATTCCATTATGAAGAACTCCGAAGGACAAGAGCATATTACCAATTTATTTCTAAAGGGCATTGATGCCGATACAGATCCAGGACTTCTTATTCCTGAACATAGTACATTGCGAGACGCTTATTTAATGCGCCAGACTATCCATGGTACGTATAAAAGGGCACCAGGAGATACAGCACATTATTCTCAATATCGTGAGTTGGATGTACAGGAATATTGTACTGGATTATTTGAGTGGAAATCGGAAGGATACATTATCGAGTTTTGGTATAATATATCCACATACGTAAGAACTATTTATATTGGTGGTCTTAAGGTAGCAGAACATGCGGATATTCCTGGAACAAGGGTAAATATAATTGATGCTGCTATTGATGAGGATGATGGGATTATATATATCACTGATGGAATCACTTCTCCGGTATTTTACGATTTGTATGATGTGGTAGATAGTTTTGCTACGCAAAAATATTTCACGGAATACGATAAGGAAATTTATAGATTACAGTTAGTAACCAGCACGAATATGCCTATATTTATTGGTCTGGAGCATGTGGGAGCAGGGTCAGGCCTCATTGGTGGTGGTTACACATATTCTATTCGTTATGCCGATACGCAGGGAAACGTCACAAACTGGTCACCAGCGACACCTGTGATACCAGTTCATTCTGAAAATACAACTTCTACTCCAGGGTATACTAAAAGCGGGTTATTTACTACTGGAGATGAACCAGGTGGACTTACCAGTAAAGGAATACGGATTAGATTTCGTGTAACTAATGAGGCGGGATTTGCTTATATGCAGATCAAAAGAACAGCCCATAATGCAGGGCAGTCACCGGATTTCACACCTAATCCTGAATATCTTAACCTAGTAGCAGATGCTAATGGAGGCGCTGTTGATATATCTTCAATGGTATACGGAATCATAGACTTTATAGATAAAAAAGGACTTGATTGGTTACCTCTTGATGAAGCTTCAGAATTAGAATCTTCGGCTATTAAAACAGCTCAGACTGTAAGGTTAGTAGATGGTAGATTGGTGCTTGGTGGAATTGTATATGAAGCCAGAGATTTAACGTCTGTATCAGACAGTGCGTTTATTGTGGACTCTGAATCAAAACGGGCCCAGCCAGTTAATATGGATCTTGGGTTTGAAGGCTTTAGTAAGACCTGGAACCAAGTTTACAGAAAAAATTCTACCCGGGGAGAGAAATTTGGTTATGCTGCCCAGTTTATAGATGACCTGGGAGGGCTAACATTTGCCGTCCCTATTCCAGGGCTGGAGAATTATCAGATGCCTAACAGGCGGGATGCTATGACTGGAGTATCTGAAGTCCTTTCCAATCTTTATACAGTAGAGCGGCCTGAATACGCCTTGTATGATTCTGATGATGGCGATTCTTGGGATCGAGCTTATGAAGTATTAAGCCGTGTGTGGCAGAATACAGCCCCCGGTGGAACAGCACATTCTCCTGCCATGTTAGCAGTTCCTGGAGTATCCCCCTCATTTGGATCATTTCAGCCCTTTTATCCATCTGGTAAAGGAGACAATCAGGATTACGGATTCAGATCCGATATACCATGTGATGATATGGATGGGAACAGTTATAATTTCCACCAGTCTTTAAATAATCATATATGGTCATTAGGGTGGGCTTTTACCGGTATTGATAAGAGTTATCTCCCCGACTGGGTTAGAGGGTTCAAAATTGTACGAACTCCTCCCGCAGGTCGTGTATTGGCCCAAGGGTTGGCAATGTATGTATTCGATGAGCAGGGATGGACTAGCCCGACGGATAAGGAGGCTACCAAAATACATTTATATTCTCCGGATATAGATCCGGCTTATGGTAATTTGGGGTATCTGTATGATGATATTGTTAATAATCCAGATGATTATCAAATACAGTTGGTTAGTTGTTTAGGTTTTAATACATCAGCTTATTCAGGATCTATCATCACTACGGATTATCATAGTGTCGATTTGTTATCTTATGCCAATATTTATTATGAAAATTATATATACAATGCATTAGATCCTTCTAGTAAGATAGGTAGAGGAGCCGGTCATGTAACATTTGGTAGATGGCGGAATTATCTAGGCCTTAGTGGAGGAAATATGGGAGCTGGAATAACTTCAAGATCTCCTAATTATTTATTTGATATTAGTGCTGTCGCGAAAGTAGACGGAGGACAGTATGGAAATGCACAAGGTCGTACCAATATGCTGGAACTTACAGTAGATGCAGCAATATATGCCCAATTAAACGGATTAACCTCTGCAACAGGTGATAGTGATGTGAATAGGGCCTTTCATGAGCCTGTTTATATAGTAAACATTGTACGAAATGACGTAGATATACTTACTACCAATACTCAAGCTTATCAAGATACAGGCGTGTATCAAAAGTTTGAAAGTATTATCGGAACTGCTGTAGGTGGATCTGGACAAACATATTTAATTGTAGATGAAAGATGGGAAGATTTTGCAGCTAAGGGTGCCGGTACTGTAGATGCAGACGATGTACGATATATTTATGTGAATGACCAGAAATGGATGGATGTAACTGAAGAAACAGGAGGTAATATTGCTACCTGGGGAGCATCAGTAAATTCTGGAGGAGGATTAGGAGTAGGTTCTTTTACAGTATATGGGGATACGTTTTATGGGATGTACACAGTTAGTGGAACTCAGATTGATAATGATTCTGCTACGGTAAAAACCCTGGATCAGAAATCGGCGATATACATCGAATTTGATGTAGTGGCCACAATTAATTTTTATCCTCCAGAGGGAGACGAAATAAAAATTGTGTATAACAATAACAGTCCTATTATTGTATTTGGCGGAGATTCATTCGTTGGAGAAGTATTCAATGCTTTTGTGGATAACAAAGTTAATGGAACTAGGCAAATGACCGATACAGCCGCTGCTGGTGTCGTTGAGCAGTTGTGCTTAAATGGGCCTATGCCAGCATGGACTTATCAAATAGCTGGAGTTAATAATGCGGTATTTATCCCACGTATTACGAAAGAGGCTGATAATGGGGGTGGTGGGTATACCAGAGCTTATTACGAGAATGAAAGAACTCCAGTTGATGATATAATACCGGATGACTATGATATTAATACTGGATTGATCCGGCAATGGGTATTTGGGTTCATTTGCGAAAGTAAATCAAATACGGCTTTAGCTTATGGCGATAATTATCCACGGCGTAATTATGTACAGCGGCCAAGTTGTTATACCATTAGAGATACCGGAGAAACTCCAGAAGAATACTATAATAGGGTACAAGTATACGATGAATATTACGATACATTTGGCGATGAGTACCTGTTATGGGACTGGGGAGGCTTTGTTACACCTCAGATGCTCAACTATGACTATACGAAGGATGTGGCTTCCAGGGCTGTTACTAAGCCTCTGGCAGGGTATGCAGAACGTACCGAGTTCCTGCAGAGATTAGCATTCTCTTTAGATAAGAATCCAGCAATACAAAATTCTCCATCCTTGAGAACTTTTCTGCCGATCAACTATTATGATTTGAAGCGGGCGGACCTTGGGCAGATTAGTATTCTTTATGATGCTGTAAGTGGCCAGGGTAGAAACTTATACGCTGTCACAGAGAGCGGTATTGCCTTAGTTATTACTAATAAAACCATACTGCGGGGTGCGGTGGGTGAACATATTGGTTTGATTGATTTGGAGGGTAGTTTTATCCAGGATGAAATATGGTTAAACACAGCTGTAGGATGCCCAAAAGTTTTAGCTAGAAGTAAATCAGAAGGAGTCATTGAAACACCTAGTAATCAATTTGTACAGGCATTATCCTGGATTAACAATAAAGGTGTTATGTTATTCTTTAATAATGATGTTAAGAATATTATAACAAACTGGAGAGATGAGATGTATGCTATATGCAGGAAACTTCCAGCTGGTGTCAATTATCCATCATTGGCTACTATGTTTAATGAGAAGGATAATGAATTATGGGTCCAGTTTCCATCTCAGATGTATGTATTTAATTTTTACCAGAATAATTGGACTCATAAATTACCTCATCTATATGATAGAATGCTATTCATCGATAAGGCTGGAGAGTCCTATAATGATTGGCCATACATTTTAGGGGCTACCAGTGATATAGTGTACACTGTAGAAGATGATACATATAGTTTAGCCAGTAATGGGGCGGCGGACCTTGATCCATATATTGAAATAATAGTCAATCCTTCATTGCATGAATCTTGGGAATTTATTGATTTCTTATTACATGCAAATGCAGATCCAGATTCAGTAGTATTTGATACTGGAGCTTCATCTCCGTGGACTGATGCAACGCCGGCTTTAAGAGATTTCAATCCTGGTCTTTATTATGAATTGGGTAGAAGAACTTCTGGTACTAAATCCGGTAAGAGATTACAGGGACCCTATCTTACGATTAAGATAACTTTTGATGGGTCCTTATCTACCGCATACGAAGTAAAGGCAACCCGTGTAGGCATTAAAGATTTAACTGGTTAATTGAAAAATAAGTATTATATTGCAGTCTTATGAGTTAGATAAAGCAAAACGTGATGAAAACAGTAAAACGAAGTAAAATTTTAAAATCGCAATTAGTTGCGGAACTGTCTGAGCAGACGACAATTAGTAAGATCCAATGTGATTTTATGTACGAAACTCTGCTTGATATAGTTAAGCAACATTTGCTAGATGAACAAGAAGTTGAATTTAAAGGCCTGGGACGCTTTTACTTTTTAAAGCAAAAGGTGCGTATGTCAAATATGACAAACGAAGTCATTGTTCCCCATAAGCAGCTAAAATTTAAAGTGGCTGATCGACTGGGAAGAACAATAAGAGTGAATTCCAGGGAATATTAAACCAAAATCATGCCAGACATTAATATTGCTCATGCAGGTTGGCAAGGCGCTGGATCTGGTGCCGTGTCAGGTGCCGCTGCAGGTTCTGTGTTCGGCCCTATAGGGACCGGTGTAGGAGCCGGTATAGGTGCTATTATAGGATTCTTCGGTGGTAGATCTAAAGCCAAATCGGCTTATGAACAATTACAAACCTCAGAACGCACTCAAGCCCAGGCTAAAGAAACGGCCCTGCAACCCATTCCAGATCCCGGTTTTGCTCAATTCGGCCGAGAATTACGAACCGAGAAACGAATGGTAGAAACCGGTATGACGCCGGAATTTCAGGTAGCCAAAGAAATGATAGAAAAGGGCGGAGCCCAGGCTGCTAGTGTAGCCGGTAGATTTAGTAATCCTGCACTTGCCATGTCATTTATGAAGCAAGCCCAGCTTGGTGTTGGAGCTAATATTAATAAGATCCTGGGAACGGTGGGTTCACAGAGAACACAATACAATGCAATGAATATGAATGTATTAGGGGCATTGTATCAAAAAGGTCAATTGGAATCTCAACGCAAATTAGATGTTGATCTGTGGGAGGCTATTCAATCCCGGGCTGATTATACACAAGAAGCCTCTGATTTCATGCAAAACCGCAATATGATGAATATGAAACTGCTTTCGGATCTTCCAGGATTAATAGAAAACGTATCTGGAATGTTCGGAGGCGGAGGCGTAACCACACCTGCAGTACCAAGTGTAGGATAAAAATTTAAAATCATGCCAGATAATCCTAGTGTAGTTAATGAAGGTGGGAATAGTAATTATAGCTTATCCCGAACCGGAGGCATGGCGAAAGCTGATGCTGATTATATTGATAAACTTCAAAAAAGTTTCCAGAATCCAGCTCCTGGTGATTTAGGTAAAAGTACCTATTATCCGTCAGCTGATCGAGGTATTCAAGCCGGTACTTTTGGTAGTAAGTCGCTTGGTAATATACCTATATTTACTGCCGGCCAGGGGCTTCTTCCGATAGGTATGCTGGACGCTAAAAAGAAAGCAGAACAGCAAGCAGCGATTCAGGAATTTGCCATGTTTGGGCCAGAAAATAATGAAGCCCTTTATCAATATATCGAGTTGGCTAATCCATATGCCCAAGATGCATTCAATGCCAAGATCCAGGGAGAGATAAATACTTACTTGGATGAAATGGCTGCTCAGGTTGGTGGTGATTATAGTAAAGCTAGATTAATGGCAAAGTATGATCCGGCTTTCAAGAATATGATTCGTACTTATGATAATTATGCCAGGGCATATAATCAATTGTATCCCAAAGCTTTGGATGTACTTAAGCGGGCCGCCGATCCTGTTAATAATTATGTCGATGAGGAGACGGTAGAAAAAGCTACAAAATTTATTCGGAATCATGATAACATATCGGTTAAGGATATCAGAGAACTTACTCAGTATCTTGGTGAGTTTGAAGCATATATGGGTATCGATGAGGCTGTACAAATGGCAGTATCTCAGGTTGGTAAGAGGATTACTACAACCTTAGATGAAAGAATTGATTTTTCTACTAATGCCAATAAGGTATTTGAAACGGTAGAGAAAACAGGATTCTACACAAAAGATGAGATGGATATCATGATAGATACTGCCATGGAATCATATCCCTATCTGGCTAACGATCCTAAAGCTAAGGCTCAATTTGAAAAGAAATTCAGAGCGGGAATTACGCAAACTGAGACAAAAACTATCCAAGCTGTTCGTAGAGAATATGCACAAAGGCAGAGAGATGTAAATCAATCGTTTGGTCTGATGGGTAATGATGATAGGGGTTACGTAGCTACACAGGTTCCGAAATATACAGATGATGGACAACGTGAATACGATACCCATCAGATTACTATTCCTGCCGTAAATGGACAAAAGAGAGCTACGTATTTGGATATCAGTCCTAATGATATACTCAGCGTAAGAGATTCAAAAGGTAATGTACTACGTGGATATTTTAATGTACCTCTGAAATCAAGGCCGACCAATATGTATAAAGATCTTGACGATAAATTACAAGTATCCAGTACTCTCGATATTCAGGCTATGATTGATTATGTAGATCCGGATACCGGAGCTGCTAAAGGACTTAAAAAAGCAGAAGCATTTTTTAATGTTGTAGGGCCCACAGATGGAGAACAGACAATTGATGTTATTGATCTTGGTGGGTCAGCAGAAATAATTATCCCGGAGGAAAGATTAACTGGACAATTTACTACCCAATTTGGAAATGATGTATGGGGTCAAGTCGTTAAGTCCGCAAGTAAAACCCCTACGCCAAAATCAAAACCCAGGAAAGAAGGCGGACGTAATAAATTTATTACCTTGGAAGAAGCCACAGAGGATCAGAAAGCGTGGTCCAAAAGCAAACGACAAAGACAAGCCAGGGAGGGATTCGCAGAGAGGAAAAAGGAAACCGGCCTTGGTACTTATATAGTAGAGGATCTTGAAATAAAAAATGCTGCCGGGAAATGGGTGCCTTATGCTGAAGTCGTAGCTCGCGGTATAAAAAATGGTCAATGGACCGAAGAAGATATACGCAGAAATTTAAACGACGGCACCACAACAGACTTTCGCGTTAAATCAGAATAGTTATGCCAGAAGAAATCAAAAGTCAAGATACACCAATAGCAGCTCCTCAAACAGAGTTATCTCCGGAAGATGATTTCGGTTTTGGTACTGTATCAACTCCACCCCAAACAGAGTTATCTCCAGAAGATGATTTCGGCTTTGCGACCCCTGACCCGGAGGATATATCATTATCTCCAATGGGTGAGGCAATACAGGATGAGGCTGATGAAGCTCAGGCCTCTAAAGAACGACACCCATGGATAGATGCAGCCAAACGGGGAGTTTTACAGGCTGTAGCGTCTCCATTAATGGGTCCGGCTGCAGCCATGGCTTTGGCTCAACATGATACCTATACTTTTCAGGCTGGGTTTAATCAATCATTAATGGGAATGGCTTATGATGTTATTACCGGTAATGAGGCTTTTGATCTCAGTAAATTCGAAGATCAGGGACCAGAAACAAAGATAGGGCAGGTTACTCAAGAAGTGGCCGCTATTACCATGGGATTTTTATTTGATGCACCATTATTCCTGGTAGGCGGAGCTGCTGGTAAAGGAGCCATGATGCTAGCTACAAGAACAGGCTTAGCAAAAGGTATGGCTTATGGCGGATTCAACTTACTTCGTAAAGGATTGACCAAACTTGGAGTAAAGGCAGCCCTGGCTGAAGATATGATAGCATCAGGAGCTACTAAAAACTCCAAACTATTACTTAATTTGGCACAGAAAGCGCCAGCAGCTGCAGAGGGAATTGCTGGTAGTGCTGGAGCATTAGGCATGTATAACACTTTAGGCGAGACACTTACTCAAATGACTGAGCAGGACATACCATTAAGAGAGGTAGAGAGGCGCCAGGTTATGAAAGAAGGAGTGATAGGAATGAAGATGGGTATAGCTTTAGGAACCATAGGCATAGGAGGTAAATACTTGGAATCAGTAATGGCAAAAGGCATAATGGGGCCGGTACTGGGAGGATTAGGGGCGGAGGGTATTGCTCTTGGTGCTGAGATTGGTATATTTGGCGCTGGTGACGCATTTCTTCGTGATGAGTCAATAAGTAATGTTGATTGGGGGCATGTATTAAAGATGGTAGGAGGAGCCAGAACTGCTGGCTTTGTTCAGCGGCCTGGAGCAGCTACTTCTAAATATGGCAAACTTTTTGAAAAATCAAAAGCATTCGAAGACCCCGCACGTAGGACAGAATTTGATGCCGAACTTACAGCCCTTGAGCAGGACATGGTAGAAGGATATAGACCAGAAGGAGAGATAGGATCATTCTCGAAAAAACTTGGCGATAAGGCTTTTGTTAACATGATGGCAGATGAGAATATACCATGGATCACCAAATCCAAACTGCTGTATGAACGCACAGGAGAATATGCTAAAATTACACCAGAGATAAACAATGTAGAGATATTCAAAAGTGAAGAAGGGTATGGCATTAAGGCATATCAGGTAGATCCTGACGGCAGTAAAATGCTGGTTGACGCTGTTAGATCCAACACAAAAGGTGAAGCTGAAAAAGCTGCCAGGTTCCTGGATAAGGAAGCTGTTGATATTGGTAAACATAGAGAGTTTGAAAAGCTTTCCCTGGCAGATAAAGAAACGGTATCCAATGGTACCATGGATGCTGGTATGAATCTCGATAAGGTACTCGATGCCTGGGAAACCAGACCAGAAGCAAGATCAGCTGAGCAGGAGAGTTTGATGAGGAAATTCTACAATACATGGAATGAATCATTGAATCCGCCTGAGGGGAAGGAAAGACCTAAACCCACTACCGTAGAGGGCGCTCCAGAAGCTCCACTTGAGGCTCCAGCTGAGCAGGCTCCAGACAAAACTACTAAGTTAAAAACCAGATTGGAAGATCCTGAGATACAAAAGAAGATTGAGGAGTTACCAGAAGATAGTCAGGCTAGACTTAAGCCAGGAGAAGTAACAGATGAGATATTTGAGACTGAAGTTCTTGGTATGAATAAAGTCACTGGCCGCCTTGAAAAGACAGGAGAAGGTAAATATAAATTGACTGATTCAGAATTAACGGAGTCTGAAGGAAGGGCTGTTGAATTTGCCACAGAACATGAACGTACAGCATTACATGAAAAGTTTGATGCAGAAATCAGAGCCGCCAAAGAGGAGCAGGAGATAAGAAAATTTTCTGAGCCATCTCATTCCCGTTATAAAATAGGTCGGCGTGGTTATGGTAATAAAGAAGCTTTCTTAGAAGCATTACGTACTCTGCCAGAAGAAGGTGTAGAGGGTGTAATGGATGCCATCGAGTTCCCAACAAAGGAAACCAGCTTCAGTGAGGTTTCAGATGCCATGAAAAAAACTAGTGGGAAGAAAGCAATTGATTTAACTCCTGAGGAGAAGTATTCATTTATGGGTGATGCGGATATTGCTGCAGACATTAAAAGGAATGAGCGTAGGAAATGGCGAATTGATCAGGCTGAGATTAGGAAAACAGAAATCAAGCCGGAAACCAAACCAACATTAACAGAGGAGACTCAGAAACAGCTACAAATTGATGAAGCTGGTGATGTTACTCTATACCATTGGGGGCCTAAAGAGATTGAAGGTGGATTATTGCAACCTGGTAGGCATGGTACAGCTAAGGGAGCGAAAGATATTACCGCTAATGAAGGTCGCGGGCAGGTAGAATTTTATGTTAAGCCTGAGGATTTTGAACGTACTGTAATTACAGGACGTACACCATATACTGTTAAAGTACCAGCAAATAAGTTGTATGATTTTAACGCCGATCCTAAGGGATACGTAACTGATCGGACAGGAGAACCCTGGAGACAATATTTAGAGGCCAGTAGAAAAGCTTATCTTGATGGTTATCAAGGGATTGTATCTGACTGGAGAGGTTCTAAACGTGTAGATATACTTGAGCCGATCAAGCCAAGAGAATTAAGATCTCAATCAGAATTACATAAAGAAACCGGTGGATCTACTTTCATGTATGCGGGTAAGCAGGGTGGTAAGCCAGGCTTTATTGATATGTCCCGCGTTAAAACAGAAACACCCTTTGTTATAGGAGAAACAGGAGAAGTCATTAAAGGTAAGGAAATTACAGATGAGCAGATCCAGGAGTTTAAAGACAAGCACTTGGCTGAGATGCAAGAACGTTATGATAAGGGCGAAAAATTAGGAGTAGGTACGTGGTATGATGAGAAAACTGATCAAACATATATTGACCTGGTTAATTTTATTAAGACGAAGGAGGAGGCTTTGAAGCTTGGTGAGAAGTATGAACAGGAAGCAATATATAACCTCGAAACAGAAGAAACTACCTATATTGCGAAAGAGCGAGAAGCAGAAGCTAGGGCAAAAGAGCGTGCTGCAGTGGAGAAGGAAACCAAACCGGAACGTGAATCCCTGGTAAAAGCCTGGGAGGATGAGTTTAAAGCATACGAAGATACGCCAGCGCAGAAGATAGCGAAAGCAGAAGCTAGAGGCCGGAAGATGAGCCAACAACAGGCTAAGGAGATACGGGGAAAACTGGAACAATTTCTGGCTGATAACCGGCAGCGGTTTGACCGGCTTAAGATACCTGCACGAACTCGTACACTTCGTCAAATAAATAATATAAGTCCTGGAGCACATGGATGGAATCAGGTGGAAAGGATAAAAAATGATCTTACCAAAATGATACAGGATGCTGAGTATCGAGCAGAGAAACAGCAAGTTGAAAAGTTCATTAATAGTATTCAGAAAGAGGTCGATCCTAAATCCATGACTGAATATACTGGTAAAGGACCCGGTAAACGGAAGGCTAAGCGTAGTTACTTCAATCCCCTGAGTGGATACCAGCGCATTGAGAAATTTGAAACATTAAGTGGTATTGTAGAGGAGGGATTAACCAATCCTGAATTTCGTGCCAAGGCTTATGATGAAATGAAAAGAATAGAGGAGCGTGCAGAAAAGAGGATGCGGGACAGAGAACGCGGTGAAGAAGTTCCAATGGATACAGATGCCAATGGATACACCCTTGATGACGCCGTATTAAAAGAGCAGCTTGACTATGCCACTCTTGCATTTAAAGGTTCAAAGGAGCTGAAGTTTATGCTTGATAATATCAAGGAACTTAAGAAAACAGATCGCATGGCTTCGGAGAGACTTAGGGAGGAATGGAAAAAGGATAAGGATCGCAGACGGGATTTGATGTTTAAGTATGGAGCCCGGAAAGGTGAGGAGCCTCAGATCGGGTCAGAGAAGAAAAAACCGAAAACCAGACATCCGCTCAAGGTCACTGGCGATATGAGTTTTAAGTCATATTTAAGTACACTGGCATCCCGCCGGGATTTAGCCGGTGATAAGGCTGTTGTATTTGACGATCCTATTAATAGGGAATTCATTCCAGGGATCAGCAAAGCAGAAGAACAACATGCTAAAGACAGGGCAGAAGTTACTAAGTCCAAACAGGAGATGATGAACGATGCCTATGAATTGACTGGATATAAAGAAGCTAAAAGAAAAAATTTAGGGATGGATAATAGAATACAAAAGCCTGATGTACTGGATATTGATTTAGGGGATGGCAGAATGAAAAAATTACCCCTTAGTCAATATGAGGCCGGTCATTTATGGCTTACTTTACAACAAGAAGGCGCAGAAGCAACTTTCAGAAAGCCGTTCAAGGAGCATGGTATGGGATGGACAGATAAGACGTTTGAGCAGCTTGAAAGCTTTTTAGATCCACAGACTAAAAAACTGGCTGAGAAGTTGAGAGATAGTATGAATAAATATAAGGAAGCCAGAGTAGATCCTGTATATCGTATGGAGAATGGCGTAAGCCTGGGATCTCTTGATAATTACTGGCCATTCATTCGTGAGGCTGGGGAATTTAGTAAAGCTTCCAGCGATATAATGGATAAACAATCGTACCATACCAGGGTCACAAGTGATCATCATATTGAACGTAGTAGAAGCACTGATCCTTTCGTCTATATGGATATGATGCAGGTCTATGATAAGTACATGCAGGATCAATTGCATTATGCAAACTGGGCAGAAACTGTTAGGAGGCTAGATGAAACATTCAAAGATCCTAAGGTACGGGCCATGATAACCCAGCATCATGGAAGTAATTATGTTGATGTGGCCGATTGGTTTATTGATAGATTTGCCGGTAAAACCATACAGGATACATGGATACCACTTGATACAGCTATTCGAAGAATGAGTAAAGGTATATTGTATCTAAACCGGGCAGTTGGATGGAAGCAGACAATATCCTCAATTATGTATATGCTTGATATGGACCCATACCATTGGGGTACTGGCATGACAAAAATGATGTTTACTCCTGAAGGGTATGACCTTAAAAGTTATCTGAAGAAACAACCATTTGTTGCCGACAGGGGCTATGCTCCTCTGGATGCTGATCAAAACTTTATCCGTAAACGGGCTAGTTATAAATATACAGATAATGTCTTGAAGCAAGCCGGTCAGAGGATGAGAGTAAATCTTCAACGAGCATTCAACTTAATTCCTGCTGAGAAAATAGATCAGATAGCATCTTCCAACATTAAGTATAATGACCGATTTCCTATTCTGAATGCTGGTGGTGCTTATATAATGGATAAGATGAGAAAAGCTGGAACATCCTGGAGTAAAATAAATAAAGATGCTGAGAAATTAGCTAAAGAGAATAACACCACGAAGGAGGCGGAATTGGATAATCTAATGCAGCCGTTTCTTGAAAAATGGACATTAATGAGTGAAGCTACTCAGCAATCAACCAGGATATCTAACATATCCAGATGGAGGACCGGTCACCCATTGAATAGATCTATAGCCATGTTTACTTCAGGTGCAGGGCAGATTCATAGGGTAGCCACTCAATCTTTGGATCTTGCATTTCAGGCAGCTAAGCAGGGTAATGGGGCGGCGTTTGCTATACACGCTAAGAATTTTATGTTATCACACGTATTGATGGGGGTTATGTATAACTTGGCGCAGAATGGATTAATGTTAGATCCAGAAGAAAAGGCTGGTAAGAATGAACTTGTATGGGCTGCAGCTCTTGGTAATACTCATGGTTTGGCTTACTTTGGTAGAATGGTTGATTTAGTATCTTCTGTAGTACGGAAAGAACCATGGGCAGATAAAGCAACTATGTCTCCAATAGTTGGGATGATGAAGAATATATCCACCGAGCTGATAAGGGCCTCAGATTATCACAAGGCTGGAGAGATTGATAAGAGAAATGATGAGTTGGTAAAACTAGGGCAACACCTGGCACAGTTAACAGGAGTACCAGCCAGACAAATATTTGATGTTGTTGAGGACGTTAAGGCGGTAGCAACAGGAGAAACTGATAAACCGCTACGTCAGGTCATGGGTTTGTATGATCCGGATTACGATTCAGGTGTAGAAATTCATGAAATGTTTGATGCTGATGCATGGGAGGAAGCAAGACAGGAGGAGAAGGCCGTAGAGAAAGGCCGTAGACAAGGCCTTACTGGAGCCCAAGTCAAAAAGTTCCGTGAGGAGAATAAGTAGAAATGTAGTATCTTTGTATAATAAAATTTAAGATTATGGCGAATTTCCAGATTTCAATAACGAATCCAACTACTGGATTGTCTGATATCACGGATTCAAATGATATATTAACCATTGTAGATCATTCGAATTATGACGAAGGCAGCCCGGAAGCTGGGCACAGTCAGACGGATTTTGATGCGTTCCGGAAGTTGAGAATTACACTTCCTTCTGGAACGACATATCTATTCTCGTCTGAGTATCCTCTTGATGGGGATATAACCTTGGCAGTACCTAATGGAGCAATATTGCCTATGTCTACTTCATATTCATATACTACCGGTGATGGTAAGTATATTATAGAATTATTTGCGCTTCCTACCTGGGGAGGTGGATATTCATATGAAGTATCCACGGCACCTTATGTAGTTCATTTGGGGGTAATATATAAATGCTTAAGAGATACAGTTGGAGATACGCCAGCTACTTCCCCGGAGGATTGGGAAGTTGTATCCAGCATGGATAGTTTGACAACCAAATATCAATTAACCAAGAACGTTACCATTACTAGTGATATGGCCGAAACTTGGGCGCGTTTAGTGTATAATGCAAATTGCGTAAACAATAAGATAGGATGTAAATTTGAAGAATTATTGAGAGATCCTCAATGGGTGGATGCAGTTAGGTTATGCTTAGCTCAAGAGGCTGTGCCGGTTCTAATGAAGGTCGATGCATGGACAGAAGTTGCTACGAATATTAACTTTGGTAAAATAATCACTGATAAATACGGATTGTAATGGCACAGACAGCGGAAGAAAAACAAGCAAGAGATGTAACCAGAGATATTGCGAATCAGTTATATGGGTTGCATAAAGCAGGAAACCTTAGTGGTGAGAATAATTTGTTTGAAATATATAACCGAAAGATGATCCTGCAAGTCCTGGGTCACGCCAATGTTGATGAATGGTTGACCGCAGATGAGCAGGCCTGTCTTGAAGGTAGACTCATAATCAAATCCTAATGCCAAAATTATATGCGAACCAAATTGATGTACAAGGAGAAGCGTGGCCTGATCAAGTGCCACTTACTAATCCTAGCACTATTATTGTTGACGGGGTTAGCGGTGAAGTGGATCTAGAATTACAGATTGATGAATGCGAAGGAACAGACTCCAGTACTGATACAGGGACCCATGATGGAGAAGTAAAGGAGGGAGTCGAAGGTACACATACTACAAGAGTAACAATTACTTTAACTCCCGAGGAAAAATCGGGAGTTGTTGGTATAGAGCTGGTAGATACAGATCCTACGGAAGAAATATCAGGAACTGTAGATACGGAAATTTCGGATGATGGGATCAAGGAAGGAGAAGATGGGATCACAGTTTGTGATCTTATGACGGATGAGATCCCAGCCGAACAGGCGGGTACAATTAACCGGGAGCTTGGATTAGAACCAAGCTGCTGCATAAATGAATAATAATGGGTAAATGCAGGCCAGGCCTAAATATAGAAGATAGTCCAAATTGGGACAATAGTATATACGTTGAGGGTGATCTACCCCCGAATACTATTGCTTTTGATGATATGGACCTTGGCTGCGGCCCTCCCAGGTCTGTGGATGCTCCTACGCCTTCTCTGGAGGGATATTGGGACCGAGATGATGTAGATGGTACCTTATACCCTAAACAGCTCTCAGATGCCGTTATGGTAGGCAAGACGGCCCCTTCATATGATGAGGTATTTGGAGTAGTAGGTAAGATTTATTCCAGCGCTGGTTACATGATGGGGCCAGGTACCCAACTTATTTATGCTTCTGATAGTACTACCATGGGTATTTATGTAGAGGACCGGCATAGCCTGTACATAGAAGGTGGACATATTAGAGGGGCCCAGGAAAATGCTCCAATGATAAACACTGAAGATGTTACTACTTCAGAATCCACACCTCCATATACTTTCTATACGGACCAGGATACCGGAATGTATCGCCCTGCTGCTAATACTTTAGGATTTACTGTTGGAGGTATGATAGCACTTATTCTAACATCTATTGGTTATTTAAACATCCCAGTAGTTCCTGCCACTGCCGCTTCGGCTTCAGTGCCAGTACTGGCACGAAATGCATCTACTGGTCTTGTAGAACAGAGGGTTTTGACAGAACTGCACACACACTCTAATAAAGAGGTGCTGGATCTTCTTACAGCCCCCGCTGGGTCCTTGATGTATAATGGAACTTTAGTATTTGATCCGTCTCCATATTATACTGCTACAGAGGTAGATGATCTGGATGCCATACTCCAGGCAGATATTGATACCCGATCACTTAACACACACAACCATAACTTGGCTGACCTAGCGGAGAGGAATTACACTAGTCTTTTGGGTCTTCCGGATCTTAGTGATTTGCACTCTCATGACAATAAAGCTACTCTGGATAGAATGCCCGATTACACTACTGCTACGCAAGATGACGTAATGGTTAGAGATGGGGGAGGTATTGCATGGAAACCATTATCTGCTGTAACATCCGGACATTGGTTGCGGGATACTACTGGAGATCCATTTTTATATCCTACCGTTGCTGGGGATAATGTAAAAATTGATGCTACAATATTTGTAGATGCACTTAGTGAATATGAAGCTGATGCAGGAGTAATAATTGAAGGAAATAAATTAAAAGATGGTGGTATTACATTAGGAGCAGGAGCAACAGTAAATGAAATTGAAACAACTCTTACCAATGATGCCACACATATGCCCACTTCTGCTGCTGTTTATGCTGCTATTGGCGCTTTACCTACTTAT
>Ga0114922_10002088_pt1 | contig 18858 bp, 14 predicted proteins | sample AartaG_FD_100975 | JGI IMG/M metagenome (GOLD analysis project Ga0114922, IMG submission 100975) | Deep subsurface microbial communities from Aarhus Bay to uncover new lineages of life (NeLLi) - Aarhus_00045 metaG | ecosystem: Environmental > Aquatic > Marine > Oceanic > Sediment | place...
CGGGCTTCAACCCGTTCCAGCTCTCGGGCCAATTCCACGCAATCGCTGTGACGCTGCACAGCTCTTCTTGGAAGAGCATAGCGGGCGAACAGGCGGAGTTTCTCTTCGGCGGCCTCCACTTCAGATGTGCGCGTGGCCACGGCCAGTTCATCGGCCCTCAACTCGCTGCGGCTGGCGTATCCCTTCTGATACAGCTCTTCCGTCCACCCTAGCCTTTCCTGTGCGCGCAGCAGCTCCTCAGTGGCCAGCTCCACTTGTGAGCTATACTGGCGCACCTCCTGCCGGGCCATCCCGCCCAGTCTAGGGTCATCCCGCAGATCGGCAAGGTCGACCTCTTCCTTCAGTGCCTGTGCCGCCAGATCTGCGCCAAGGTAGTGTTCGAGTTCCATTTGAGCAAACTCTGCATTCAGCCCTGCAATCGCGATCTCGCTTTCATTCTGCCTCTGCTGGATACCGTAGTTCTCCTGAGCCTGCACGCGCGCCGCCTCAGCTCCGTAGAGGGCGATCTGCCTGCCGTTTTCCTGTTTTTCCAGTGGGGATGAATCGAGCCTTGCCAGGATCATCCCTTCTTCGACGTCCTTCTCAGTGATAACCGTTCCTTCGTCCACGACCTCTAACAGAGCGTTCCAGCTTTCGACTTCGCTCTTTACGTCGAGCGGTTCCATGCTGTAAATGGCGCCCCGTTCGGTCACGCTGACCGTGAAGTCGCCGCGCGCGACGGCAACCGTTGGGATGAGCTCAGCGGCGCTGTCAGCAGCCGGCTCGTCCGGCAGCTCCATGCGCAGGCTCAGGGACACGGCTTCTCCTTCGCTCAGACCTCGCCTGACCTCCACGAAGTCCCCAGTGGCCTGGCCTATGTCGACATGGCGCAGTTCTGAGCCTTTGGGCCCGTCAACGAAGCAGGCCCACCGCCCGTCGTGAGCGATGAGTGCCTCAATGGGGAGGTACAGCACATCGTGGAGGTGGGCGACAAGTATCTCAGCAGTGGCAGACATCCCGGGGGTAAGGCCTTCGCACACCTGGCCCAGGGCGACGTCCACCTCATAGACCCTTATTTCGGGGTCAACATCGGCCTGGGCGAGGCTTGCCACTGAGCCTATGCGGGCTACTGTGCCGGCGAATTGCCTGTCCGGCATCGACTCAACGCAGATGAGCGCCGGCTGGCCGAGCTTGACCTTCTCTATGTCGGTCTCGTGAATGGTCACACGGGCGACAAGGGTGGACAGGTCTGGAATGAGGATAATGGACTGCCTCGGCCACAGTCTCTGGCCTTCCTGTACAGGCTCCTCCATTCGACGCCACGGGTCAGCGGTGGAGGCGTATACGACCCGGCCGGGCTTGGGAGCCCGGATCGTGCACTTCTCGATACTGTCCCTGACTCCCCCCAGTTCCCTTTGACGGAGTTCAAAGGAAGCCTTGCTCGATTTCAGATTCGCCTCGGTCTGGGCGAGCCGGCCACGCGCCCGTGCCTCGGTCCGTGCCAGATGGCGCAGGCTTTCCTCGTAGTCGCTGTATCGCTGCTTGGCTTGCTTTGGCAGGCTGTAGCGCTTGAAAAGCCGCAGTTCCTCCTTAGCTGCCTCCAGTTCCCTTCTGCGGCGATTAACCGACAGCTCGTCCGCCGTCAGCTCTGTAGGGCTGATCCACTTCCCATCGTGCAGCTGCCTCGTCCAGCGAAGCCTCTCCTCGGCCTGAGACAGCTCTGCGGTGGCGAGTTCCACCTGTGCGACGTCTTGGGCCAGCTCTTGCCCGGCTGTCCCGCCCAAGCCGGAGTGTGCTGCCAGATCGGCGAAGTCGCTCTTCTCCTTGACCAGTTTTGCCGCCAGCTCTGCGCCAAGGTAGCGATCCAGTTCCATACGGGCGAACTTCACGTACAGCTTCGCCATCGCGATGTCGCTTTCATTCTGCCCTCTCTGTATCGCGTCGTTCTCTCTGGCCCGGGCGTAGCCGGCCTCTGCCATGTAGAACCAAACCTGCCCCTCGGCTTCCCTTTCCTCCAGATCGGAGGATTCGAACCTTACAAGCACCATGCCATCTTCAACGTCCTGCTCGGTGATGACGGTGCCCTCCTCGACTATCGCGGTGATGGCTCTCTTATAGTCGGACGAGGGCCAGGGGGCCTCAGCCTCGTTCCTCACCTGAAGCGACTGCATCGCCTGGAGGGCGCCCCCTGCGGTGACCGTCACCATAAGGTCACCGCGTCTGACCATGGCCGTCTGCGGCGAGCTGACATCCCGCCCCCGGTGCACGGCAGCCAGCACACCGTAGCCCAGGCCAGCAGCAGCGGCAAGACCGATCAATCCGGCAATGATCTTGAACAGGATTCCGTTGGGGCCTTGCCTACCATGCTGAGCCGATTCCTGCTCGCTCGAATCCACCCGTACCTCATGGTCAAGGGATTCGCTCAACCGCCACGGGTTCTCGATGCGCGCTTGCCACCAGCCGGGCTCGCCGATCTGCCCCTACTTGTAGTGGCAGTTGACAGGTTAGCCTGCCTGCGTGCGGCCTCGAACGTGCCGCGCGAACCACGTGAGAGGAATACGATAGGCAGGTAGGCTGCGCCTGTCAATGCGCGCACGCAGGTCACGAGGGGGCAGCGGCCTCGCAGGCGGGGATTGGCAACAAGAGGCATCCGGGCCGCTGATCGAGGCTACGCCACGGCGGTAAATGCGGTCAGCGACTGGTCTGTGCGGATCAGCGGCCAGAGCCGTTCGCGGGTGTTCGCAGCGTCTGCACGCCTTGGGCGCTGTGCACCTTCAACGGCACGACGATGACCCTCTCCGTGAAGTCCTCGCGCTTCATCCGCGTTGTCCCTGGCCGCTGGACGGCGGCCGTGTCCATTCGTGTCTAGTGTGCCGTTCTTCCGTAGCCGGACAGATTCTCGCCCTGATCTTCCAGGCGGGTCAGATACGCCTCGCTCGCATACTCCCGCCTCTCCAGCAGCCAGCCCCTGTAGGTGTCGCCCACGCGGTCATTGGCCCCGTCGTTCACGGCCGTCACCCGCCCGATGCTTGCCCGCCCTGCATCCGGTGGGTCGTCGTGGGTGTAGGAGAGCGTCAGCCCGCTCGGATAGCCCAGAGCTTTCTGCCTGCCGGGTCCGGCATTGGGGACTTTGCGGTCACTCCTTGCCACCTTGCTGACGCAGCAGCTCAGCCACTTGGCCGTGCTCCTTAAGCATTGCCCAGTAGAGGGGCGTGCGTCCCCCCTTATCCCTGGCGTTCACGTCTGCGCCATGGGTCAGAAGAATCTCGCTGGAATGGGCTCGGCCTGCACGTGCCGCCTTGTGCAGCGGCGTGAAACCTGATGAGTCGGATAGATTCACCATAGCTCCCGATGAGAGCAATGTCTCCGCCAGTGCGACATCGCCGCGCACGGCCGCTATGTGCAGAGCCCGAACTGCTCGCTTGCCACTGGGGCTGTCAGGATCAGCGCCACGCGCCAGAAGCAGCTTTGCTACCTCCAGCCGTCCCCATATCGCTGCGAAATGCAGGGCGGTCGCGCGCCCATCCGTCCTGGCAGCGTATTGGGCCTTTACCAGAGCCGGAGCCTCTTCCAGCAGCCCCCTGACCGTGTCCAACGCTCCAGCACTCGAGGCGGTGAAAACATCGTGCGCGCTCCCGTGCCTAATCAGTAGAGCGAACACCTCTTTTCTTCCCCACCGAGCGGCCACGTCCAGCGGACGACGGCCCTCATCATCCACGGCGTCCACCAGCGCGCCCGCTGCCAGAAGCAGCTCTGCTATCTCCACGTCACCGTCTAGCGCGGCTTGGTGGAGAGCGGTCCAACCATCAAACGCAGCCCGGTTTACATCCGCCCCCGCCGCAAGCAAGGCCGAGACGGTCTCCACAAGGCCACGGACGCAACCATAGTGCAGGGGAGTCTCCTCTTGATCGTTCAGTACGTCCACCGACGACCCCATCGTGACCAGGCGACGGACTTCGTCTTCGCGCCCCGCCCAGACTGCTTTGTGAAGTGCCGATTCGCCCGTCCTCTTCTGCAGACTCGGCCGCAAGTCTGACCAGCCATAGTAAACGTACCTTGGGCGAAACCGAGCGATGCCCTCGTCAGACACGCTCACACTGAGAACGTTAGATTGCACGGCCCCAAATCTGAAGTACAGGTTGTGCTCCCCCGGCCCAAGCCACTCTCGAATCTCTGCCTGCGTCTTCCACCAGTACAATGTGCGGCGAGAGTCAGGTTGAATGGGCTTCGTGATGAAGTACGAACTCCATTGGGTTGGCCAACGCTGTTGGGCCCCGTCCACGTAGAACTTCAGATCGTTCTTCCCGTACGGAGGGCGGAGTGTTTGGCCTCCCGCCGTCGAGAACTTAAGCGCGAAAGCCGCCCGGCACAGGCCAAAGCTATCGCTTGCTGAGAGTGCCAGCCGAGCATCCCTGGCGAATACCTCCGGACTTGTACGCCTCCGGCCCAAGCCCAAGACAACGACCAGGAAGACCACACACGCCAAGACCGCCACGGCGGCGGCGGCCGCCGCCCCCCCCGCCACACCGACACAACCGTATTGCCACTTCGCGCGTGCCTTCAACTCAGCATCAGCCTTCAAACCAAGGATCAGGCCAACCACCGACGCCACCCTCGCGTGCCAAGAGGGGGGCGGCCCGCGCCGGCCTCAACGCAACTTAGTCCGGGCCTGACAGTCGCCCCAAGAGTTCGAGAGCCCTGAGCTCGTCACCAGCTGCAAGGAGGATTCGCACCACATCATCGTGTCCAATTTCGCACGCATCATGGAGAGGGGTCCTGTTCCTTTCATCTGTGGCATCCACGGCGGCGCCACGGGCAAGCAGCGAGGCAACTTCGCGGGCGTTTCCACTCTCTGCCGCTTCGTGCAGCGATGTGTCGCTCTCGGAGGCGGCGACGGCCGGAGGGCTCGATTCCCAATCGGCGCTGCAGCCAGTGAGTAAGAGGCAGACCGATGCCGCCCGGACCAGAACGGTAAGGAATCGCAGGCCGCGGCCGTCCTCTGCCCGCGAAGGAAGCAACAGCTCGTCAGCGCGGTGATCCCTTGCTTGATCGTCTTCTCTCATGACCCCTGTCCCTCTGCCTCTCAGACGCCACATACGGCGTCCAGGCTGCCGGCCATATACGCGTACAGACCTGTATCTCAGATATCCTTCTTGAGTATATCCGCGGCCAATCGCGATTTCAAGCCATAAAGCAAGTGCCACAAGGCAACTCCCGCGCATGGCCATCCCGTATTGCTCTAAACCGCAGCGGCGCCCCGCCTGTGCTGTGCCGGCGGCGGAGCTCCTGGCCTGTTACCCCGGGGCAGTCCTTGTGCCAACCGGCTTGCTCAGGCTGTTACTCGGGGGGCGGGGGCAGATCGGACACCTGCACCTCGCCGCCGCTGACTGTGCGTTGACCTGCGAGAGCGCAGACATCCCATGCGTATTCTTTGGCTCGGTAGGAGCTCTGTTCTGCGTGGAGAAGACTGAGGAAGGTCCGCACGACTTCCCTCTTGGCATCCTCAGAAAAGGGCGTCTCCCTAAAACACCCGATGAGCGAATTGGCCGCCATGACGGAACCTCGGTACAGCCTGAGAGCATGTACGCCGGCGAACCCTCTTGACTGGGTCTTGACCAGCCGCCATACCGGCTGCGGACGGTCCGGAAAGAGTTCGCAGTACAGTGCGTATAGGCCGCTCTCGTCAACCGTGTCGCTGACCTTCACGAGAAGGAGATACCTTTCGTAGCGCACGCGTCCCGCGGCGATGTCCATGCTCACGTGCAGGCAGTTCATCTCGCGGGGTACCGGGACGAAGAAGGCCATCGCCGCCAGGACGCACAGCAGAATCAGCGCCGCCGTTGTGCCGCGAGCGAGCGGGCTTGCCCTGTCCGCCATGCTTCATCCGCCTTCATCTGGCGCAGCGGAGTCCTCCTTGCGGCCCCTGGCGCGTCTCAACTCGATCCCTGTCAGGGCCCCATGCTCTCGCAGCAAAACAGCCACCTCCCCCTGGTCCCGTGAAACTGCCCAGCCCAGCGGAGTCATCCCGTTGCAACGGGCGTTGATTTGCGCACCGGCTTCCAAGAGGAGGCGTGCCGCTTCCTTTCTACCTGATGCGGCAGCGTAATGCAGCGGCGTTGCACCTCCCTCACTAAGGGCATTGGGATCTGCGCCGTGCGCGAGAAGGGCCTCCACGCACTTGTTACAGCCAAGCCTCGTCGCCCCGTGCAACACTGTCTGCCCCTCCCGGATGTTCCTCGCATTTGCGTCTGCTCCGTGTTTCAGCAGCAGTTCCGTCGCGGCGCTCTGACCCTCGCGCACGGCGCTGAAGAGGGGAGTCGTGCCATCGTACGTCAACACAGAGTCTACGGCCGCCCCGCGTTGTAGAAGGAGTTGGACGACGGCGCAGTTGCCGCCCCTCGCGGCGAATCTCAAGGCCGTAAAGCCTGCTCCCAGAACGTCCATCCTGGCCCCCTTTGAGAGAAGGTACTCCACGGCTTCCCTCTGTCCGGCCCAGGCGGCGTAGTACAAAGCGCTGTTGCGGTACTTGTCCAGAGCGTCGACACGAGTGCCTCCGGCAAGTAACAGATCAAGCACCTCAGTGCTGCCGCCAACGGCTGCGTTGTGGAAGGGCCGGGCACCATACAGGTCCCGGGCTTCGGTGCTGGCGCCCTCTGAGAGAAGATACTCGACGCCCTGCAATCGCCCTCCCCAGGCAGCCCAGTGCAGCGGCGTCATGCGCAGCTTCGCGTCAGCAGCACTGAGCAAGCCACCATCTGCAGCAAGCATCGCAGAGAGCTCTGCCACCTTGCCCAGCCCGGCGGCCTTGAACACATCGAGCTGAGAGCCGGACGCAAGGAGGGACCCAGCCAAATCGTCATCGCAGACAAACGTGGCCCAATGGAGCGCGTCCCAACCGTCCTTGTCCTTCGTGTTTGGGTCCGCGTGACTATCCAGGAGAATGCGCGCAATCCTGTTTGCACCACGGAATGCTGCCCAATGTAGGGCCGTCATACCTGAGCGGTTGACGGTGTCCACCTGGGCACCGGCCTCGACCAGCAAAGACACCATTGCTGGATTCTCTGCGGCAACAGCCACATGCAAAGGTGTGTCTCCGTACTCGGTCTTCGCCTCCAGGGCCGCGCCTGCCGATAAAAGGAGGCGGGCGGCTTCAACGTGCCCTCTTCCGGGCCATCGCTGCGTGCATTCAGGGACGTTGCCCCGAGCGCGCACGAGAACCTCCCATATCACAAGCAGTCGACCCTCTCGAGAATCCCTCAACCCAACCGCACAATGCAGAGGAGTCGCACCACTCTCGTCGCGCGCGTTGACGTCTGCTCCGTTCTCTATCAGGATCTCGACACATCGCAAGTGGCCTTCCCTAACTGCTTTGTGCAAGGGCGTCTCGAGCGTACCATGTTGCGTGGCATCAACATGCGCGCCATGGTCAAGCAACATTCTCACTACAGAAGGCTGCCCATGGGCCGCCGCCAAGTGCAGCGGCGTCAAGCCGTACGTGCGCCGAGTGGGGTCCACGCCCCCTGCCAATGCGAGTTCGGCGGTACGTTGGTGTCCGTGGGCGGCAGCCCAGCAAAGCACGAACGGCCCTTCTGTCCCGCCAGCGGGCAAGCCCTGCTCCAGGAGTGCCTCAACTGCATGGGCATCCCCGCGACCTATGGCTTCGAACAGAAAAGCACCTCGCTGCCCACGGCCGCTCGCGCCGCCGTTCGTCGATGCCGCGCCGCACAACAAGGCCACGACCAGGGCCCCCGCTGTGACCCAGTCAACGTTTCTCCGAACCTTACGGCCTCCTAGCATGAATAGCCCTCAATGAGAGGTACTCTCTCCTCCCATAGGGAAAGCGATAAATGTACCGCCCACTCCGAGGCGCACCAATCCCTCCGGCCGGCGTGCTGCGTCGCCTACTGTGAAGGGTCCGCGACGCGACCCATGAAGAGGATCACGCCCGTCCGTAAGTCCTGGATGAAGAACATGAACGGATGATCGGCACGGAACACCGCAGGCGGCGCCGAAGCATAGACAACCTCGACATGTGTCACCGCCGCCGCTTCCGTCCCCTTCTCGTCAACGGCGACGAAGGTCTTCTGAGCCACACGGCCCACCCACAACGGGCAGTCCGTGATGATGCCCGAGAAGTCAGCTCGGGATGGCTCAAAGGCGTCGTCCATCCCGAGCGAGCAGAGGACACGTCCCAACTCCAACCCCGACTCGGCCCTGAACCTGGGCAGGCTGAGGTCTACGGACCTGGTCTCGAGCAGCGAACACCACGTGTTCAGCGATGCCACATCCAGCCGGGCCTCCAGGTCCGCCAGGCCCCCGCGCTCCTTGGGGAGCAGCACGATCATCTGCGCGCCAAGGTCCTTGTAGGCCATCGCCAGGATCTTGCACTCATCGACTTCCGCGTAGGAGAACAGTTCGTGTTGCTTCATCATGCGAACCTGGACGGTCCTGTCAGGCTCCACCCAGAACGACGCCTCTGTTGTTGGCTCTTTGAACTGCTTCAGCCAGAGGCCCCTGAAATAGACTGCGTTGGCCAGCACGAAGCTCATGTTGGTGGCAAGCGTCTCTTCTGCCACAATGTCTGTGATTCGGCCGCGCGTCTGCTTCTCTGCCCACCTGTTGATCTGGCGGCAGGCACCCCCTGGATCGCCAGCGAAGTCGCAGGACTCCACCTGTGCACGGTGCCTGTAGCGTGCAACGTGCAGAAACACCGGTCGGATGGGGTGCCCTTCCTGCACCCAAAGCCCGTTTGCGACCCTAAGACCGAAGGCCTCTTTGGGACCTGATGGGACCAACCTGTCGGCCACCGCGCGGAACAGGGCCGGAGCGTCCTCAGAGCTCTCATCCACGTGCAGCACTTCGGCGATCTGCCGCGCCGTTTCGCCCTGCGCGCCGGCGTGTGCCACAGTCAGGGCCGCGTAGGCGCTGAAGGGGGAGAAGGCCAGATTGCCCTCGCCACCCCTGAGGACGCCATACGCATCCAGGCCGAAGTGGTTGATGCTGTCAGCCGCCGTCGGCGGGGCCTCTTCGGCGAGGCCTTTGTCGCCCTGGCTCGCACCGGCAAGGAACACCATCCCCAGCAATGTCGCGATGCACAATCCCCTTGCGCCCATTTCCCCTCTCCCGCATAAAGACCTCTCGTCACCGCGCGCCGTCGGCCCGGATAAGGCCGTATCTGGAATATCCTTTCTGAGTATATCTCCGGCCGATGCCCGCGTCAAGCCACAAAGTGCAGGTTAGTGGTAACTGCGCCGCGAAGGACCTCATCTGCAATGCGAACTCGCGTGTATGCAGGGCAGCGGGGCGGTCCAAGTGTTGACCTCGCCGGGCACCGGCAATATACTGCTGAGGACCCGCCGCCTTGAGGCCTGAGCCGCCGCGTGGCATAGCGGAGCACTGCCTCTGGGGGTGGGTAGGGCTTCATCGGTCTGGATGATCGACCGCGGAATCCGCTATCACGTAAATGGCGCCATCGGCCGCTGTTCGGATCGGCCTGAGATCCAGACGTTCTCTCAGCTCGGCCTCGGTTGGCATGCCATCTCGGTGGATGTCATTGAAGTGGGCCAGCACGCCGTGGTCCTTCTCGAGTGCTTGCCGCATCTCCTCAAGTTGCGTCAGATAGTCCTCGTTCGCTTGCCCGGAGAAGGCGCTCTGCTTCTCCGGAAGCCCGTAAGCACACCTGCCGGCAAGGAAGGCAACGGCGCCGGGCGCATTCGAGAAGACCGGAACATCGTCCGGGAGGCGTCTGAGTTCCGAGATGATCACTGACTCTCGCCAGGGCCTGGCGGCGTACTCCCTCGCGTCGTCTTGGTCCGATGCCCATTCCACTGCCCGGCCGACATGGCGCCCCACCAGGCACAGGCTGGCCACGAGCAACACGATGAAGCCTGCCGTGGACCGTCTGGGCGGTCGAAACAAGGCCTGTCCTGTGCACACAAGGAGGATCAGAACACACACGTGAACCGGGGCGAGGATTCGGTAATCCAGCCGGATGTTTGCGTACACAAAGGAAATCGAGCCAACCAGGAACGCGCCGTACACGACAGCGAAGACTGCCAATACAGAAGGGATCGTCGTGCGGACCGGTTTGTCGGAATTGCTCTCGCCTGCCTTGCTCCGGCGCATTGCCCAGAAGACCGCTGCGGACATGATGAGCAAGAACGTCAACTTCACTGCGGTTGGGACGCTGCCCCCCAGGAACCACCGCGACACGGTTCGCAGACCTCTGGCCGCCTCGGCCAGAGCAATTGGATGGAAACTCAGCTTCCCGGTGACGGCCCTGTCGCTGACGCGCAGGTTCCTGATCAGCCAGAGCCCCATTGGAACAGAGCTGACGGTTCCGAAGACGGCGCACTCCCTGAGTCTGCCCCAGTACGCGGTCCGGCGGAACAGCAAAATGGCTACAGTCCCGGATAGAACCAGGGATGCCCCTGCGAATCTTGTCAGGAAAGCGAGAGCGACGGCAGCAGCGGAACCCAGGAGGAACAACGGGTTTGGATCGTCTATGTGGAGGGCCAGAAGCAACAACCCCGAGAGGCCAAGGAAGAGAAACAGCGGCTCCGTCCATACCATCGTGTGAACCTTGAGCATGTCATAGGAGGCGAGCGCGAGGAACGCACCGAGTAGCGCAGCGAAGGAAGCACCAGCCGTGCACCTGCGGATTGCCAGGCCCACGAGCATGATGTTGGCCGCGAAGAGAAGGGCATTGAGCCATCTGGCGACATGCCATGGCTCAATGCCGAAGAAGCCCCCCGCGGCCAGCAAGGCAGGAAAGAGTGGCGGGAAGTGAACCAGGGGCATCACCGTGCCGTCACCAAACGTGAGGCTAAACCCCCGGCCCTCTGCGACACTGCGAGCAACACTGATGTAGGTGGCCGAATCGGGAGCCACCCCGATGCCCCACCGGGTGAGGAACAGCAGAACAAGGCTCCCCCCCAGGGCCAGAGTGCAGAGGGGGAGCATGAAGCAGCTTAGTCGCTTGGCCATTTGGCTCCTTGGGTGTCGCTGGCTGACAGGCTGCGCGGTCAAGTGCCGCCTTGTACCTGAGCTCCGGGCCTGCTGTCAAGCCATAGTCCCGTGGACAGAGCGCGTCAGGTCAGCTGGGCCATGGTGCAGCGGAGCCGTTCGCGTCAGGCCCTCGGGACGAGCTGACCTTTGGTCGGCAGGAGTTCCCGGAGCTGCGAGCGCGACAATGGCGGCTACCCGCCTGGCCCCTGCTCAGGATGTTCTTGAAAAGGCTTCGGGCGGGCGCCACAATACCAGGCTGCGTCCGGTTCAAGTACAGAACCATTGGCGGGCGGAACTGACGCCGGTTCTTCCGCGCGTGCGTGTCGAAGACTCGCTTGGCTGCTGCTCCTGGGTGCGAATCGCCAGAATGGGACCTCGGCTGAGCATCATCATCCCCTGCTACAACGAGCGCCCGACCCTGCGGGCCCTGATCGAGCGCGTCCTGGATGCGCCTCCAGCCGAGCTGGGCAAAGAGCTGATCGTCGTGGACGACGGCTCGGACGACGGCAGTGGGGAAGTCCTGCAGCAGCTCGCTTCGGAGCACGCGGAGATCAAGCCCCTCTACCACGAACGCAACATGGGCAAAGGGGCGGCCATTCGCACGGCGCAGAAGGCCTGCACCGGCGAGATCGCTATCATCCAGGACGCGGACCTGGAGTACAACCCCCGCTGCTACCCCGAGTTGTTGGAGCCCATCCTGAGTGGGTCGGCCGACGTCGTCTACGGGTCGCGTTTCATGGGCGGCAGGGCGCGGCGAGTCCTGCTGTTCTGGCACAGGATAGGCAACGCCTTGCTCGTCCTGCTCTCGAACATGACTACGGACCTGAACCTGACCGACATGGAGACGTGCTACAAGGCGTTCCGGGCGGAGTATTTCCGGTCCATACCCATCAAGTCGAACCGGTTCGGTTTCGAGCCGGAGATCACGGCCAAGGTGGCCAGGCTGGGACTCAGGGTCTATGAAGTGCCCATCGAGTATCATGGGCGCACCTACCTGGCCGGCAAGAAGATCGGTTGGAAGGACGGCGTCAGCGCCTTATGGACCATCCTGAAGTACTGGCTGTTCGAGGGCCTTAAGGGCATGGACGAGGGGATGCAGACGCTGCTGTCCATGCGCCGCGCCCGCCGGTACAACAAGTGGGTTTTCCTGCGAATCAAACCGTACGTCGGAGACCGGGTGCTGGAGACGGGGGCCGGCATAGGCAACATCACCCAGCACCTGCTCGACAGGGAAGTCGTGGTGGCGGTCGACAACAAGCCCCTCTACGTGGAGATGCTCAAACACGGCTTCCGCAACAATCCGAACGTGCGTGTGGAGTGCCAGGACCTGACGGACTTCGGCGCTTACGATGCCCTGCAGGACGACCACCTGAACACGGTCCTGTGCATCAACGTGCTGGAGCACATACAGGCGGACCTGGAGGTCCTGCGGGCGCTTCATCGCGTTCTCGTGCCGGGAGGCAGGGCCATCGTCCTGGTGCCGCAGGGGCGATGGCTGTACGGCAGCATAGACCGGGCCGTCGGCCACTGCCGCAGGTACAGCAAGCAGGAGCTGACGGAGCGAATGTCGACGGCCGGGTTTGAGGTGGAGAACGTGTTCGCCCTGAACAAGCTGGGCGTCCTGGGCTGGTTCGTGAATGGCCGCATCCTGAAGCGGAAGACCGTCCCGGGATTGCAGGTAAGGCTGTTCGACCTCCTGCTGCCGATGGTCCGGTTGCTGGATCACGTGCTGCCCGTGCCGGGGCTATCGGTCATCGCCGTCGGGCGCAAGAAGTAGCGTCGCCTGACGAGCCGCACGGGCAGGGCCGCGCCGTCCTCCACGGGGCGGCAGGCGGGTTACTGCACGGGAGCTTGCCCCCGCTACTCCGGTTCCGTACAATGCCCCCAAGCCGTCGCCTGACGCCGCGGGAACGGGCAGGCCGGTTGGGTTGGCGGCACACCGCTTCCCGTCGGGTCCATCCCATCTGCGCACTGCCGGCGGGCAAGGGTCTCTTCCTCAACGCGGGATCCTCTCACGGGAGGTGACAGATGTCCCCGAGGACAGTGATTACGGGAGGCGCGGGATTCATCGGCTCCCACCTGTGCGATTACTTCGTTGAGCGGGGCCACGACGTGATCTGTATGGACAGTTTGCTGACGGGCTCCGCCGAGCACATCGAGCACCTGTTCGGGAACAAGAACTTCCGCTTCATCAAGCATGACGTGACCGAGTACATCCACGTGGGAGGCGACGTGGACAATGTGCTTCACTTCGCCTCTCCGGCCAGTCCCGTCGACTACCTGAAGTACCCGATTGAGACCCTGAAGGTGGGGGCCATGGGGACCCACAAGGGGCTCGGGCTGGCCAAGCAGAAGGGCGCGCGGTTTCTGCTGGCTTCCACCAGCGAGGTCTACGGGGACCCGCTGATCCATCCCCAGCCGGAGGACTACTGGGGGAACGTGAACCCGGTGGGCCCCCGCGGCGTCTACGACGAGGCGAAACGTTTCGCCGAAGCCCTCACCATGGCCTACCATGAGTCCTGCGGCCTGGACACGCGCATCGCGCGCATCTTCAACACTTATGGGTCCAGGATGCGTCTTTACGACGGGCGTGCCCTCCCGACGTTCTTCCGCCAGGCCCTGATGGGCGAACCGCTGAGCGTGTACGGCGACGGTTCCCAGACGCGCAGTTTCTGCTACATCGACGACATGGTGCGGGGGATAGCGCTCCTGCTGGAAAGCGATGGACACGAACCCGTCAATCTGGGGAACCCCCAGGAGCTTACGGTTCTGGAGCTGGCAAAGGAGATCATCGAGCTGACCGGCTCCCGGAGTACCATTGCGTTCGAGCCCTTGCCCACGGATGACCCGAAAGTGCGGCAGCCGGATATCTCCAGGGCGAAGCAACTGCTGGGCTGGGAACCCCTGACTCCGCGCGCCGAGGGCCTCCGGAAGGCCCTTGCCTGTTTCCAGGAACAAGTGGGGGCGTTGAAGGGTGCCTGACATACCGGCATCGAGCGTCGGCGTCCGGAATGGCCGAAGCGTCGGCGCGGAACTGCTGGCCGTCTGTGTGTTCGGCGCCGTCGTGTTCCTTCCGGGATTATGGAGCCGCGATCTGTGGCATCCTCTGGAGCCGCGCTATGCTCAAGTGGCGCACGAGATAGTGACGCGCGGCGATTGGGTAGTGCTTCACCTGAACGGAGAGCCGTATTACAATAAGCCACCTCTGCTTTTCTGGCTGGCGGCGCTGAGCATCAAGGCACTGGGCCGCTACACGCTGGCGGTGCGACTGCCGGTCCTGCTGTTCGGCGTGGGGTGCCTGATCGCGTGCTACCTCGTGGCGCTCTCCCTGGGGGTCAACCCGGTCCTGGCAAGCCTGGTGCTTGGCACTTCCATGCGGTTCGTCTGGGCGGCCCAGCGCGTCACGACGGACGTGATCCTGACGTTCTTCGTGCTGATGGCCTTCTACCTCTACCTGAGAAGCACGCAGCAGGCGAAGCGTTGGTGGCTTTACTTCGGGGCCAGCTCGCTTGCGCTGGGGTTCGCCCTTCTTACGAAGGGCCCCGTCGCTCTGCTGATGCTGGCGTGCGCCATCGTGCCCTACCTCGTCTGGCAGCGGAACTGGAAGGAGCTACTGCACTGGAAATGGCTGGCCGGCCTGGCGATCGCGAGCCTGCCGGTCATGGCGTGGCTGGTCCCGGTGGTCCTGCTGAAGGGACGCTGCGTTATCGACATTGCCCTGTGGCGGGAGGTCATCGCCAGGGCAGGCGGCTATGAGGCTCGCGGGGCTATTCACTATTACCTGCGGAGCTTGCCCGGTGAGTTCCTGCCTTGGGTTGTGTACCTGCCCTTTGCGTTGATCTACGTGTGCCAGCGCCCCGGGCGCTCCGGAGCGTTCCGGCTGGTCCTGTGGCTGGCCGCGGCCTTGTTGGTGTTCAGCCTGCTGCCGGCCAAGGCGGACCGTTACCTCATCCCGCTTCTGCCGCCTGCTGCCATAACGGTCGCCGCCTACCTGGACGAGAGGGACCACTGGATCGGGAGGGTCCTGTTGGCGTTGTTACTGGCTGCGTCAGTGGGGCTGGCGGTCTGCGCGGCCCGGCGGCCGGCGATGCTCCCGTGGGCGCTGGGTCTTGCCGTCCCCGTCGGCCTGGCCTCGCTGGCGGGGTGGATACTGTGGAGGCGCATGGGCTACCGGGCTGTGCTGGGCGCGGCCGTCATTGGCCTCGTGGCCTACCCGCTGACCTATGGCGCTGACGCCGACACCCGTAAGTCGCCAGTGCTTCTTGCCGGGTTCCTCCAGAGCACGGGCGCGCCGGCAGCGAGGATCATCTGGGTGGGTGGTTACGAGGCCGGCGTTGCTTTCCACGCCGGCTTCGCGGAGATGCCTTGCGTGGACGCAATCGGTTCGCTGGATGAGTACCCGGCAAGCTGGTTAGCTGTGCTCGGCAGCGTCGTGCAGGCCTCGCCGGAGGTGTACGCGGGCGCCGAGCCGGTACGGGAATTCACGATCGCGCGCGCAACTTACTACGTCTACGCCCCGCGCGAAGGCCCGGAGCAATGCGTCGGCCCGGGCACGTGCGCATACCCATGACGCCGGGCTGTTGTCTGTGCGCACGTCAGCTGCGGCTTCGGCGGGGGATCCCCACCAGGACGGCAACCGGCGCTCAATGGCCGGAAGCCGGCATCACCTCGATATCGTGCCGGTCGATCTCGTCGACGAGCTTCTGGACCAGGAAGCCCCGAGCTTCAAGCAGCGCCTTCATTGCTTCAGCGCCGGGCGGGCGGTCGACGCCCACGGCCTGGACGGGCCTGCCAGAGCCGGCGCAGCCATGGGCAAACGCATGCCCGCGCCGTGGCTCCTGCTTGCGATTCCCTATTCGTCCCGCCGCCGGTGGTCCGTCTGGCTGTAGAACTCCTGCTGGACGCGCGGGCTGATCTGGTCCGACTTGACGGCCCGCATCTGGCGCACCACCTTGTCGACGCAGGCGCGGAACATGAACTCGCCCTTCTCTGCGGTGGCCGTGCGGGCATCGCCGGCGTAATGGGTGGGATGGTCGGCGTACCAGCTCACCGACGTGCTGAGCCCGGGCAGGTGGTCCGTCCTCTCCCTCGACAGGCCGTCCGCCGGGTCGCCCAGTGCTTCCATGTGCACGAGCTCCGGCCGCATATAGAGCATCAGGCTGGTTTCCATCTCGTCGGCGTGACCGCCGAAGTCGCTGTCGCGCATCTCGTGCCAGCGCTCCCGGGGCCCTTCCTCCATCTCGTAGTGGTTGCTGCTGTAGACCACGTAGCCGCGCGGCTCTTCCAGCAGTGAGCGCAGGAAGAAATGGATCATGCTCGTGTTGCCGCCGTGACCGTTGACGATGAGGATCTTGCCGAACCCGTTGCGCGCGATTTCCTCCACGACGGCTTCGAGCAGCGGCAGAAGCAGCGTCCGCGTCGGCGCGATCGTGCCGGGAGTGTGCCGGGCCGTGAAGATCTTGCCGAAGTAGTAGGACGGAAAGACGACGGCCGGCTCTTCCTCGGCCGCCTGGCGGGCGACCGTGTCGACCGTGATCTGGTCCGTGCCGAGCGGCAGGTGCGGGCCGTGGCGCTCGATGCAGCCGAACGGCAGCAGGCAGAGGCCCTGCGACGCCTCGACGGCGCTCGGAAAGTCGTCAGAAGTCAGTTCTGTCCAGAGCATTGTGGGCTCCCAGGATCCAGGTGATAGGTTCTAGGGGCTAGGTTCTAGGTGATAGGTGTCAGGTGCTAGATCCGAGGGGAGAAGGGAGCGTGCCGCTTGCCTCTATCACCTAGAACCTATCACCTCTCACCTATAGTCTGTCCAGTTTCTCGCGCAGCATCTGGTTGACCAGTTTCGGGTCGGCCCTGCCGCGCGTCAGTTTCATCACCTGGCCCACCAGGGGGCCGACGGCCTGCTTTCTGCCGCCCAGGTAGTCCTGCACCGTATCGGGATTGTCGCGTATGACCTGCTCGATGACGGGCTCGAGGGCGGCCCCGTCGCTGATCTGCTCGACGCCTTCCTCCTGGACGAGCATGGCGGCGTCCTTGCCCGTCCGGATCATCTTCGTCATGATGTCGCGGGCGACGTTGGCGTTGATCCTGCCCTCGTCGGTCAGACGCACGAGTTCGGCCAGGCGCTCCGGCGGCACCTCGAACTCCTCCATGGACACCTTGCGCTCGTTGACCTCGCGCAGGACCTCGTTGATGATCCAGTTGGCGATGCTCTTCGGGGAGCCGTGCGCTGCCAGGCACGCCTCGAAGTAATCGCCTACCTCCTTCTGGTCGCAGAGCACCGTGGCGTCGTACTCGCTCAGGCCGAGCTCGTCGCAGAACCTGCGGCGGCGCTGGAGCGGTAGCTCGGGCACGCTCTCCCGGACGCGCTGGAGCATCTCGTTCGTGACCTCGACGGGCAGCAGGTCCGGCTCGGGGAAGTAGCGGTAATCCTGCGCTTCCTCCTTGGTGCGCATGCGGTTGGTGCGCTCGCGCACCTCGTCCCAGAGGCGCGTCTCCTGCTGGACGGCTTCGCCACTCTTGAGAAGCGAAGTCTGACGGCGGATCTCGCGCTCCAGCGCGCCGCGCACGGCCTTCATCGAGTTCAGGTTCTTGATCTCGACTCGAGCGCCGAGCCCGTCCGTGCCGGCGGGCCGCATGCTGATGCTGGCCTCGAAGCGCAGCGAGCCCTCCTGCATCTTGCAGTCCGACACTTGCGTGTACAGCAGCACCTGCCGCAGCGTGTGCATGAACGCGTCGGCCTCCTCGACGCTGTGCATGTCGGGCGCCGTCACGACTTCCAGAAGGGGAGTGCCGGCACGGTTCAGGTCGACAAGGCTATAGTCGGCGCCGGGATGCTCGGCGTGGACGTTCTTGCCTGCGTCTTCTTCGAGGTGGACGTTCAGGATGCCGACCCGGCGCACGTCGCCGTCCAGCGGGATCTCCAGGTGCCCGTCCACGCCCAGGTTGCAGTAGTTCTGCGAGATCTGATAGTTCTTCGGCAGGTCGGGATAATAGTAATTCTTGCGATCGAAGAAAGTGGTGCGATTGAGCTGGCAGTTCAGGGCGAGCGCGGCGCGGAGGGCCAGTTCGAACGCCTTGACGTTCAGCACCGGCAGCACGCCCGGCATGCCCAGGCACACGGGGCAAGTTTGGCTGTTGGGGGCCCTGCCGAACCGCGTGCTGCACCGGCACCAGAGCTTGCTTTCGGTCAGCAGCTCGGCGTGCGTTTCCAATCCGATGACGGGCTCGTAGTCCATCGCTGATGGCTCTTCGGTCGCCGGAGGGCAGAGCTTCCCTTATACCACGGGCGGGGCGGCGGCTCAAGAACGGCGGGGCGGGAGTAAGAAGTGGCAGGTGGCCGATGGCAGGTGGCAGGGAGCTAACGGCTACCTACCATCTGCTTCCCGCCACCGCTGGTACGAGCAGGAGCAAGAAGGCGGGGCGCCCCGGGGCTTCCTCTACGTGTCGTTGCCGGGCGGGTCGGGCTGCGGAGGCTCCACCCCCATCATGGCGCAGACGCCGCAATGCACGCAGCCGCCCATGCGGCAATCGGGCGTGGTCTCGGCGCGGAAGGCTTTGTCACGTTCTTCGCGCAGGAACTCCTTGCGCAGGCCGAAGTTGATGTGGTCCCAGGGAAGGGCCTCATCGAGCGCGCGGAGGCGCGTCGCGTAGAAGTCCATGTCGAGCCCTTCCTCCTCGACGGCGCGCTGCCAGCGTTCGAACGAGAAGTGCTCGGTCCAGGCGTCGAATTGCTGGCCCGACCGCCAGGCGCGCTCGATGGCCCGGCCCAGGCGCCGGTCGCCACGCGCCAGGACCCCCTCCAGGAAACTGGTCTCCGGGTCGTTGAACTTGTAACGCACGCTCTTGAGCCTGGCGTTCGACAGGATCGCCCCTCTA
>Ga0114922_10002090_pt1 | contig 18845 bp, 13 predicted proteins | sample AartaG_FD_100975 | JGI IMG/M metagenome (GOLD analysis project Ga0114922, IMG submission 100975) | Deep subsurface microbial communities from Aarhus Bay to uncover new lineages of life (NeLLi) - Aarhus_00045 metaG | ecosystem: Environmental > Aquatic > Marine > Oceanic > Sediment | place...
TGGGACAGGAGGGCGAAACTGCGAATTCATAGTCTGTATACGAGGCGCCGGTTCCTCCAAGAGCCATAATATCCGGATAGGCAGAACTCGACTGCAGGATATTTACATAACTATCCGCGGTTGATAATACGGCATTAACATTACTGGCATCGCCGCCGCCGTTGTTGATTAATGTAATTGCCATCGAAACAGTGTCTCCGGCATTGACAATTCCCGCATCATGACCATAGAAGTCTAACAAGGGCTCATCGGGTAACGGCTGCATCTCCACATCTACAATAGTTATGCTGTGGTCGTTTATAGTTACTCCATACACGGTCAGAGGGATATATCCCAGCGCGGTGAAACGTAAATCATAAGTACCGCTTTCAATCATCCGGTAATAATCCCCCGCATCAGGGTCTGTATAGACCTCGGAACTGTCGATATCATGACCGATAACAGAGATTATGGCGCTAACCGGTTGACCGTTAGAAGCATCAGTTACCACACCACGGATACCATAATAAGCCTGCTCTATGTACGTAATAAGCGCCGCCCTGTTGTAATGCCAGTGATCATCAAGCTGATTCTCCGGCAACAGCTTCACTGCGGACAATTCAATCGTGGTTTCACGACAGCCTTTCCAGAAATTTAAATAATCCTGGCGGCCGCCGACTATCGGGTACCAGTCCCAGCCATTGGTAATACCGTTGTTAAGATCGGTCATATAACCATCGGGGCTGTTAACCTGAGCCGAATCGGCGTATTCGCGGCAGATATCTATGTACCAGTTATTATCGGTATGACGCTGGGGCCAGGTGTCCCAGGGATAGTTGACCACCTCTACCCCGCCGTGGAAATTAGCCGATATCACAAAGCTGTGCTCGTCGAAAAAATCCATCATGGCGATAGTTTCCGGCTGCCAGGTTCCACCCGGATGCTGACCCTCATCGGGATCGGGAAAATTCCTGTTTAAATCATAACCGTTGGCATTATACCTTCTGGCATTAAAAACCGTATGATTACCGCCATAATATGTGCCATCGGGATTGGCCAACGGATTAATCCAGACCTCCATATTATCAAGAATATCTGTCAACTGGGGATCGATACCGTAATTTGATAACAGGTAATCAATAAGTCTCAACATCAGTATATAACCGGTGGTCTCATCGCCATGCATGGTACCCGAATACATCACTTCCGGCTCATACTCCTCAACGTCGACATTTGCCGAAAGTTTGGCAAAGAGGATTTCCCTGCCCTCAACGGAAAAGCCGATGTTTTCCACTATGCATAAGCCGGGATAGTCCTCTTCGTAGCCATACATCATTTCAATATAAGCACTATACGTAGGGTATATATCCCAGTCGAGTATTGTCTCTTTGCTGTCAGCCATCAATGGCTCATATAATGTACCGGGATTGGGTAAAACCGTATAGTCATAACCAAGAGTCCTGAAATTATTGAACTGATTGTCATTGGCGTATGCATAAACCGTATCGCCCTTGACGTTATCAATTGAGACAAGTCGAGTCAGCTTGTCCAGATTATCGCCGGGTTTTGTTGTGAATTTGAAATATACCTGACTGGTTTGAGCAAATGATACCGTATTTAATATTAAACCCAGCAATGAAATAAATATAAATCGTCTGAGCATTTTTCCTCCGAATATTGTCAAAATAATAATTCCTAGAGTAAACCAAATATTATAATATTGTCAATATATTAGATTATCGAATTTTAACAAGATTATTTCATATATTTTTGTATCGTTTCTACAATATTTTTTTTCTCATGTCGTTTGCTGATAATGCAACACATTTGTACTTGACTGCCTGGTATGTCATGCCTATGTTCAAGTGCAATGTGTTGGATTTATACGGATTATAAAGTGACTGCCGGTTATACTAACTGTGTTGTGAAAATATGGACTACCTGATTAGATCATTGGAAATCTCAGATTATGACAGCCTGATAGATCTCTGGCAAAAAAGCGGCTTGCCCTACCGTCCTAAAGGTCGCGATTCGCGCAAGTCGATTGCTATAGAGTTGAAACGTCGTGAAACCTGCTTTTGGGGAATGTTTGATGAGGATAAGCTCATCGGCTCCGTGATTGGCGCCTCTGATGGCCGCAAGGGCTGGATCAACCGCTTGGCAGTCGACCGGGATTATCACGGGCAGGGACTGGCTATTATACTGATCAAAGAATGTGAGAAATTTTTATTTAATCTGGGAATACAGATAATCGCCACTTTAATCGAGGATTATAACGACCCCTCTAAAGCTTTATTCAAAAAGGCCGGTTATATATTTGGTAAAGATGTGTATTATTACACTAAGCGGCTTTCAGATGATGTCTGATTATTTTATAGGTCTTGTTTCCGCATTACACAAACACAAACAGGAAACCATTTAGTGGGCGGCAGACGTCCTCGTCTTCTCCTTCGTGGCAGGACAAATGACGGGCAGACCGGTTCGCCCTGGGCGGATGCCGCGCACTGCTGCATTCTATCGCCGAATCTACCGAACCGTGACCGGTCAGTATAATGACTTCAGGGTATTTATATTCCTTTTTCAGGATTTCAAGCGCCTGTTTGCCCTCCATTGTCGGCATTTTCAAGTCGAGAAGAGCCAGATCGAACTTACCGCTCCGTGCTGCCTCCACGGCGTAATGTCTGGCAAATTCTTAGGTTGACAAATTCTTGAAAATGTGCCTACTTGCTTCTGAATGCATAGAGCTTGAATGATATAAGGAGGTAAGATAACACAGAAATAGAAATCATTTTAAACCAGCATTAGCTTTATTTCTAAATAGACATTTTGGGTTTGATGTAAATTTCAATAATTGCAAAAGAAGGAATGAATATGAGCGCTTTTACTTATAATAATAAAACCTATGAAGTAGATTCGATGGATTTCCTGGCAGACTATAACCATTGGGATGAAAATTTCGCAGAAGGCATGGCGCCAAAACTTAGAATTTCCCATGGTCTAACAAAAGAACACTGGGATGTAATATATTTCATTCGAAACACATTTAAAAAAATAGGCAGATGTCCTCTGTTTTACGAAACATGTGTAATGAACGGCTTGCAGCTGAACGAGATCAAGATTCTTTTCCCCACCGGATATTTAAGAGGCGCCTGTAAGCTGGCAGGCATTACCTATAAAGAGGGTTATATTAACCGGGATTATTTATCCCCAGCTTCTGAGAATTTCAACATACTTGCCGCTGAAAAAGCCTATGTTGTAGACGTGCGCGGATTCCTGTTGGATCCCGACGACTGGAACGAAATTTTCGCTGTCTACAGAGCCTATGAAATGAAAATTCCAGGAGGAAAGCTGACAGACAAACACTGGCAAATCATACGGTATCTTCGCAAAAGCTATGAAAAGACCAGGGAGGTCCCAACAGTTTATGAAACATGCGATGTAAATCAGATCGACATAAAGGGGCTTGAACAGCTGTTCCCGGATGGGTACCATCGGGGAGCTGTTAAAATTGCCGGTTTGCGAGTCAGATAACATCATGGGATATCCTGAATATAAGATAAAATCCTTTTAATACTCTAAAGCCGCCTGATAGAAACCGTCTCAAAAGTAGCTTTTCTTGTTACTAAATTCTGTTTGGTAACACAATGACAATCGAAACTCTGTTTCGAGCAAAATTACACGGGCAAGGTATCAATTTAGATAATTGAATGAACATGCGGAATGTTGAAACAGGGTTTCAGAAATCAGTACGTTCCCAAACAGAGTTTGGGAACGAGATCGTATTCCTTTCTTTAATAGGCTGTTCTTGAATAATGAATTTCGTTCATCAGAGTTGCGCTCATTCTTAATAGGCGGCTCTTTCCAGAGCCGCTGCAGGACTGGAAAGTCCTGCCTATTAAGTTAGTTTTTTTAATCAAATCTGTTATTTGGAAAAATTTCGGGGAAACTCCTGTTTTACTAATTACTTGACTTAGAAGAACATTAAACACATTTTTAATTTTCATATTTTTTGCTTATGGAACAAACAGCTTCTGAAATAATTAAATCCTACATTTTCAGGCATACTCGTGTCTGGTTATGGGGCATTCTCACTATCGTTTTGACTACAGTGTTTACTATGGCCGCCCCCTGGATTCTTCGCCAGGCTATCAATATGCTTCAGGAAGGGGTTACAGTCCAGAAACTGGTGTTTTACGCCCTTGCCATTATAGGTGTAACCGTTATCCAGGGAATTTTCAGATTTTTAATGCGTCAAACAATGATTGTGACTTCACGCAACATCGAGTATGAATTACGCAACGACCTGTTTAATCACCTGTTAAAACTGGATTGGCAATATTATAACAAAATGCCAACGGGCGATATCATGGCCAGGATGACTAACGATCTTGAAGCGGTTAGAGCCATGGTCGGTCCTGGAATAATGTATTTTACATCTACACTTTTCACATTTGCAGCGGCAGTTACCCTGATGTCAATCATTAATATAAAACTGACCCTGGTGACTTTTATTCCGCTGCCATTTATTTCCGCCCTCACGTTCTTCATCAGCAGAGAGGTGCATAAAAGATACGCCAGCATCCAGGAGCAATACTCGAAGATTACTGCGGATGTGCAGGAAAACCTGTCCGGCATTAGAGTGGTCAAAGCTTATGTTCAGGAGGACAACGCAATAAAACGCTTCGGAAGGCTGAACCGGGAATATATACGAAAAAACCTTGATATGATACGTGTCTGGGGATTGTTCTTTCCGGTAATTTTTGGTTTTGCCGGTGTGGCGGTTGCGCTGGTGTTGTGGGTTGGCGGCAACCAGGTGATTAATGGCCAGATAACCCTTGGCGATCTTGTCGCCTTTACCGCTTATCTCATGCTTTTAATGTGGCCGATGGCCGCCCTTGGCTGGGTAATGGGACTGTATCAGAGAGGCATGGCATCGATGAAACGAATCGCCCGGATATTTAATTCATCCCCGATAATAATATCGCCATCATCCGGCGCTGTTAAAAAGGACATAGAGGGCAAGATCGAATTTAAACAGCTTGAATTTGCCTACAACGGCAAACCTGTTTTAAGCGATATTGATTTAACAATCGCTCCCGGCCAGACCATTGCCATCCTCGGTCATACAGGAAGCGGCAAGACAAGCCTGGTTTCACTGATTCCCCGTCTTTATCCCGTAAAACGAGGCACGCTGTATATCGATGATGTCGATATTAACGATTACGATCTTCAGTCGCTGCGCTCGCAGATCGGATTGGTGGCTCAGGAGACAATCCTATTTTCGCAATCTATCGAGAGCAATATCACTTTTGGCGGTAAGATGACCGACCTTAATATAAAGGATATTGCCTTCCTTGCCGGTATTGCTGATGATATCGAGGATTTTCCCTCCGGCTACCGGACAATCCTCGGCGAACGAGGAATAACCCTGTCGGGAGGCCAGAAACAACGAACAGCCCTGGCACGGGCACTGGCAATCAGTCCGAAAATACTGATCCTCGATGATGCTTTCTCATCAGTGGACACTGCAACCGAAGAACAGATATTACATAACCTGCGGAAAATATTTTCAGCATGCACAACCTTAATTATTTCTCATCGCATTTCTACTGTAAGAGATTCTGATTATATAGTTGTTTTAGAGAACGGCCATATTGCCGAAACCGGCAATCACGATGAGCTTATCGCCAGGAGCGGATTGTATACACGGCTTTATGAACGTCAACTGATAAGCCAGGAATTGGAGGCGCTTTGAGCTATTTAACAGCTAAAGATATAGACCTGGTTGAAAGAGAGTACGGTAAACCAGCTGAGCTATCCACCCGAATAAAAACAACTTCCAAAGAACTGGACAAAATACGTAAGAGCCAGATTCATGGGCGTGCACATGATATAACCCTGTTTATAGTTAAAGGCAGCCAGCTTTTATTTATAGCTAAACCGTTTTATCCATCCGAACTATACCGGGCTCCGTCAGGGGCTGCCAAACCGGGCGAGAGCTTAATCGATGGCGGCAAACGAGAAGCGTTCGAGGAAACAGGCGTACAGATAGAATTTGAAAAATATGTTTTGAGAATTAAGGCAAGATTTGAAAGCGATAATGACCGTATCGACTGGACATCGCATATTTTCAAGGCTCGATATGTATCAGGGGATGTGAAACCGATTGATACACGTGAAATCAGGGAAGCCCGTTTTGTTGATTTCGATGATATCCCTCGATTTAATGAGATAATGCAGAAAATAAATATCGCTGGTTTTCGATATCGGGTTTTCCTCACTGAAAATACCATGCAACTGCTTGAAAAAGATTTAGTTAGCCATAATAAAAAGATCGATGAGATTGAATCTCAATGAAGTCACTAAAGAATGAGCTCTAACTATCACGAAGAAGAAATACTGGGCAAAGCCTATGATGGCCGCCTGATGAAACGGCTTCTGATCTATTTGAAGCCATATAGTGGCCTGGTCGCTTTAAGCGTAATCATATTATTGATATCGTCGCTGGCTCAGCTTGCCGCTCCCTATTTAACTAAAATTGCCATTGATAAATATATTATGGCAGGCGATTCCGAAGGTCTATTTCGAATTATGTTATTTCTTATAGGAACAATGGCTTTTGCAGTAACACTTGAGTACTTTCAGCGTTACCTGATGCAATATATCGGTCAGAGGGCGATGTATGATTTGCGGATGCAGATATTCTCCCATGTTCAGCATCTTGATTTAAAATTTTTCAATAAAAATCCGGTTGGCAGAATACTTACCCGGATTACTTCTGACGTTCAAGTATTAAACGAAATGTTCACTGCCGGAGTGATTGAGATTTTTGGGGACATATTCATGATCCTGGGTATTATTGCGGCGATGCTGGTTATTAATTGGAAACTGGCGCTGGTAGTTTTTTCTGTATTGCCGTTGCTTGTTTTGACCACCGTGATATTTCGCAAGAAAGTGCGGCAGTCTTTCCGTGATGTCAGGCTTACCACTGCCAGGCTGAATGCGTTCACGCAGGAGAATTTGACGGGCATTTCAGTCGTGCAAAGCTTCACTGCCGAAGAGCGTGTTTTTGCTGGTTATGATGGAATTAATATAGAGCTAAAAAAAGCTCATTTACGTACCGTATTTTATTTCGCGGTCTTTTTCCCAATAGTGGAAATCATCGGCGCTTTTTCGCTGGCTCTTATTGTTGGCTACGGCGGCGGGCAGATACTTGGCGGAGCGCTCACTCTTGGCGCGCTGGTAGCTTTTATCCAGTATGCCGACCGCTTTTACAGGCCCATTCGAGACCTTTCTGAAAAATACAACATCCTGCAGGCGGCAATGGCATCCTCAGAAAGAATATTTAAACTCCTCGATACAAATACCGGCATTGAACTTCCTTCACAGCCGGCTAAAATTGAAGGATTAAAAGGTTCTATTGAATTTAGGGACCTCAGTTTTGGGTATGAAGACAATAACTTTGTTTTAAATGACATTAACCTGGATATCAAAGCCGGCGAAAAAATTGCCGTTGTCGGGGCCACCGGTTCAGGCAAGACCACTCTTATAAGTCTTCTCTGCCGGTTTTATGAATACAACAGGGGCGATATACTCATCGATGGCATATCCTTAAAAAAAATTAACGAAAAAGAACTCCGCAAGAATATTGCCCTTGTGCTGCAGGATGTATTTTTATTTACAGGCGATATTAATCGCAACATCCGTCTCGGTTCCGAGGAAATATCTTTAGAAGATGTCAAACGGGCCGCCTGTGAAATAGGCGCTGATAGGTTCATTTCAAGACTCGATAAGACTTATGAGTATCAACTGACCGAGCGCGGCGCCAACCTGTCGGTGGGTCAAAGGCAACTTATTGCTTTTGCCCGCGCCCTGGCGTTCAACCCGGCAATATTGATCCTCGATGAAGCTACGTCATCGGTTGACACTGAAACCGAAATATTAATCCAAAAGGCGCTAAGAAAACTTTTAGCAAACAGGACCTCGATTGTTATCGCCCATAGACTGTCAACAATAAGGGACGTCGACAGGATAGTCGTAATGCATAAAAGCAGAATCAGGGAAGTCGGCGCTCATGAAGAGCTGATGAAAGCAAAAGGAATATATTACCGGCTTTACCAGCTTCAATATAAAGACCAGGAGGCGCTGATAGCAAATGAGCAACTACGGAGATAGATTAAAACTTGCCGAATATGCTGCCAGGGAAGCCGGTAAATATCTGCTGAAAGTATTGCCGGATAAAAGAGATATAGGTAAGAAAAGCGCGGTCGATTTAGTGACCGAGGCTGACCGTAACTCTGAGAAATTGATTCATGAGATCATAACCGGCGAGTATCCTGATGACAGGTTCTTAGCCGAGGAAGGAACAAAGTCGGAAAGCGGTTCTGAGTTAATCTGGATTGTAGACCCGCTTGACGGCACAATAAATTATGCTCACAGATTTCCCGTGTTTTGTGTTTCAATTGCTCTCGTTAAAAATAATATGCCCCGGGTTGCCTGTATCTACAATCCCAATCTTGATGAATGCTTTACCGCCATAAAAGGTAATGGAGCTTTCTTAAACAGTCAGCCGATCCAGGTTTCGAATAACGATAAATTAATAGATTGCCTGCTGGCCACAGGTTTTCCTTATGATGTCCGCGAGTCTGAAAATGACAATATGAACAATTTCGTGATGTTCTACAAGAAGGGCGCCCAGGCTGTAAGACGGGCCGGGTCGGCGGCGTTAGATCTCGCCTATACTGCCTGCGGTCGTTTTGATGGTTTCTGGGAGTTCAAACTTCACGCCTGGGATATTGCCGCCGGTATTCTGCTGGTCGAGGAAGCGGGAGGCAAAGCGACAGATTTCACCGGCGGCAAGATCGATCTGTTCAAAGGCGAGGCGCTGGCTTCAAATGGTCTTATCCATCAAAGGATGCAGGATATTCTAAGAGAAGCTTTCAGGTTACCGAACAGGTTTTAATTATGTGTTAAAACAGTGCAATAGATATTCAATATATGATTATTCAGCAAATAATTTAATAATCCGATATTATAAGAATGGAAGCTAATCAGTTTTATTATAAATTTACTTTTTGGGAGAGAATCGCTTCATGTGTGGGATAGCCGGATATTTTCATTTAGGAGAAAAATCAAAACCGGACAGTGATCTTATCCTGCGGATGGTTAGTATATTGCGTCATCGCGGCCCCGATGAGTTCGGCGCCTATCTGGATGACAGATGTGTTCTGGGTCAGTCGCGCCTATCGATCATCGATTTATCCACCGGTTCGCAGCCATTGGCCAACGAGGATAACTCGATCTGGATAACGTTCAACGGCGAGATATTCAACTATGTTGAACTGCGCCCGATCCTGGAGAAAGCCGGTCACCGGTTCCGCACCCGATCAGATACGGAGGTGATTGTCCATGCCTATGAGGAGTGGGGTGTCGACTGTGTTAATCGTTTCAACGGCCAGTTTGCTTTTGCTGTTTATAACAGCCATAAGCAATCGCTTTTTGTAGCTCGCGACCGGCTTGGGATTCGGCCGGTTTTTTACACTGTTCACGGCGATCGTTTTTATTTTGCCTCGGAGATAAAAGCCATATTTTGTGACAATTCCATTCCCCGAAGAATAGACTTCAGGGGGCTGGATGAGATATTCACCTGGTGGACTTCCTCTCCGCCAAGAACCGCTTTTGAGAGCATTAACGAGTTGGAGCCAGGAACTTACCTTGAAATAATAAATGGTAAGTTAACAAAGCGCCATTACTGGCAAATGGAGTTTCCGGAAACTTATGATAACCAAAAACCTGTTCAGCGCTGGGCGGAGGAGCTTCATTCGCTGTTAGTTGATTCCGTTCGTCTTCGCTTACGGGCGGACGTGCCGGTCGGGGGTTATCTTTCCGGCGGTCTCGATTCATCGGCGATTGTCGCTTTAATCAAGCATTTTACATCAACCACTATAGAGACATTTTCCATCGCTTTTCATGATAAAGCTTATGATGAATCGGCATATCAGAACCAGATGGCTCAGTTTCTGGGGACCAATCATCACCAGGTAAAATGTTCCTACAAAGACATTGCCGACAACTTCCCGAGCGTTATCTGGCATGCTGAGAAGCCGGTATTGCGAACGGCTCCCACGCCATTGTTGATGTTGTCGGATTTGGTGCGCAGCCACGATTTCAAGGTCGTTCTTACCGGCGAGGGGTCTGATGAGATACTTGGCGGGTATGACATTTTCAAGGAGACATTGATTCGCAAATTCTGGGCTAAGGATCCGGAATCTGCCTGGCGTCCGGCTCTACTTAAGAAGATATACCCGACCCTGCCGCTTTCCGGCGCCAGGGCGAAGTTTTATTTAGAGACATTCTACAAAGCCGGTCTTACCGAGTCTGACAAGTATTATTTCTCACACATACCCAGGATAAACACGACGATTAAAATCAAAGATTATTTTGTTGATGATATTAAGATGCAGATAGAGGATTACAATTCTATAGCTGTTTTTGGTGAGGACCTGCCGGCAGGTTTTTTCCGGTGGCATCATCTGGCCCGGGCCCAGTATCTCGAGGCGAAATCGTTGCTGTCGGGCTACCTGCTGTCGTCCCAGGGCGACAGGGTTGCGGCCGCTAACTCTATTGAAACCCGGTTCCCGTTTCTGGATCATCGAGTGGTGGAGTTTGCCTCGAGAATTCCGCCTAAGTATAAAATTCTGGGCTTGAATGAAAAGTTCACACTTAAGAAAGCGATGCAAAAAGAGCTGCCCCGTGAGATTATAGAAAGGATTAAACAGCCATATATGGCGCCTGATTCCAACAGCTTCTTCCAGGATGATTCACCGTCATATGTAGATGAGATACTTTCGGAGGATTCTTTGAAATGCCATGGCGTATTTAATCCAGCTTACGTGGCCAGGTTGAAAGCCAAGTGCACAAAACTTTCACATGCCCACCTTTCGTTTAAAGATAATATGTCGATAATAGGAATACTGTCGACCGAGTTGCTGATAGCTCAGTTTATAGATAATTTTAATTCACCCGATAGAATAAGCAAGGAAGAATTTAAAGTCTGGCATGATAAATCTGAAACTAAGTAGATGAAGGATTTGATTTATTCTTAGATTAAAAATGATTGACGAACCGAATAATCATTCCCTAAAATTTGTTGTGGTATCAGGTCGCCTTACCTGGCACTAAAGTCTGTTGCCATGGATATTTAAGGAGGACGATTGGACATTCGGACCGAGATAAAGAATTTCATAAATGAGAACTTCATGATGGGAAGAGACCCCGGGGAACTTAACGATTCGGCGTCTCTTCTTGAGTTGGGCATAATCGATTCGACCGGCGTGCTGGAGCTGGTTAATTTCATCGAGGCGACTTTTAAAATAACGATCGAGGATGACGAGCTGACGCCTGAGAACCTTGATACAATCGACCGCATGTTTGACTATATTAACCGGAAGAAGCAATAATGCCATTTTCCGTTAATTCATTGAATATCGATTGTGAGAAAGTCGCCGGCGAGCTTGTTGAGACCTTAAAAAAGCAGGTGTATGTTCAGATGAACCGTGGCGGGGCTGTCGTGGGTACCTCCGGCGGCGTCGATTCGGCGGTTGTGGCGGCATTGTGCACCAGGGCGTTCGGTCCGGAAAAGATGCTGGGAGTACTTCTGCCTGAAAAAGATTCTTCTCCCGATTCAATCAAGCTGGGTAAAGAACTGGCCGGTGAATTTGCTTATGAGTATATCATTGAGGATATCAGCAAAGCCTTGGAGGGGGCGAGCTGTTATGTCCGTCGCGATGAGGCAATTGCCCGGGTTTTTCCCGAATACAAACCGGGCTGGAAAGCCAAGATTGTCCTGCCAACAAAGATTCTTGAAAAAAGCCAGTTGAATATATTCAAGCTTACGGTCACCGCTCCCGGCGGCCAGCCGCAGACAAAACGGCTGCCTTTGAAAGAGTACCTTCATATCGTCGCCGCCTCCAATATGAAACAGCGGATCAGGATGTTGACGTTGTATTACCATGCCGAAAGGCTCAACTATGCGGTAATCGGTACCGGCAATAAAAACGAACACGAGCAGGGCTTTTTTGTCAAGTATGGCGATGGCGGAGCCGACTGCAAACCGATCGCCCACCTGTATAAAACGCAGGTATTTCAGCTGGCCGAATACCTGGGAGTCCCCGAGGAGATTCGCCAGCGGACGCCTACTACCGACACCTATCCCGATGAACAAACCCAGGAGGAGTTCTTCTTCGGCTTGAAATTCAAGACTATGGATCTTCTGTGGTTTGCCTTTGAAAACAATGTGCCGGCTGAGGAAGTCTCAAAAGTAATGAAACTAAACACCGATCAGGTTCAACGGGTCTGGAACGACCTCAAGCAAAAACATCGATCCACCGAATACTTGAGAATGCCGCCGCTGCAGGCTTGATGTTGTAAAGCTAATCAAACCAAGAATAAATTGTTTTATAGAATCAACCAGATTTCTAATAAACCCTACTCAAATAATTTAAACCCACGTGTTAGGTGGGGTACCTTTTTCTTAAAAATAGTATTTCTGATTTATGAATGAAGCGGGTTTCTTGTGGCTGGTGTATGTCCTCATGCACCGGCTTAAATATTATTATCGAGTTAAGACCTTTTCTCCGGCAATTTCAAAAATGCTCCGAATATAATTATGATAATCAAAGCGCTGATGAATACCATCATGCCGGACAATCCATGTAAAAAATCCTCGGCCAGTTTGGTACTAACAGCGTATGCCCCGATAGCAGTGAATAACAGCCTGATTATATTGGCAATTATGGCGATTGGAATGGTTGAAAAAAACAGGATGATTGGACGGATTTTCCCTGTCAGGGTCAGGTTGCCATAAAGAGCTCCAAGCGCCATCAGCGTAGATAAGCTTCTGAGACCGCTGCATGCCTCAGCGACCTCAAGAGTATATTCCGTTAAGTAAATGATATTACCCTGTCTTACCGATGGCACTCCTATCAGGTGAAGCAGGTTGTCTGTGACTTTGCTGGCAAAAAGCTGCATCGGCAGAGTTGCCGAATAATAAATTACAGCGGGAATAGGAATCATAAATAGAAGAAAGAAAAATGAGAACCAGACTTTCCTGAAATTTGTTTTGCCGAGGTAATACAACGATAGACCGGTAATGATTAAAACCAGTGAAAACCTGGTTGTGAAATATTCACTGGCGGCGGCGCCGAATATCATCCCGATTGCGCCGATGACAAAAAGCGCAATGCCCCAATTTGATGAGACTGCGGGAAAAGTCAGCTCTTTTCTTTTTCGGTAAAATAAAAATACAGAGATTGGTATAATTAAAAAACCATGAGAATAATTGTCGTCGCGTATCCAGTCTCTTACCAGGTCGATAAGTACAGGAATATTAAAAAGAACAATAAGTAATAATATAATGTAAGGAAACTTATGGTTTTTCAAATGGCTGTATACATTCCCCATAATACTGTTCATCGAATGCTCCATAAAATCACAATCGGAAAATATATGAATATGTTAATAATATCAACAATTTTTAGACATGGAATATATCGCTGATTTAATCTTTGATTCCCTCGAATTTCTGGTTTCATCAGGTTGTATTTAAAGGGAGTAATCTGACTATTATTCATGGTCAGGTCATGACAAAGACCTGTGATCTGGCCAATAGTGCCAATAAGTCTTGACCAATATTTATAATGTGTTATATTTTAGTGTGATTATTGATCTATGATAAATGAAGCGCAAATTCTTCGTGATTGAAGAGGCTTATGAAATAGATTTTATTTATTTAATATTATTGATTTATAAAATATAAAATGTTGGTTAGTATTAGTTAATATTGGAAGTAACTGACCGGGAGAAATTTGTTATATTTGGGAGAATAAAAATGAATAAAAATTTATTGTCTATCGTTGTCGGCTGTTTCGCTTTATTTGTATTTGGAGCAAGTTTTGCCTTAGGACAAATTGGCAATGTACACGTTGGCATTGATGAAGCTTCAAATGTTGCTAATAACTGGACATCTTATTGCACGCAGGCTCTCAATAATAGATGGAGTGGTTCAACCAATCCCAGCATAGAAATGGCTGAATATTTAATTGATGCAGCGGATACTTTAGCTTATGTATTTCAGATTAATCCTTCTGGATATGTTGTAATAGCTAAGTACCAAGAAATCACGCCAATCATAGCCTATTCAACTACCGAATATATGGATTTAAAATCTGAATGGGGTTTTTGCCGTGTTTTACGTGCCGACCTTGTTAAGCGTAATGACTTAGTGAAAGACTTCTTGGCGGGACGGATTATTCTAAGTGATAATGCAAATGAGTTGCCTGCTATTAAGATTAACAAAGAGAAGTGGTCTATTTGGTCTGTTGATCCTGCTGATTTTGAAAAACACTTGCTGCGGCTTTTGACAAATGCGGTTCTCGATATTGGTCCTCTCCTTCAAAGCGTTTGGCATCAGGGAATACCTTATTACAACTTTTGCCCTATTGGAAATGGTGGCCAAAGATGCGTGGTTGGATGTGTTGCTACAGCTACATCTCAGTTGATGCGATACTGGCAATGGCCTCCATATGGTGCGGGCAACCACTCTTATTGGTGGAGTGGCGATGGCAGCGCACCTGGCCAGAACCTCTATGCTGATTTTAGCGATTCCTATGATTGGCAAAACATATTATTAAACTATTCTTCAGGCTATAATCCAAGCCAGGCAAATGCGGTTGCCGAACTCTCCTATGAAGTGGGAGTAGCTTATGAAATGGATTATCATGTAGGAGGATCGGGCGCTTATGCAAGTTACTTACAATGGATTTTACCTTTATATTTTAGATATGTAGACGACATTTCCGAGGAATCTAGGCCTTATTATACAGCAGATAGTTGGTTTATCATGCTTCAGAACGAACTCAACACCAATCGACCCTTGTTATATTGTATATATGAAGCTGGTTGGGGCGGTCATGCCATGGTTTGTGATGGTTGGAGGGTTTCTGGTGGAAACAACCAAATTCATATAAATTATGGCTGGGGCGGTTCGTATAACAATTGGTATACCATTGACAATCTATATCATGGTTCGCAATATTATAATGATCGAGCTTATCGAGGAATAAGACCCGGGGACCTAACCCCGCCGACCCCAGACCCGATGACGTTTGCATCGCCCCCCTCGGCGACGAGCCCGACGGCCATCACCATGACGGCTACGCAAGCAACCGACGACACGCCCCCAATTGTGTACCAGTTCGACTTCTATTCGGGTGGACCGGGAGGTACCGATAGGTACTGGGGGACGTCGCTAACATATACGGATTATGGGCTCACCCCAAACACTGAGTACAACTACCGTTGCCGGGCACGCGATAGCGCCTCGCCCCCCAACGAAACTGGGTATTCGGCTATCGCGGGCGCGTATACGCTGGCAAATGTACCGGGAGCCCCGGAACTCACAAATGTAACGACCACCACGATCGATCTAAACATAAACCCTAACAATAATCCAATCTATACAACCTTTGCCATTGTGTGTACAACATTAGACCCGGTATGGCACGGCAAGTTCGTAAACGCTTCGGGTAATCCCAGCGATCCCGAAGTATGGCAAGAGGATACTCAATGGGGCACTATCACTATACTGGGGCTAAATCCCGAAACCGCGTATTCCTTCCAAGTTAAAGCTCAAAACGGAGATAATATTGAAACTGAGTATGGCCGTCAAAGCACAGAGACAACCCTGCCGGAGGCGTCAATCCCCACCCTCTCCGAATGGGGTATGATTGTGATGGCGCTGCTGCTGTTGGCCGTTGGAACTGCGGCTGTTATACGCAGGCAAAAATCAGCTGCACTAAGCGAGTAAAATTACTTTCAAGTATTATTGATTAAAGGCGATCTTATTGGTCGCCTTTAATAGTATTATTGTCAAGACCACAAGGAGCTTGACCTGCATTGCCTGTTTGAAATCCCTTATCCGCTTGAATTCGACGTAGTGAATTACGGAGATGCCGCCGCCTAATCCGTTGTTGTTAGAGGGCGAGAACGAGTTTGATACACCCTACGAACCTAAAGGAAACAGGTAAAATCCGGAGCAGTATAATTTAGAACTTGTGATTGACATAAAAATGGCGATATTATTATATTGCTCATAAGATGATATTTATACGATACCACCTCCCGGTGATTGTTTATGCCGGGTTAATTTTTTTAGCCTCTTCTATTTCAACTATTCCATCTGAATTACCGGAATTCAGTTTTAGAGATAAGATAATTCATATTACAGAATTTATGATTTTTGGATCGCTTATATGGCGCTCAGCTAAAAGATGGAATCTGGAAATTAAGTCAAATAGGTTTAAAACCCTGGTTTTTGTAATTGGCGCTATTTATGCCGCCAGTGATGAGATTCATCAGTTGTATGTGCCGGGTCGTAATGGCAATTTTTACGATTGGCTGGCAGATATAATTGGACTTGCGATTGGTCTTATAACTGCTTATATTTTTTACAATAAGAGAAAGGTATGCTAAAATAAATTGAAAGATTAAACCGGTAAGGATAACAGCTTAATATTGTCCTGAACAGGTCGATAAATCTTTAAAAGTCGGGATCATCCGGCTATATGTTTTTTAAATGGAGATCAAGTTCAGACAACTGAAAAATTAATAGAGTCATAGCTCGGTATATGGAAAGGTTCTGATGGTAAGTTTACAAACTGGATATCGCACTCATAGTTGCGGAGAACTCAATATAGATGATGTTGGCAGAGCCGTTACTCTTTGCGGCTGGGTTTCCGGCTGGCGTGATCTTGGCGGCGTCATTTTTATTGACCTGCGCGATCGCTGGGGGATAACCCAGGCAACCTTTAATCCTGAAAATTGTCCCCTCAATATCGTGGAAGCTTCAAAAAAGCTTCGCTACGAGTATGTGATTCAAATTGAAGGCACAATCTGTAATCGTCCGGATAATGCGCGAAATCCTCAAATGGTCACCGGTGAAATTGAAATTGCCTGTACTAAATTAAAAATCCTGAACAAGTCTGAGACACCACCGTTCTTGGTGGAGGATGAGGTTGACGCTTCTGAGGAGCTTCGTCTCGAGTACCGCTATCTTGATTTACGCCGCCCTGTTTTGAAAGATAAAATACTTCTCAGGCATAAAGCTGTGCTCGAGATAAGACAATATCTTAACAGTGTTGGCTTTGTCGAAATCGAGACCCCTCTCTTGATAAGGTCAACGCCTGAAGGCGCCCGCGATTACGTGGTGCCATCACGAGAACACAAAGGAAGCTTTTATGCTTTGCCTCAATCGCCCCAGTTACTTAAGCAGATCCTTATGATTTCAGGTTTCGACCGCTACTTTCAAATCGCTCGATGTCTTCGTGATGAGGACTTAAGAGCAGACCGTCAGCCCGAACATACCCAGATAGACATGGAGATGACTTTTGTCACGATGGATGACGTTTTCAAAGTCACCGAGGGAATGATGGCTCACCTTTTCAAAAGTGTTCTCGGTGTTGGCCTTCAAATTAAATTTCCGCTGCTGACTTTTGATGACGTGATGGCACAATACGGCATTGATAAGCCGGATTTGCGGTTTGATATGAAGATTACAGAATTGTCTTCCGAAGCTTCTAAATGCGGATTCAGCGTATTTGAAAAAGTCGTTGCCGAGGGCGGTTATGTTGGCGGATTGGTTTTTAAAGGCGGCGCCAGTCTGTCAAGAAAAAATCTTGACAGCCTTCAGGAGGTTGTCAAAAATTCTGGTGGAAAAGGCCTGGCTCATATTATTTTTAAACCAGAGGGACCAAAATCGCCTATTTTGAAATTTCTAAATAATGAGAGTCTCGAACAAATAAAAAATAAAATGGACGCCCACGAGGGTGATTTATTATTAATGGCAGCCGACCGCAAGATGGTCGCCCTTAACTGCCTGGGAGCTTTAAGGCTTGAAATCGGCAAAAAATTCAACCTTATTGATGAAAGCCAATGGAAGTTCCTTTGGATTTACAGATTTCCATTGTTTGAATACAATGCAGAAATGAAACGCTTTGATGCCATGCACAATATAGTCACCTCTCCAGTCGAGGAAGACCTTGACAAGCTGAATGAAGGGTTTAACTCGGATCTCCCGCTTGATGATGAAAACCACCCCTGGGCCAATATCTATGCTAACCAGTACGATCTTGTATGTAATGGAAGTGAGCTGGCGTCCGGAGGTATAAGGCTGCACAGTTCTGACATCCAGCTAAAGGTTCTGCAAATATTAGGCTTATCCAGGGAGCGGGCAGAAAGAATGTTTGGCTTTTTGTTAAAGGCGCTGCGTTATGGCGCTCCGCCGCACGGTGGAATTGCGCCAGGCCTTGACAGGATTATCGCCCTGATGACCAATAGTCCGTCCATCAGAGATGTAATCGCTTTTCCCAAAACTACCGGAGGTCGCTCTCTCATGGACGGTTCCCCCACTCCGATTGAACCGGAGCAGCTCGATGAACTGGGCCTGAATTTAAAAAAGTAAACGGCTGAGTAATAATTTGGCAGAAAAAAGGATATTCATAGAAAACGTCGACCAGCGGCTTTTATTTGGCTTTCAGAACTCAAATCTTGCTGTCATCGAATCCGAGTTCCCATGTGAAATTACTGCGCGAGGAGATTGGGTGCACATTAAGGGTGATGATAATCAGGTTGAGGCTGTTGAGAAAGTTATTAAGGACATGACCGATCATCTTAACGCCACCGGCGAACTCACCGAACGGTATATTCATTATGCTATCATTATGATAAAAGAAAGCGGCGCCGGTCCTAACAAGCAAATATTGGATGTTGAGCCGCTGGTTCTTTCGCTAACAACTCATCAGGCAATTAAA
>Ga0114922_10002091_pt1 | contig 18843 bp, 13 predicted proteins | sample AartaG_FD_100975 | JGI IMG/M metagenome (GOLD analysis project Ga0114922, IMG submission 100975) | Deep subsurface microbial communities from Aarhus Bay to uncover new lineages of life (NeLLi) - Aarhus_00045 metaG | ecosystem: Environmental > Aquatic > Marine > Oceanic > Sediment | place...
CCCGTCGCCGTATCCGTGTCGTGATGGTCTCGTGCCGTGGTCGTTGCCGTATCCCCGTGCATCCCCGTCTATCCCTGTTGAAAGCCGTTGCCGTTGCCCTGTCTTGAGCGTATCCGTGCCCATCCGTGCCGATCCGTGTCGAACGGGCCGTTGCCGGGTCCGTGGGGTCGTGGGCCGGCCGGTCGGCCGGCAAGCGTTGTGCCGTCGTGGTGAGCTCCCGTCGCCGTCTCCGTGTCGTCCTCGTTCCGTCCTTGTCGTTGCCGTATCCCCGTGCATCCCCGTCCATCCCTGTTGAAAGCCGTTGCCGTTGCCCTGTCTTGAGCGTATCTGTGCCCATCCGTGCCGATCCGTGTCGAACGGCCCGTCGCCGGGTCCGTGGCGTCGTGGCCCGGTCGGTCGGCCGGCAAGCGTTGTGCCGTCGTGGTGAGCCCCCGTCGCCGTCTCCGTGTCGTCGTGAGCGTTGTGCCGTGGTGGTGAGCCCCCGTCGCCGTCTCCGTGTCGTCGTGAGCGTTGTGCCGTGGTGGTGAGCCCTCCGTTGCCGTTGCCTCGTCTTGTCGGTATCCGTGTCGTGCTGGTTATGGGGTATCCCGCCGTTGTCGTCCTCGGTGTTCTCCGTGCCCTCCGTGCCTCAGTGGTGAATCTGCCGTGAGTCCTTCCTGAGTCGCTTGACCGGCGCGGCTTGGCTCCGCTATACTGGCGTTAACCAGTGGGGGATTAGCTCAGCTGGGAGAGCGCGACAATGGCATTGTCGAGGTCACGGGTTCGATCCCCGTATCCTCCACCAAAGCGCTGAAGAGGGCCGGCCGACGAGGCCGGCCCTTTCTATTGGGGCCGCCGATGGGGCCGCTGCATTGCCATCCGGGGCGTTGCCACACAACCGCCAGCCCCGGAAGCCAGTTGCCTATATCCTGGAAAGGAAGGCGTCGCGCCAGGGCGGAGGGACGGCCCTTTAGTCTGGCAGCGTTAGTCTTGCGGAGGAGCACGTTATGAAAGCTGAATGCCCGAAGTGCGGATGGTCAAAAGAGGTGCCGGAGACGGCGCAGGGCAAGAGGGCAAGATGTCCGAAGTGCGGCGCAGTTTTCGAGATAGGCGCTGTGTCTCTGCCAGGCCACGGAGCGGCGGCGAGAATCCCTTTGCCAGTGGCAGACCACGAGGCGGAAGGCCCGGGGGAGGCCGCGAAGGAGCCGCCGAGGGTAGCTCGGAAGCCACCGACGCGAGCGCGTCGGACCGCTGGCGTAGGATGGGCGATAGCAAGCTTTGTCTGCGGTACCTTTTCCCTCTTGACCTTCTGGCTCATAGTGCCCGGATTGCTTTTTGGTGTTTGTGCGGTCACGTTCTATGGGTTGCAGAGAAGAAAAACCCCTCGCGGACTCGCAACAGGTGGTCTGGTGACGGGGATTGTGGGGTTGAGCCTTTCCGTGTTATGCCTATCCTGCTTCGGATTGATGACTCTCGGAGCAAGAGCAGCGACGGAAGTCGAAGGGATACAGGAGAAAGAACTCGAAGGTGGTGCAGAAGAAGTAGGTGGACAGGAAACGCGAGGTCTGCAAGGAGCCGAGGAAAGAGATGCCTCGGGCGAGTCTGCGAGTGACCGCAAGCGCCGGGAGAAGGAGGAATACCTTCACTACGTGGAACTCCGCAACATAAAGGTGGCGAAAGCAGTGCTGGGAGGCCAGGGGGTCTTCGGGGAGGTGAAGAATGCCGGTGACAGGACACTCAGCGAGGTGCAGATCATCGTCTATTGCTTGAACTCCTCTGGTCAGCCTGTTTACGACGACACGTTCCACCCCGTTCTCGTAACGGACAGCCCGTTTGCCATGGGCGACAACAGGCCCTTAAAGCCGGGCTATTCCGAGAAGTTCGGGTATAGCTTAGACGATGCCCCTTCCGAATGGTCAGGCCAAGTCAAAGTCCAGGTCACTAATATTGAGTTTGCAGATTGAAACGCCGTCGGATACCTCAACGACTGTTGATTGCCATACCCGGCGGGGTCACGGGGGCGATCCAGGGAGAAGGTTGGCCGTTCCCCTCTCTCGTGGCTGGCGATTCCGTCCTGGGGTCTGGTGGCGTTGGCGGTATCGTTCTTGGCGTGTCCGCCAGTGTTAGAGGAGCATGACTCGGATGCCAAACGCGACTGAACTGCTGAAGCTGACCGCAGCCTTTGGGGCGTCGGTCGGAGTAGCGGCCCTGATTCTCCGGGCGCTGTCAGGCTGGCTCGGAAAGGTGTGGGCCAACCGCATACTCGAACAGGACCGGGCTCGATATGCCAAGGAGATTGAGGAATTCCGCCAGAAGGGCCAAGCCGTCCTTGAACGGCTGCGGACACGAAGCGAGCGCGAACTGCTCATCCACCGGGTTCAGTTTGAAAAGGAGTTCGAGGTATACGTGAAGCTCTGGAGCGGGCTGGTGGACTTGGTCGCGGCGACTTCCTCCCTGCGGCCAGCGATTGACCACGTTGATACGAGCAAGACCGAAGACCAGATAAAGCAAGAGCGACTTGACGAGTTGAGCAAGGCGTACGGAACGTTCAAGGAGATCGTTCACAGGTACAGGCCATTCTACGCTCCCGAAGTCCATGATTTGGCCAGGCAGCTACTCCGGGATGCGTACCACGAAGCACTGGGCTACAAGTACCATGACCCTCGCAAGATCGACCACTGGGAAGAGGCATTGGCCAACGTAGAGACCGTCCGTAGGGAGGCTGACCAGGTCTGCGATGCTATCAGGCAGCGTATCTGGGCGGTGGGGGAAATGGTACCGGAGGCGGACTCGTGAGCACCTGTCCATCTAACGTCCTACTTCCCCCTCCCCTTCAACAGGAGCAATGCCTATGCCTGAGACTTCCGCGTGCTACCCATGTGAAAGCGGACAGCCGACGAACGTCACAATACAGGGCTCTGCCCGAGGGGTTGTCAAGAGGACCTGGGTTCTGAGATGGAGAACAGAGATGGAGGACAGCGGGGAGTATCACGACCCGTTTCTCCTGATCCAGAGTGGTGGAATAATCCGGAGGTACTGGTGCCTTTGCGTCGGTAGGACCCGCGTAGTGCTCTTCGAACTGCACGTCAAGGAACTTAAACCACTGCGGCTTGCGTGTCTCGCTGTCTTGGGCCCCGTGTGGCTGTGGCTTGCTGGGCAGGTAAGGGCGGAGGCGGCATGGAAGTCCAAGGAGGCGCTGGGCAACGTCCCGCTCGATGCCATCACCGGTGCACTGACAGAGTACCACGAGTGTGGTGACTCCGCCAAGAGGGCGATCGAGGTCAAGGGCGGGAGAGTAGTTGTGCGGCACGTTCCGTTCAAGGGCAGGATATCAGTTGGCAGTATGTTCCGGGAATTTGTACCAGAGGTGGACCAGCTGTACCTGGCCCTCGATCGCCTTCGCGAGTCCGAGCAGAAGGCGGGTATCATACTGCACAGATTTGTGCGGATTCGTCCCTTGGCACTGGCGTTCCTTGTGTTGGCTCTAATACCCGGGTTCAATCTGATTGGTGCTCCTGCCCTGATGACCATGGGGTTCTTGATGCGACGGCCCCGCGAGGAGAGGGAGAGACTGACACGTTTCCACCGCATGCACTCCCCGGTGAAGTATCTCCTGATTGCCGTTGGGGCGGTCAGCTTCCTTTTGATGCTACTGTTCTTGTGAAGGAATGCGTGAGCGTGGGTCGCACTGCTCACACGGGTGTCGCCCTTCCCCCTTCAACAGGAGCAATGCCTGTGCTTGAGCTTTCCCACGTGCTACCCTCTGCGTTACTCGGCTTTGGGACCTATAACCCATATATCCCAAACGTAGCACATAGCAACGCTGTCTCAGGGGCATATGTGCAGGGACGCGGCAGGCTGCCGCAGGACGGGGGCCCTGGTCGAGCGACGATGAACGAAACGAAGGGAGTGGCGTGTTGCGACGTCTGACGATCCTTTGCGGCTTGCTGGCCTGCCTGGCGGCCGGGGTCCAGGCCGAGGAGATGGAGTGCACGCGCTGGACGGTGGCGCGGGGGCTGGACGAGGCCAACGTCGGCGTCTTCAACTCGCCCATCTGCACGCACGGGGACAGCGTCTACGTGGCGTTCGTCCGCCCCGGTCCCACCGATGGCGATGGCTACCAGACCGTCGTCGCCAAGGGGGCGGGGGACGAGTGGCAGCTCTCCGTCGTCGAGCCCCGCAGCCGCAAAGACCAGTGGCACGCCCAGCCGTCGCTCTGCGTCGACCGCGACGGCTATGTGCACGTGACCTACAACATGCACAGCTCGCCGTGGCTCTACAGCGTCTCGAAGCGCCCGGAGGACATCTCGGAGTGGGAGTTCCGCGGCCAGGAGCTGCGCGGCCCGCACGACGTGGTCCAGTCGGGCTACGTATCCGGCCCGGGCACCGCAGCCATCCCCGGTAACCGCATCACCTATCAGTTCATGACGACGGACCGCCACGCCATCCCCTACGTCTCCTACCGGGAGGCGCTGACGACGGCGCCCGGCACCGACTACTTCCGCATGGAGTGGTCGCTGGGCGTGGCGAAATACGATCCGGACACCCGGCAGTGGCGGCGGGTCGGCCCGGACGGCGGCGTCTTCCCCTTTGCCACCCAGCCCGGCTTCCGCGGGCAGGGCGGCAGCGTATTCTTCGACGCGGCCAACCGCATGCACCTGGCCTGGCTCTTCTACGCCGAGTACGAGCGGGACGGCTCGGGCCACCTCAAGCCCAACTACCCGAGCTACGCGCGCTCGGATGACGGCGGAGAAACCTTCCACAGGGCGGACGGAACGCCGCTGGCCCTGCCCGTGGACCTGACGCACGCCGACGTGGTGCTCCAGCCGTCCTGGTGCGAGCCGAACGAGAAGGGCTACTTCAGCGGGTACGCGCACGTCGGCGCCATGCCGGACGGCACGCCGTGGGTCGAGGTGATGCTGAAGGACCCGCCGCCGGGCAAGGGGCCCTCCCTCGTGCCCCACGCGCCGGGCGAAGGCTGGGGCGAGCCCATACGGACGCCCTACGCCGGGCGTCAGTTCGTCATCGACGACGCCGGCACGATTACGGTGATCTCGTCCGGCCTTCGCGTGCATCGCAGCCACGACGGCGGCCGGACCTGGCAGATGTGGGAGATCGACACGGAGGACGGCCCTTACACCTACTGGCCGGACCTCGTTCACTCCCGCCAGCCGGGCCGGCTGCGGCTGCTGGCCCAGCCGTTGGCCAGTGGCGAGCTGCGCGTCTACACCTTCGCTTTCCGTGGCCCGCCCGGTTGACAGCTCCTCTCCAGTGTCCCTTCATCCGGCTCGATGGTCGAATGCACCCGGCGCGGAGGCCGCGAATTGGCCTGGCCGGTCGGCCGCTTCACATAAAGGCAAGACGCGGAACGACCTGGCACCTGCGGCGTCGGCGACAGGGCGCCTCTGACGGCACCCGAAACGGTACCACGATTCGGCAATGCTGTAGCACAGGAGGGGGTGCCCTTTGAAACGGCCTGAGAGGCATTAGTGCGGCGTCTTTGCGGCTGAGCGTAGAGGCGTCACTTCGTCGCTCGGTCCCGGCGACTCGTAAGTGTTTGACGCGCAATGCTCAACGCGCAACGACGAACGCGGCGCGCGTCCGGCTCTTGTCTCGCTTGTCGGCGGACAGAAAATCGGACTGCTCTTGCTGCGGGAAAAACCGTCTTACAGAATCCGTTTGCCGAGTGACACTTACGCACGAAGGCGGGACCGGTCGCGAGGAAATGGTCAGCAAAGGACGTTGCGGAAGTTCGATGGTTGGCCTAGGCTTCTATGTCTGTCTTACTGATTCCGAAGAACAACGCACTTGGAGTTGAGATAGAACGTGATGGAGGGGGTGGCCGGCTGTTGGCGTTTCACTCCTGCCGCGGGGCAGGTGCGTGAGGGATGCGTGGGCGATGCTCGATCCGGCGCGGCCGCGCGCCTGCCGCAAGGCATCTTCTTCCAGTCGTAGTTTCGTCAGGTCCCCCAGTCAGCAAGGGCTCTTTGGGAGACGGCCTCTGGTCGGTGCAGGGATACTGCGTGTCTGCTGAACGTGAATCTGACCTCACTGAAGGGCTTCAACGGCCGTCCGTCCTCGGGGATGACGCTCTGCCGCAGTTTCTGCGTGCCAACACCGACTACGTAACGCACGGGGATTTCTGGGAGGCGGTGCAGCGCAGCATCCGGGACCGGCTCGGCCAGGAGCGCTACAGCATCTGGTTCAGCCAGACCGAGCTGATGGGGGGCGACGAGGGCCGCCTTGTTGTCGGCGTCCCCAACGTCATCATCCAGCAGTTCCTCACCGTGCGCTATGCGGCCGCCGTGTCGGCCGCTGTGGAAGACCTGGTCGGTAGGCCGATGCAAGTTGAGTTCGACGTGGCCCCGCGGCTGTTTCGTAAGATGCGGGCCGAGCAGCGCCTGGAACTCCAGCATTCCGACCAGACGGCCTCCAAGGCTACCCCACCCGCGCCGCGCCGGCCCCCGGCGCGCCGGGACTTGGGCTTCGACCGCCTCATCGTCACCCGCTCCAACAGGTTGCCCTGCGCGGCTGCCCGGGAGCTGGCAGGGCAGGAGAACCCTCGCTTCCGATTTCTGTATGTCTGCGGGGACTATGGACTTGGCAAGACCGCCCTGATGCAAGCCATGCTGGCCCTCGCCTCAGGTCCTGAAGTGGGGCTCGCCCCCGTGTACCTGCTGGCCGAGTCGTGGTGCAACGAGTACTACCACGCGATCCAGCAGAAGACCACGCGCGCGTTCCGCAATCGCTATCGCGCCTGCACCATGCTGCTGCTGGACGACGTTCAGTTCATCGAGGGCAAGGCGGCGGGCCAGACGGAACTCGTCCACACGGTCAAGCACGTCCTGAACCGGGGCGGCCGGGTGGCCCTGGGCGGCACCCCTCGCCCGGAGGAGCTTCGCGAGGTCGGTCCGGAGTTGCGGGCCTTGCTGGGTAGCGCCTTTCCGGCCGTATTGATGCCGCCCCATCAGGACGAGCGGCTGGAGATGGCACGGGAACTGAGCGCCCGGATGGGGCTGCGCGCGACTGAGGATGTCTGCCGGTCCGTCGCCGAGTCCTACGGGGAGAGCTTCGCCAGGCTGGAGTCTGCCGTCTGTTGCCTCGCCCTTTACGCCAGCGTGCATGGCTGCGAGACGGTCGGAGTGCCCGAGGCGGCGGAGGCCCTGGCCGGGCTCCAGCCGCGGGGCGATCAGCGGCTCGGGCTGATCGAAATCGCGGGAGCCGTTCAGGAAGCATTCGGCGTCGGGGCCGAGCAACTGACGGGCTCCTCGCGCTCGCGGACGGTGTGTCTGGCCCGGCAGGTGGCTATGCACCTTGCCAGGGAGATGACGGGGGCCTCCCTGACGGAGATCGGGCGCTACTTCGGCGGGCGCACGCACAGCACCGTCAAGCACGCGGTCGAGAAGGTTGCCGCCGAGCGTGAGGCCGACAGCCACCTGGCCGCCCTGGTCGACCGCATCGCGCAGAAGCTGGGCGGTTCGCCGTCACGCTAATGCAGGCCCAACATCGAGCTTGCGAGGAGGGCCTTCCGACTGCGTGAGGTGGAGGCATCGTGCCCCTGCGCAGACGGATGTGACCCGCCAGCGTGATGCACATGCCCCTGGGAGGCGGGGCTCGAACTCGACAGGCATTCCTGCCAAGCCCGGGCTGCCAGTCACGCGCCATTCTCGGTCATTCCGAGGAAGCCGCAGCGTGGCGGACGACGAGGAATCTCCGCTCGGCTCGGTGCACGATGGGTCACCGCAAGCGTGGCACTCAGCTCTGCCCGGTTGCTTCCAGGTACCGGCGGTTGGCGAAGTCCCAGTTGGCTACGCCCATGAAGCCACTGACGTAGTCCCCGCGCCGGTTCTGGTAGTCCAGGTAGTAGGCGTGTTCCCAGACGTCGCAGACGAGCAGCGGCACCGCGCCCCAGATGGTCAGGTCCTGGTGCTTCTCTGCCTGCAGCACGAGGACTTTCCCTCCGATCGGCTCGTACGCCACCACGCCCCATCCGCTGGCTTCGACGGCCTTCGTGGCCGCGGCGAACTACGCAAGGAAGGCGTCCGCCGAGCCGAAGTCTTCCTTGACTGCCCCGGCCAGCTTGCCGCCGAGCGGCGCGCCGCCCGGAATCATGCTGTGCCAGTAGATGGTGTGCAGAACGTGCCCCGAACCGTGGAAAGCGAGGTCACGGCTCAGGTCCTTCACGGCGCCGTAGTCCCCGGCCCTCCGCGCTTCGGCCAGCTTCTCGAGGGTTGCGTTCAGGCCGTTAACGTATCCCTGGTGGTGCTTGCCGTGGTGCAGCGCCAGCGTTTGCCGGCCCAGGAAGGGCTCCAGGGCGTCCTCGGCGTAGGGCAGGGGAGGCCGGGCGTACTGCCCTCCCTCGTCTGTGGCCCCCGCGATGGCGCTTACCCCCGCGCCCGGTGCCGCGCAGGCCGTGCCCATGCCGACCGCTGTTGCGACCGTGCCGACGCCGACTCCCTTCAGAAAGCCACGCCTGTCCAGGCTGCCATCCATCTGGCGTCCCCCCTTGTTGAGAAGCAGGTAGCTACCGGGCCGCAGGCCCCACGTTGGCCCCGCATGCGGCCCAGGTACCCAGCATAGGCCGTTCGAGGACGGCGGTCAATAAGAGTCTTGACCTGGCGGGGCGGTCCCCGGGACGGATCTCTCCCTGGCGGGCGCGATCGCCGCCGGCTCAGGCCAGGATGCCGTCGATGGCGCTCAGTTCGGCGGCGGAGAACTCCAATCGGTCCAGGGCCGCCACGTTCTCCTCCACCTGGCTGACGCGGCTCGCCCCGACCAAGGCGCTGGTCACGCGCTCGTCGCGCAGGATCCAGGCCAGGGCCATCTGGGCCAGGGATTGCCCCCTCTCTTGCGCCAGTTCGTTCAGCCGCCGCACGCGCTCAAGCTTGTCCTCGGTGATGTGCTCCGGGCGGAGCATGCCGGTCGGTTTGGCCGCCCGAGAGTCCTCGGGGATGCCGCCGAGGTACTTCGCGGTCAGCAGCCCTTGCGCCAGCGGCGAGAAGACGATCACGCCCATGCCCAGCCGGCCCGTCTGCTCCAGCAGGTCCCTCTCGATCCACCGGTTGAACATGGAGTAGCTGGGCTGATGGATGGTCGGCGGCGTCCCCAGGCGCTTCATGACGCCGTGCGCCGCGACGGTTGCTGCGCCGCGGTAGTTGCTGATGCCTGCGTAGAGCGCCTTGCCCTGCCGCACGGCGGTGTCCAGGGCGCCCAGCGTCTCCTCCAGCGGCGTGTCGGGGTCCGGCCGGTGTGAGTAGAAGATGTCCACGTAGTCCAGCCCCAGGCGCCGGAGGGACTGGTCCAGGCTGGCGATGATGTACTTCCGGGAGCCCCAATCACCGTACGGGCCGGGCCACATGGTGTAGCCGGCCTTGGTGGAGATGAGGAGTTCGTCGCGATGGGCGGCAAAGTCCTGTCGCAGGATGCGGCCCACGTTGCGCTCGGCCGCTCCGGGCGGGGGGCCGTAGTTATTGGCCAGGTCGAAATGCGTCATGCCCAGGTCGAACGCGCGCCGCAGCATGGCGCGGGCCTCGTCCTGGTCGTCGGCGTCGCCGAAGTTGTGCCAGCACCCCAGCGAGACGGCCGGCAGCATCAGGCCCGAGCGGCCGCAGCGGCGGTACAGCATGTGGTCGTAGCGTTCTTCGCTGAACTGCCCATCCATGCCCGTTCTCCTGCTGAAGGCACACCGGCCGGATCGGCCCGTGGCGGCTCTCAGCCCTACAACTGCTCCAGGGGCTCGACGTTCGCCACCTTCGGCTTGAAATCGGCGCCAGGCTGGGCGGCCCACCGCACCGTGTTCAGGATGACCTTCTGAATCTGCGGGTCCTTGAAGATGGGGAACGTCTCGTGACCGGGGCGGAAATAGAACACCTTCCCGCAGCCACGGTAATAGCAGACGCCGCTGCGGAACACCTCGCCGCCGGCGAACCAACTGATGAAGACCAGATCGTCCGGCTCGGGCACGTCGAAGAACTCCCCGTACATCTCCGTGTGGGGCAGCTCGATGTACTCGCCGATGCCCCGGACGATGGGGTGTCCGGGCTGAACGACCCAGAGGCGCTCCTTCTCACCGATCTCGCGCCATTTGAGCGTGCAGGACGTGCCGGTGACCTTGCGGAAGATCTTCGAGAAGTGGGCCGAATGGAAGCACAGAAGCCCCATGCCGTCCAGGACGCGCTGATGGACCTTGTCGACGATTTCGTCCTGCACTTCGCCGTGGGCCATGTGCCCCCACCAGGTCAGCACGTCCGTCTCGGCCAGCACTTGGTCGGTCAGGCCGTGTTCCGGCTCGTCCAGCGTGGCCGTTCTGGCCTCGATGTCCGGCTCGGCGTTCAGGAAATCGGCGATCACCGCGTGCATGCCCTGGGGGTAGATCTCCTTACACGCCTCCAACTGCTTCTCGTGCCTTCCCTCATTCCAGACCGTCACTCGAATCGCGTCAGCCATCGCTTCGCTCCTTGCGCGACTTCGGTTATGGAAACTGCCGCTGGGGGGCCGCCGGCATCACAAAGGCGGGCTGGATTATATGCGCAACCGATGCGCTGTCAAACTCAGGCGCTCAAGCCTCACGTGCCGCCCTCGCCCGCCGGTTCATGTCGCAGGCCCAGCTCTTTCTCGCCAAAGACTGTTGCGCTGAACCTGTAGACCATCGCGTCCGCGCGCTGCCAGGCGTCCGGCGGCAGGCCGGCCTTCCGGCACGTGTGCTCCAGGAACTCGTCCCTGCTCCACCCGTATTCGGTGGCCACCTGGGGCAGCAGGAGTCCCTGCCGTCTGCCCATGCGGATGATCAGGCCGTCCCGGCCGACCTGTATCTCCTCAACGGACTGCGTCCGTTTGGGCCGGGTCATGACGCTTATGCTGATCTCTATGTCGTCCAGTTCGTCGGGTTCAACCGGCTCGAAGCGCGGGTCGCGCAGCGCGGCCAGGGGAGCCACCTCGCACACGGACCGGTGGAGCGGCAGGTCGGACACGATGTGTCCGATGCAGCCCCTCAGGCGACCTTGCTTCTCTAACGTTACGAAGACGCCGCACCGGGCCTGCAGGGCATCCGAGGCGTCTTCCTCGTCCATGCTGGGCGCGGGCGCTTTGCCGCCCTCGTTCACCTGACGCTCTATGGCCTGGCGCGCCAGCCCGAGCAAGGTGCGCTTATCGCCGTCCGTGAGCACGGGTGGCGTCCCGGCCTCGGCGGCCGTGTCAGCTGGGCTGCTCTCAGCGGGGGAGGGGGAAGCGCCCTTGATCTGCCCGAGTGCCCCGGCCGGAGCGTAGACGGCGAGGGCGACGTAGCTGACGCACTGCTCGTAGGAGCCGCTCAGGTCCCCGGAGTTGGACCACTTCAGGATCTCGGGCTGGCACCCGCGGCACTGCGCCAGCAGCTCCAGCATCATCTGCACGCCCACGCGGCCGCAGATCGTGGGACGGCGCTCGGCGATGTAGCGCGCAAAGCCCGCCGGATCGAGGGCCAGTATCCGCTCGACCGCCCCCATGTCCAGCTCGTTGATCTTCTCGCGCAGCTTGTCCGCCGGCGTCCCGCGGAAGGGCTGGAATCCGTATCCCGACCCGTAGTGCGTGAAGTCCGTGCTGACCAGCAGAAGGGCGTCCTCGTCCAGTATCCCGGCGATGCCGGCCGCGGCCGCCCGACATTCAGATGGGCTGAGCTGCCCAACCAGGATCGGGACTATCTTCGGCGGGTCCGGCCAGAGGACCTGCAGAAACGGCAACTGCACCTCCAGGCAGTGCTCGGCCTGGTGCGGTCGGCGCAGCGCCTGGAAGCATTCGGCCTCTGCGAGCTTCTCCCGAGCTTCGCCATCCACGGGCACGGCGCCCAGAGGCGTCTCGTAATGGGAGAAGTCCGCGACGCTGCACGTGCCCCCCAGCGGGAAGCGATGGCTCGGGCCGATCAGGATGACGCGCGACGGCCGCTCCTTCCCCTCGAGCAGCTTGTAGGCGAAGGCCGCTGTCTGGCCGCTGTACGTGTAGCCGGCGTGCGGGACGATGAGGGCGACGGGCCTGGCGGCCTGCCATTCGGCGGGCACGTCGGGGTCGGCACGCTCCAGGAATCCCTCGACCGTTCTCCGCAGCTCGCTCGGCGAGCCCGGGTAGAACGCGCCGGCGACCACCGCCGCTCGCGAGGGCGCGGGATCAGCGCTGGCCTGGGGCTGTCGGCCTGCCCACAGCATGGCCGCTGCCACCAGGGCCAGGGCAAGGCCGGCTACCGGTCCGAGGCGCCGTAAGGCAGTCATGCGCCGCCTCCCTCAGAGCAAGAGACAGCTCAAGAACGTGATGTCGTCGTCCGGCTCGACCGTTGCGCAGCGTTCCAGCAGGGCGTCGAAGAGCTGCGTCAAGTCGTGGCCGCCCTCCGGCGGGTGTTCTGCCACGAGCGCCCGAAGGCCTTCCGTGCCCAGTCGCGCCTCCCCGCCGACCAGGATGTCCGTGGCTCCATCCGAGTAGACCAGCAGCCGGTCACCGCTCTGCAGCTGTACAGTCATGCTCTCATAGGCTGCCTCGGACTGCACGCCCAGGGGAAGTTGTGACTGACTGAGCAGGAGCACGGCGCCGTCAGCAGCGCGCTGATGGAAGGCCGGCGGATGCCCTGCAGAGGAGAAGGCAGCTGTCTTGCGTTCGGCGTCCACCGTGAGGGCGACGGCCGTGAAGAAACCGAGGCCCTCAGCGCGCTGACAGGCGCGTTCGTTCAGCTCCGTCAGCAGTTCCGCCGGGTCGGCCGGAGGCGGCTCGCACTCCATGACGAGGCTGTAGATCATGGCGGTCGAGAGGGCGGCCGAGACGCCGTGGCCGGCCGCATCGGCGAACAGGACCGCGAACTGGTCCTCCGAGAGCCGTCTGACGTGGTAGAAATCCCCGCCGATCAGTTCCAGCGGCGCGTACTCGACGGCGAACGAGACGCGCTCGTCCTCAGGTACTTCCCGTGTCAATAGCTGCTGCTGCACGCTGCGCGCCAGCTCCATCTGCCGGATGCTCTCGCGTTCGTCCCGGAATACCTCGACCCCGCCGATGACGTTGCCGTCCTCGTCGAACACGGGCGCCGTGGTGGTCGACAGGGCCAGGTTCTGGCCCTCTTTCGAGACGGCGTAGACGACGACGGGCTTCTCGCTGGGCGTGGCCCGGACCATGCTGCGATGGAGGGGGCACAGGTCGGTGGTGCAGAGCACGCGGCCGTCCTTATCCCGGTGCCTCAGGATGTTGGCCGTGCAGCGGTACCCCACCACGTCCTCCGCTGCATGTCCGGTTATGCGCTCGGCGCCTTTGCTCCAGAACATGATGCGCCGGTCGGTGTCCGTGATGTAAACGCCGGCGTTGATGCAGTTGAGTATCTCGCCGAAGCCCCTCTCGTTGACTTCGTTGATATCCTTCATGTCGCCCTCTGAGCCAGCGCTGAGCCTGTGAAAGTAGCTTAGCACAAAGGTCTGAGGGTCGCAAAGACTGCGGCGCCGCGCTGCCGGGGCGTTGCGCCCCGGGCCGCCGGGGCATAAGATGTGCCGTGGTTTCGGGTCTGGACCCAAGGGGACGCTTCGCCATGCGCACGGAGCACCTTCAGGCAGGCCGTCGGCAGGACGTCGAGCGCGCCGCCGCGCTGCTGCGCCAGGGTCGGATCGTGGCCTTCCCGACCGAGACCGTCTACGGCCTGGGGGCTCGGGCGGACGACGCAGAAGCCGTCGAGGAGCTGCGGCGCGTGAAAGGGCGACCGGGTGGCAAGCCGTTCGCCGTGCTGGTGCCGGCCCTGGAGGCGGCGCGGCAACACGGGGTCTTCGGGCGGGTGGCGGAGAGGCTGGCCGCCGCCTTCTGGCCGGGGCCGTTGACGCTGGTCGTGCCGGACGGCAGGGGAGGGGACATCGGCCTCAGGTGCCCCGACTGCGAGGCGACGCTGGAACTGCTCCGGCTCACCGGCTTCCCGGTGGCGGCGCCCAGCGCCAATGTTAGCGGGCGCCCGCCCGCGACGACGGCGGATGAGGTGATCGAGTCCTTCGATGGCCAGATCGCGGCGGTCCTGGACGGCGGCCCGTGCCGGCTGGGCGCGCCGAGCACGGTCGTCCGCGTGCTCGGGGAGGCCGTCGAGGTGCTCAGGCAAGGCGCCTTGTCGCCGGACGAGCTACACGCCCTGCTGTCAGACGATGGCTGACGTCGGCGGGGCGAAACAGAGCGGGGAGGCACCAATCCGGCGTCAGGGGGGGATGGTGGGTGGAGCCGGGATCGAACCGGCGACACCAGGATTTTCAGTCCTGTGCTCTACCAACTGAGCTATCCACCCCCACGAACGAGCGATTCTACGCCCCCCGGTCGTCAGGTGTCAAGAGACCTGCGGCGCTCGCAAGCGGCCGGTCGCTCACCCCTCAGCCTTTGCCCGCACAAGTTGCCTGGCCTTCTCGAACGCCTCGTCCAGGCGCTGCGTGTCCGGCCCCCCGGCCTGCGCCAGGTCGTCCCGGCCGCCGCCGCTGCCGCCCACGATCGAGGCGGCCTCCTGGGCGATCTCCCGGGCGCTCATGCCGCGCTCGATCAGATCCTGCGAGAGGCCGGCCACCAGTGAGACCTTTCCCCCGTCGGTCGATGCCAGCAGGCAGGCCAGGCTCGAGTTATTCCGGCGAAGCACGTCGGCCGCGCTGCGCAGCTCGGCGTGGCCGCCTTCCATGGTGGCCAGCACGAGGCGGACGTCGCCGATCTGCTCGGCTTGCTCGATCAGCCCGCCCGAAGCCATCTGCCTGGCGGCGCGCTGTTTCTCCCGCTGCAGGTCCTTCTGCAGGGAGCGGATCTCTTCGAGCAGCTCGCCGGCGCGGCGAAGCACGTCCTGGTCCTGCGTGTTGAGCGTCTCGCAGAGCTGGCCGATCTGCTCCTCCCGGTGACGCAATCTGTCCAGCACGCCGCGGCCGGTGACACCCTCGATGCGGCGCACGCCGCCCGCCACGCTGCTCTCGTGCGTTATGCGCAGCAGGCCGATCTGGCCCGTTCGCTCGCAATGAGTGCCCCCGCACAGTTCGCGGCTGTAATCGCCGATGCTGATCACGCGGACGATGTCCCCGTATGTCTCGCTGAACAGGGCGGTTGCGCCCATCTCCCTGGCCTCGCTGAGGGGCATGCGCGTGCTGGTGACCGGCTCGTCCTCCAGGATTCGGACATTGACGAGGTCCTCCACCTGAAGCAACCGGTCCGGGCCGAGCTCGGTCGGGTTGGAGAAGTCGAAGCGCAGCCGCTCCGCCGAGACGTGCGATCCGCTCTGCGTCGCGTGCTCGCCCAGGACGCTGCGCAGGGCATAGTGGAGCAGGTGCGTGGCCGTGTGGTTGCGGGCCACGGCCATGCGCTGATCCTTGTCCACGGAGCACATCACGGGCTGCCCGACTTCGAACCGACCCCGCTTCACCTGGCCCGTGTGCAGGAAGAAGCCCCGTTCCCGACTTGTGGTGCCGAACTCGAACTCCGCCTCCCCGCCCTCCTCGGGGGTGATCCTGCCCCGGTCGCCCGTCTGCCCTCCCGCCTCGCCGTAAGCGGGGGTCCGATCCAGGACGATGGTAACCTCGTCGCCTTCGTCGGCCGAGTCGATGAGTTCATCGCCGTGGATGATGCCGATGACGGTCCCCGAGCTCTCGAGGGTGGCGTAGCCGGTGAACTCCGTCGCCCCATGTGCGTCCTGGAGGCGGGACAAAGGCCCCGTGACGAAGACGGCGTCCGCGAACGAGGCGCCCTTCTTCGAGAGTTGCTGGTGGGCCTCCATCTCCCGCAGGAAGCCCTGCATGTCCACCTGCATTGCCTCTTCGGCCAGGATGGATTCGGTCATCTCTACCGGGAACCCGTAGGTCTGGTAGAGGTCGAAGACCTGCTTGCCCCGCAGCACCGTGCCCCGCTGCCTCTTGAGGGCGGCGATCTGCTGCGAGAGGAGGGTCGAGCCGCGCTTCACCGTCTTCTGGAAGGATCGCTCCTCCTCTGCTATGACCGTCTCGATGTGGGCGCAGCTCTCGGCCAGTTCCGGGTAGGGGTCACCGAAGGACTCGACAACGGGCTCGATCAGCCGGGTCATGAAGGGCTCGGTCACCCCGAGCTGGAAGGCATCGCGAACCGCCCTGCGCAGCAATCGGCGCACGACATAGCCGCGCTCCTCGTTGCTGGGAATGACCCCGTCGGCGATGCAGAAGACCACGGCCCGCACGTGGTCCGCGATCCGGCGCATGTATCTGGCGGCCTGATCCCCTCTTGCCGGCTTGCGGCCGCACACGTCGGCTATGGCATCCATGAGGGGCCGGAATATGTCGATCTCGAAGTTGCTCTCGACCCCCTGCGTCACGGCGGCGATGCGCTCCAGGCCCATCCCCGTGTCGATGTTCTGCATCGGCAGGGGGTCGAGCGAGGCGTCTTCTTTACGGTCGTATTGCTGGAAGACCAGGTTCCAGACCTCCACGTAGCGCCCGCATTCGCAGGACGGATCGCACGTGGGTTTGCCGCACCCGCCGCCCCTGTCGACGAAGATCTCGGTGCACGGGCCGCAAGGCCCGTTAGGGCCCTCGGTCCGCGCGTTGGGCGGCCAGAAGTTCTCGTCCTCGCCGAATTGGAACACCTTCTGCTCGGGTACGCCGATAACATCCTGCCAGACCTGCCGGGCCTCCTCGTCGCCCTCGTAGATGCTGACGACCAACTGCTCGGGCGGCACGCCCATCTCTTCCAGCAGGAACTGCCACGCCCACTCGATGGCTTCCTTCTTGAAGTAGTCGCCGAAGGAGAAATTGCCCAGCATCTCGAAGAACGTTTGATGGCAGGCTGTCTTGCCCACCTTCTCGATGTCGCCCGTCCTGAGGCATTTCTGGCAGGTGGCCGCCCGCTTCAGCGTCCTGTCGCCCCGCCCGTAGAACTCGTCCTTGAACTGGTTCATGCCGGCCGGCGTGAACAGGACGGACGGGTCGTCGGTCGGCACCAGGGAGGCAGGGGGGCAGACCCGGTGATCCAGTGACCTGAAGAACTCCAGGAATCGCTTGCGAATCTCGTCTGTCTTCATCTGGTCGTCGTCCACAAAGGCAGGCAAAGGCAGGAAAGCCGCCGGCAGCCACCGGACAGGCAGGCGGAGCGCAGCCATCTTCAACTGCACCCTCGCCGCGCGGCGTCGATTCACGATAGGTTAGCAGTTGGCGCGCAGACGGTCAAGCGATGCGGAGTGGCAAGGGAAGGGGGCAGTTCCCCCCTTGACAGATGAACAAATATTCAGTATATGAATATGTATTCACATAGTGGGTCACCGTTCACAAAGAACGCCATGAGCGAACTGAGCCGCAAGGACAGGGAGAAGGCGGAGCATCGGAGGCTCATACTGGAAGCCGCCGAAAGGGTGTTCGCGCAGAAGGGCTTTCACGCCGCCACCGTCCACGAGATCGCCGAGCTGGCCGAGTTCTCCGTGGGCTATCTGTACAACCAGTTCGAGAACAAGACGGACCTGTTCCTGGAGCTCGTCGACATGCGGGCTGCGCAGTACATGGCTGACGTGGAGGAACGGCTGAGTCGGGAGGAAGACATCGTGGGCAAAGTGCGCACCGCGATTGCCGCCAAGCTGGGATTCTTCAGGCAGCACAAGCAGTTCTTCCTGATCTTCACGCACCTTGTGGCCGAAGAGAGGACGGAGGGGCCCGTTGCCATGTCGGAGAGGTGCGGACGCCGGTACCGCGACTACATGGCGCGGCTGGCCGCCATCTTTGCCGAGGGCATTGTCGAGGGCATCTTTGCCGAGGCCGATCCGACGGCGCTCGTGTTGTGCATGGAAGGAATGACGAACAGCATCATTGCCTACTGGGTCCATGGGGGCGGCAAGGAGGAGGAGGCGGCGACGCCCGAGCTGGTGCAGAAGGTCTTCCTGGAGGGAGTCCTGGCGAGAGGAGATCGAGAATGAAAGCTGCCACCCGAAGGTATGGGGGTCTGGTCGTCACCGTCATCCTGCTGCCCGGCCTGCTGGGCTGCTTCCCTCCGCGCAGCGAGATCTACTCCGAGCTGAACCGCAGCCGCTTGAGCGCCTACACGCGGTGGCAGCGTGAAACGGGCGAGGAAGAGAAGCTCCCGCGCATGCAGGGCAACCTGAGTGCTGAAGACGCCATCAAGGTAGCCCTTACCTACAGCCCGGCGCTCGCGGCGGTGCTGGAGGAGAAGGAAAAGGCGCGCGGAGAGGTGCTGCGTGCCTATGGCGAAGCGCTCCCGAGCGTCGACTTGAACGCGGACTACACCCGGTATGACGAGGTGAGCACCCTCGGATCTCCCTCCGGCTCCTATGCGTACGGCGACAAGAACAATTGGTCCTATCAGATCAGCGTGACCCAGCCCCTCTACAAGGGCGGAAGCATCCCGGCGGCTATCAGGGGAGCGCAACTGGCGCGGTTCCTCAGCGACGAGACGGTGCGTCGGGCCGTTCAGGACGTCATCCTGGCGGTGGCGCGCGCCTACTACGACGTACTGCTCGCCGAGCGGCTCTACGAGGTGCAGGAGCAGGCCCTCGTCTTCGCGGAGGCAAACCTGAAGGACGTGCTCGCTCGCGAGCAGGCCGGCGTGGCCGTGCCCTTCGACACGCTGCGGGCCCGGGTCGAGGTCTCCAATGTCAGGGCGGACCTGATCCGGCAGCGTAACCTGCTCAACCGCGCGCGCACGGCGCTGTTCCTGACGATGGGTGTCTCTCAGAGAAGCGTCGTCACTCTGAAGGACGAACTGACGTACGTGCAGATGGCCCCGTCCTTTGAAGAGGCGGTCGAGACGGCGTTTATGAACCGGCCCGAGCTGTACCAGGGAGAGCTTGACGTGCGGCTTCAGGAGGAGGCCCTCCGCGTCTACCGCAGCGACTACCTGCCCAGCCTGGAAGCCTGGGGCTGGCACAAGTGGGCAAAGCCCGACCCGCAC
>Ga0114922_10002092_pt1 | contig 18840 bp, 20 predicted proteins | sample AartaG_FD_100975 | JGI IMG/M metagenome (GOLD analysis project Ga0114922, IMG submission 100975) | Deep subsurface microbial communities from Aarhus Bay to uncover new lineages of life (NeLLi) - Aarhus_00045 metaG | ecosystem: Environmental > Aquatic > Marine > Oceanic > Sediment | place...
CGCTGAAGGAGAGTATCATTTTCTTTCCATCTATTTTTACGACAGACGTGAATACACTCGTTCCACCATCCATGATATCGCCGTACGTCAATACTTTCAATTCTCGCCTCCTAACACGTATTGAGACTCAACGATCAAAAAAGGCTTCTTATAATCGACTGATAGCTTAAATTTATTTTCGGCAACAAGTCGAATAAGCCCAAGCCCCCCTTTCAACCGATCCTTTCTTCGCTCAAGAATCGTTTCTCTCAATAGGGTTCTTATATTATCAACTGAGTTTATTCTATCGATATGGGCACGTACACTTTCATACTGCTCCTTATCGACAGGATTTACCACCCTCACAATCAAATTCCCTTCATCAACATGTAATTTTAAGCCTATTTTACTGTCACTGTCATTACAATTTTCCAGAGCATTATTGAGGAGTTCCGTGATAACAATGTTTGCCTTCTTGCTCACATTACGGGGATAGAAGGAGCCGATTGCTTCTTCACAGAAGTCCCCGACAATGGCACTTAAATCACAGATGATATTCTTTACCGGGGATATGGTATAACTGAAGGATATGTTCGTTTTATGTAATTCTTCCTCGGTGATCATTCCTAAGCCTTTTTCCGCATAATGAGGAGTGTAACATCATCTGAATCGTTCTTTCGGAATTTCGTGTAATCGTCGATGCAGATCTTTAAAATATCATTCACAGATTTCTTTGCATTTTCAATAATCAGTCTCTTCAGTCGCGCAACAGAGTAGTCCTCACCCTTCTTATTTTGAGCTTCCACCATACCATCGGTGTAGAGCACAAGCAGATCTTTCTCGCTGAAGGGGAGCTCGTATTCATGAAAAGATTTTTTTCTTAAACCCAGGAAGTGGTCTCTCTTCGTGAATGTGGTCGTCTTCTTGCCCTGCAGAAGTAGACCAAAACCGCCACCGCACACATACCGTATGCAGTTTTCGTGAAAAGCAACGTAGTTCACTGTAGCATATTTCTTCACACTTCGAAGGAAATCGAAGGAGGTTCCATTGACCGACTCCACGATGTCCTTTGGTGATTCAAACCGCTCCATAACGAGCATGAACTGCGCCTTTAAATATGCCATTACAAGGGCAGCCGAAACACCGTGTCCGGAAATATCAAACACGCCGATGGCGTATCGTCCCTCCTTTGTCTTGAAATAGTCGTAGTAATCGCCGCCAACCTGCAGGAGCTGTTTATGAAAAACCGCAAGTTCGAGTTCCTTCCCCATTTGAGCAATCAGGTCGGGCAGCAGGCCCTGCTGAATCTTCTCTGCAACCTCCAGGTCTTCCTGAATGATTCCGTAGACTCGCTCGAGTTCCTTGTCCTTTTCATCCAGCCTTTCATAGGCAATTTTCAGGTTCTCGTTCGTTGCTGCCCAAAAGGCCTTGTCCCTCTCGCGCTCCTTCAGCAACCCCTTGAACCGCATGCATAGATTGGTGAAATCCTGCTCACTCAGTTCATCCTTCTTGGGCGGGATTTTCGCCGCCAGTAACTTTTCAAAATCCATCGGTTTGCTCCATTCAGATCCATTTGGGTGGTGTTCAATAAAATTCTATCGTGAAGTGTTGTTCGTCCTCTTCGTTATTGACATCAATGTAGAACAGGTCGCCGGGTGCCGTCATCCCTCCAATAATAATACCTCGCTCCATATCTTTATTAAAGGGATCGGTGCTGTGAATCAGAGCCTTCCCATTCTTTTCATCGAGCTCAAATAAATCGAAGCTCCCCACAAGCTCCTTTGGACCCTTTACCACACTGTGATAGCCCTGAGAACCTGTTTGAAACTCGAGAAAATCAATGCCCCGCTTTATGATCTCTTTCCCGGGCCCGAAATTATACCAGGTCATCATCATCTCCATACCAACCCGTTCCATGATAGGTCCGGGGTCCTGATATGATTCAAAGACAATCTTTTCTATCTCACGCAATCTCTCAAAGGGATACCAGCTATTCACTTCGATATCACTGATAATGTCACCCGCCTTCGAGCCTGCAACAATATTCAGGTTTATACATGCCTGGGCAAACCCGAGCAGGGTAGCACCGAATACCTCTAGCTCCTGACCTTTTTTCATCCTTATGCCCCTTTTTCAGATCATTATTTTAAAATGTAGCCCATCACTGATACAACAGTGACATCCTCGAAGTTGAGTCGAACCAATCCCTCGCTTACAGAACTGCTTACATAGTCTGGAAGCGACACCTGGAAATCCTGATAATCGAGGGGTTTGAATCCCGCCCTGCTCAGGCGAAGCAGCCAAGATTCGTACAACTCATGTCTCTCAGAACGGAAATGATCGCTCACTCCAAATATATCCCGTATCTCACGGCCGAAAAACTTGACCTTGATACTGAACTTATGGGTATCATCGATGGAAGACGCATCGATCAGCTTGAACACATGCCCGAAATGTTCCCAGGAATGGTGAAACCGTTTTGGGAGGTCCTCCGTATCATGATCGGAGTTTGGCTCAACGAGCGTCAGGACAAGCGGCTTAAGTGACGCAAACCTCCTCAACAGATTTGTTCTCAACTCAGTGTCATTGAGCGGATGTGATGAGTGATGCAGACTGAAGGCTGAATTGATGCAAATGTTTTTACCGCCCAGGCTCTTTATCTCCCTGTAATCATTTTCGGTGAGGTCTTCTATCATGCCGCAAATAGGTTGGAAATGCAGCGGGATGGGAAGTTTCCTTTCCCTCAGCTTAGCCTCCGTATCGAGCAGGTTTTTCTCGTCGGGGTCGATTCCAATGATCAAAAGCGATTCCAGCCTCCCGCGATCAACCTCCACCATATCAAGAAGATTGAGCATCTGCCGGCCCTTGCCTATTCCAATATCGATGACCACAGCTTTCTTCAGGTCTCGTATTACAGGATGGATGTACTGATTTGCCAGTGCGTGACCTGCAGCAACAAGGGGAATTGCCTCGGACATACTGTAGAACAGCTGTATCTGCGGTATATCGAACTGCTGTACATAAATATTCTTGCTCTCGAGCAGTTTACGATCAATTCTCTTGAGCAATGATTCACCGATCAGATGGGAGAGCAGGTTTTCGTTCGTAATATCGAGGTCTATGTGCTTGCATACCACCTCGTCCACCTTCGGTTTCGCCAGTTTCTGACGATGACTCGTAATTTGCTTGCAAATACCAAGCAATTCATCGTATCCCTGCTGATAGATCAATCCTTTCCCCTCAGTAAAAAACCTTCGACTAGAATAGTCTATTTATGCTCCTTTGTCTATTTTAATTTCACCCAAAAAAAACGTATATTTATAATTCTTGACATATGCACTATATATTATCATATGCAGCGCGGAATTACTTCAAGTATAGTGCATAAATTCTTGTATTTCAAAAATTGACTGCCTGTGAAAAACTCTCGTTGGGTATGAACGATACTCCTGGTTGACGCATGTCTGTTTTCTTGGTACTATTCCCCTAAAACACAGGGAGGAGACACCAATGGCAAAGATGTACTATGAAAAAGATGCCGATCTAGCACTATTGAAGGGGAAAACCCTTGCAATACTGGGATATGGAAGTCAGGGTCATGCCCAGGCACAGAACCTCAGGGACAGCGGTCTGAACATCATCATAGCGGAACTGGAGGGAACGGACAACTGGAAGCTGGCCAAGGAGCATGGCTTCTCTCCCATGGCTGCAGACGAAGCAGCGAAAAAAGCCGATTTCATCCATATACTTCTACCAGACGAGTGGCAGGCGAAGGTGTACAGAAATTCAATCCAGAAGCATGTGGAACCGGGCAATACGCTGGTTTTTTCACACGGTTTCAACATTCATTACGAGCAGATCGTTCCGCCGAAGGATGTCGATGTTATCATGGTTGCACCCAAAGGCCCCGGCCATCTCGTACGCCGCATGTACGTTGAGGGAAAGGGTGTGCCGAGCCTCATTGCCGTGTATCAGGATGGTTCGGGCAAGGCACGAAACAATGCGCTTGCATATGCCAAGGGTATCGGTGCGACGAGAGCGGGAGTTCTTGAAACCACCTTTAAAGAAGAGACCGAAACGGATCTGTTCGGGGAGCAGGCAGTACTCTGCGGCGGTGTCACGGCCCTGATACAGTCAGGGTTCGAGACGCTTGTTGAAGCCGGGTATCAACCCGAGATTGCGTACTTCGAATGCATGCATGAAATGAAGCTCATCGTGGATTTACTCAATGAAGGGGGCATGTCACTCATGCGTTACTCGGTATCCAACACAGCAGAGTTCGGCGATTACACCAGAGGCCCGAGGATCATCAATGAAAATGTTAAGGCTGAGATGAAAAAAATACTGAAAGAAGTTCAGAATGGTGAATTCGCCCGTGAATGGATACTGGAAAACCAGGCCAACCGGCCGGTTTATAACAAGCTCAAGCACATGGGTGAAGAGCATCTCATGGAGAAGGTCGGCAAAGAGCTTCGTGATATGATGGTATGGCTGAAGAAGAAATAGAAGGACATTGTTGAGAAGACTGCTTCAGGGACCGCGGTATTGCCCACGCGGTCCTTTTCATGTACAACACAGATCTTCCAGGTAACTCAGCGGCCCTTCAGAAACTCCTGTACCTCATTAAGGGTTGGGAGGGCCGGCACCACGCCCTTCCGGGTGACCGTAATGGCCCCACAGGCGTTTGCAAACCGCAGTATGGATTCTATCTCCTCACGCTCCAGGGAAAAGAGTGGTTTTTCCGCGCATATTCTTTCATGAAGCCTGAGAAGCGTCCCGCCCATGAATGCGTCACCCGCGCCTGTTGCATCTACGAGTTCCATCTCAAAGGTTGGATATGCAAAGGAATGCTCTTCATTCTTGAAATAGCAGGACTCCTTGCCTCTCGTGACGAGGACCATGCGTGGTCCATACTTCAGTATATCCCCGGTTCCCCCTTCGAGACTGTCCGCACCGGTTATGAATTCCAGCTCCACGTCGGTCAGTTTTACGATATCTGCATACCGCAGGCCCCTCTTGATCTCCGCTTTTGCAGCAGACATACTTTCCCAGAGTGACGGACGCAGGTTTGGATCAAATGAGATAACTTTGTTCAAGCCCTTAGCTTCCTCGACTGCCTCAATGGTCGCACTGCGGAGAGGTTCTCCCGTTAAGTTGATTGATCCAAAATGGAGTATGCTCGCAGCCTCGATATACCCCCGGTCGATCTCATCCTGCCTCAGGGCAAGGTCGGCCCCGCAGCGGTTGCGATAAAAGACGAAATCGGGTTCCCCCTCAGGCTTGACGGATATGAAGGCAAGGGTGGTATTGACCGAACCATCCATGATGAGCTGATCCACGTTGACGCCGGCTTTCAGGAGGGTCTTTCTGATCATGACGCCAAAGGAATCCCTTCCCACCTTGCCGATAAATCCCGAACTGCCGCCCAGTTTGGCTACCGCAGCAGCAACATTAGCAGGTGCTCCACCGGGAGCGATGGTGAAACCCCCAGTGTCCTCGATAAGCACACCCCTTTCGGTTGAGAGAAAATCGATCAGTGATTCGCCTATGGTGATAATATCGGGCATACGGCACATCCCCTTTCCTAGTGTATACCAAGATTTGAGATGAATCGTTCAAATGTGAGTACCGACAGTTCCTTTGGACTGCTCTTTAGTGTATGGTCAAGCATGTGAAGCTCCCCGAAGAGCTTTATGAAATGGTGCAGCCTTACCTGATGCACCAGGGTTTTAATCCTCCGGGCATCTCTCTTCCTGAGGCCAAGTGTACGCTCAATTTTCGAAAAATCGCACCCTGCAGCCATAAGGCTCCAGGCGCTGAACAGCCTCTGCACCTCACGGTTGCAGAAGAAGAAGATCCTTCCAAGGGCCTCGCCATTATCGAGGAGATTACGAAATATCACAAGTAAATCCGACGTTCTGCTGATAAACAGGGAATTACAGAGATCAAAGACTGTATAGTCGTGAAGCTGTGCCACGATATCCCGTGCCTTGTCAAGGGTAAGCTTTTCTCCTTTTGTGAGATAGTTGCTGATGGTACCTATCTGATTAGTCAACTCGCTCCTCCCTGTTCCGCTGAGCTCGATGATATAGTCCACCGCATCCCTCTCCGCTTCAACACCCAGATTTCTCAATCGGTCTATGACCCATCTCTCACTCTCATCCTGAAACATCTGCCAGAATATACACACTCTCCCCCTGCGCTCCACCGCATCCATGATCTTCTTCTGTGCTCTGTTCTGTTCAGTCATGAGAACCAGTACTGACTCATCGTTGGGCGAGGAGATATAGTCGAGAAGGACTGAGGGGTCCTTGAGCTTCTCGAACTCTTTTACCACAACGAGCTTCCTGTCAAGGAATATGGAATATGTTCTCAGGTCTTCGGTCACATGCTGGACCAATGCATCGCTGCCGTAATACACTGATCTGCCGAGATGTGCCCCCTCCTTCTGGTGGAGTACTCTCCTCTCGAGAAGCTTGAGAAAGGCGTCCTTGCCCCCCTGGTCCTCACCGAGCAGGAGGTACACCGGATACAGCTTGCCTCTTTCCAGCTCTTGAAAAAGTTCCCCTGTTTTTACACCCATTGGTCTTTTACTGGACAGTGAAAAGTGGAAGGACCATACTCGAGATCACCCTATACCCAGCCGTTTCATGATCTTGTACAGATTTGACCGCTCAACCTTCAGCACCTGTGCCGTTCTCGTGATATTATTTTTATTCTTCTTCAATACATTCAAAATATAATTGCGTTCGAATTGCTCCTTTGCCTCGCGCAGTCCGTCCTTTTCATTGTACACGAAGCTCCCGTCCGCCAAAAACTCTGTTTCATGAAGGTGCGGGATATTGTTCTTTACGTCTTCAAGGTCGACTGCCACATCACGCGTCAGTATGATAAGCCGTTCGACTAGGTTCTTGAGCTCTCTGATGTTACCTGGCCAGGTATACTCCTGCACGAGAAACTGTGCCGCCTCATCTGAAAGCACCTTCATTTTTTTCACGCTCTCATGTGCGAAAAGTTCGAAATAGTAATTGAGCAGTCCGGGTATGTCTTCACGGCGCTCTCGCAGGGCGGGGATATGAATGGGCACCACATTCAGCCTATAAAAGAGATCTTCCCGGAACTGGCGTTCCTTGATCAGGTGTGAAAGGTCTTTGTTTGTTGCAGCAATCACACGAACATCGATCTTTATGAGGGACACTCCCCCTATACGTTCAATCTGCATCTCCTCGAGAACCCGAAGGACCTTTGCTTGGGCTTCGAGACTCATATCGGCGATCTCATCAAGAAATATGGTACCTCTGTCTGCAATTTCGAATTTACCCCTCTTATCACTCACGGCACCGGTAAAGGAACCCTTCTGATAGCCGAAGAGCTCGGCCTCGATAAGGGTCTGGGGAATGGCAGCGCAGTTAACAGCTACAAAGGGAGCATCCCGCCGCTGACTCACCTCGTGAATCTTTCGCGCGACAACTTCCTTGCCTGTTCCATTCTCTCCTGTGATAAGTATCCGGGAGTTGCTGAGTGCACAGCTCGAGATGAGCTTCTCGATACCGTTGTAGACATCCGAGCTTCCCTTCACCATGTAGTAGCTGTTCAGATTCCCCTGGCGGAGGGCAAGATTCTCCTCTTTGAGATCGTTGATCTTTATTGCGTGGTCGATCACGTTGACAATACGTTCGATTGAGAGTGGCTTCTCAATAAAATCAAAGGCCCCCTCCTTCGTGGCCCTGACCGCCGTATCAATGGTACCATGGCCCGATATGATGATGACAGGGATATTGCTTTCCCGCCCCTTCATCATCTTTAGAACATCCATCCCACCTATCTCAGGAAGCCAGAGATCAAGGAGTATCACATCAACAACATGCGTGTCAAGAATGTGAAGGGCGACCTTCCCGTTTTCAGCCAGGAAGACAGCATACCCCTCATCCTCGAGTACGTCTTTCAGGGTCCCCCTGATATTTTCCTCGTCGTCCACAATCAGGATTGATTTCATGCTCTCTGAAACTCCATATAAAAGGTGGTTTTGCCAGGTTCACTTTCCAGCCATATCCTCCCGCCGTTGTCGAGCACTATCTTTTCAACGATTGCTAAGCCAAGCCCTGAGCCCTCACTGCTGGTAGAGAAGTAGGGATCAAAGATACGCTCCCGTATCTCAGCTTCGATGCCAACACCATTATCCGATATCGACAGGATGTATTTTTCCCCATCGCTGCTCCTGTCCTCACTGGGGTAGCCGTGAATTGAAATTACACCATTATTCCCAATGGCATTGATACTGTTGTAGATCACATTCAGGATCGCCCTTCGGATCTGCATACCGTCAACAAGAAGATAGACACTATCCCCTTCATGCGTGAACTGAAATTCCACATCCCGGTGTATATTGACATCCTTCAGGAAAGCCAGTATATCATCAATTATGGTTATAATGTCATGTTTTCCCAGCCTGGTATCCGGAAAACGGGCAAAGTGGGAGAACTCGTTCACCATTTCTGTGATATTCTCGACCTCAGCGATGATTGTCCCTATTGCCTTGGAGAGCACCTCACGGTATCTATCATTACGGCCGTACTGTTTGAGCAGCCGCTCGGCAGACAACTTTATAGGAGTGAGCGGGTTTTTAATCTCATGCGCAATCTTTCGCGCAATATCACGCCATGCCGCACTTCTCTCTGAATGCTTGAGGAGCTCCTTATTCAATTTGAGGTCACGGGTCATCCTGTTAAAGGAATCGATGAGCAGCTTTAGCTCATCCTTTGCACTGACCTGTATCGAGTACTCGAGATCATCTTCAGCGACATGCTGCGTCGCCTTGGCCAGCTCTATTATTGGTACCGTTACCTGCCTCGATATGATGAGGCTCAGATAAAAAGAGAGGAGTACGAAGGGCATGGTAATCACGACGAATAAGAGAATCATAATAGCCTTTATTGGTTCCCGTATGATTTTCAGCGTTCGATAGCTTTGAAGACCTGTAGATATGGTTCCTGTGTATCTCTGTATGTGTGCAGGTATCTTTCTCAGGAGATAGTAGCTGGTGTCTTCGGCTGGAAAGATGAGATACTCGGTATCTGTAACAGTCAGTCGTTTCCAGGACTCTGTGGGCAACTCCCCAGCTACATAGAGATCACGTATCATGCTCACCGCATAGACATCATTGAGATGAACCGTTTCGAGATTTCCCGAACCATCAATACGTACGATGCCGTCTATACTTTCAAACTCCATATCCCGAAGAGTGTCGAGGTCGCACTCTTCACAGCGCATGCGCCACTCGCGCAGGCTCTCTTCAGCGAATTTACTGAAAAGCTCTTTCGATACTTCAAGGGCATCCATAAGCGAGCCCTCGACTCCCCGTACAAACCAGAGATTGATACTCTTTGATATGAGATTATTCGAGATCAGGGAGAGGGGCACGATCGGTATGAGCGTCACGAGGAGAAAGAAAAGGGTTAGCCGAAGTCTGAATTTCGACCCCTCCCTGTTCCGTACCCGGTCGATAATGATCCGCACACTATTGTAGATCACCAGGAAGAACATAATGGCAAGGATAAGGATGAGAGACAACAGGAGCATGCGGTTCTGTGTTATAGACTCAAAGAGGGATATTGGGTCAACGCTGAATAGAAAATAGGTGATCGCGCTTAAGTAGAGCGAGAAGAAGCAAATGATTATGACGAGAAAGATATTTTGTCTGTTAATCGACTTAAGAAGCTTCATGTCCAAATCACATGTTCTGAAGGGTCACTTCCGTCTGCGTCCATCCGCTCTCAAAGTTCCAGGGATCGAAAAAGAGCAGGAAAATGCCGAAGGGTGGAAAGAGGCGTATGGTCTGTATTTTTATCTTCGCCCGTATATAGACCTGCCCAGTGTGCTCAAAACCCGTCAGGTTCATGATCAGCGGATTGATGGCGGTATTCATGGTCCCAAGGATATCGCTGTAGCTGTGCGCGATGTGGTGATTCTTCCGGATGTTGTCTTCCAAAACGAAGCTGTTTTCCCACACATCGTAGAATATATTAAAGGATTCTGACTGTTCCCGAAATGTGGATTTTGATCTGCCACTAAAGCGTGCCGAATTAGAAAGTTGAAAGGTTATAAAAAACTTCGCAGTGATACCGTTACGAATTGCATCAACGGTATCGTAGGAGATGTCACCCACTATGTCAAAGGAGGACTCTAGCCTCTCCCCTGTACGTGAATGATCAGAGAATTGAATGGATAGTTCATCCGCCCATGAGAGAGAGAATGGGAGTACAGAAAAGATAATTATAAAAAAAAAGAAGGCTCTCAGTTTAGTCATACATCAATCGTTAAATCTGTAGTAGTAACCAAGTGAAACACTGTCTCCATCAATATCGAGGGAATAACCCTTTTCAGCTCTGGATTCTATGTATCGATCGTTGTACCTGTGGGCAGACTGGACGGCATCAACCACACTGAAGATACGTAAACCCAGCGCTTCAACGAGATATCCTATGATGAGTACCTTTGTACCCGTATTAAAACTGCTCCAGTCAACGTTGACGACCTCATCGGTCGATCCATACTTTGAATTGATATGACTGATGAGTAGGATGAGTAGAATCTTGTTCGTGAGGTCCGCGGCAATAAAGAGAGATCCCTTCCAGTACTCATGTACATATATCTGACCGACTCCCATCATAAACCATGAGAGGAGTCCCGCAATGAAGGGGTCCTTCCGTGGTGGTACTCCCTCCGTTTCCTGATAGGGCTCATACTCCGGAATACCGTACATCCGAACGTCATGAAGCAGTAAATGCCCGTAGAAGCTGCCTTCACCATACTCCACCATGCTTCTGGCTGATATGGGAGTGGTTCGGTCACCCCCGTAGAGCACGGTGAAATGTGCAAATAGGAGAATTGCCAGAATGGGACACAGCACTTTAAACCGCATCTGGTTGGTTACACCCCTTTATAAACAGAGATACGTGGGGCCACTGTTCAGCGGCCTCATTAAAAATAACCCGAAATACCGAAGCTATAGGCCTTCATCTCAGGGTCATACTCCAGTTTGGGCTGTATCTTTTGATCGAGTTCCATGTTGTACCTACGTGCCGTGTTGACTGCATCGATGATATTGATGAAATGTACAACAATCAGCGTGGTCCCGAGAACTATGGCTGTGGTTCGTTGAGTCGAACTCACATCCCCATCCTTCCCGCTTATCTTGATGCCCAGGCTGATACCACCCGTCACACCCAACTCGACTTCCGCAATTGATATGATGGTGCCATACATGAGAGCAAACTCCACAACCATGAATGAAGCGCCCTTGAAGATGGAACCTGCATAGAACTGACCGAGTCCGGGAACATACCAGGAAAGGGCCCCGGCGAGAATGGGGTCCTTGTGCTGCTGTAGATCATCCTCCTGTGCCAAAGTCAATGCTGGAACTGTGAGGACCAGAAGCAGCAGGAGAGCAGCCACTATCCTTTTCATGATGCAACCTCACTGTCGATATCGGACTCGAGCAGGGCCGAAATACACACCACCGCATCACCTTCGTCATCACCATCAGCAATTATGGTAATTTTCGAGCCTTCGCCTGCCGCCAGCATCATGACGCCCATAATACTCTTGGCATTCACTCTGTCCCCATTCTTTTCAAGGAAAACCTCAGAGCCGAACTCGTTCGCCTTCTGGACGATTACCGCGGCGGGTCTCGCGTGCAGACCAGTTTTATTTTTAATGATGATTTCACGTTCAACCATGGCTCATATTCACGCACTGGCTTTCTACGCCTTTTTCTCCTGTTCTATGCGGTGCATGAGTTCATTGTTAAACTCTTTTGCGGTGTTAAAGCCAAGCTTCGCCAGCCTGAAGTTCATGGCAGCCGTCTCGATAAGTATGGGTATATTCCGTCCCGGTTTCACCGGGATTGTGAGCAGGGGCACCTCAACACCCAGTATGGTGTATACCGACTCCTCCATGCCCAGCCTGTCATACTCCTTTTTCGAATCCCATTCCTCCAGGCTCACAACGAGCTGAATCTGTTTTTTGTCCCTTATCGCACCGACACCAAAGAGCTGTTTGATATTTATGATCCCCAACCCCCGTATCTCCATATGGTGGCGTATGAGCTTGGCACCGCTGCCGATGAGCAGTGTATCCGATATGGAGCGAATATCAACCACATCATCGGCGACGAGCCGATGGCCGCGTTCCACAAGTTCGAGCGCGCACTCGCTCTTGCCAACACCACTTTTGCCCACAATCTGAATACCTACACCAAATACCTCAACGAGTACACCGTGTACGCTGGTTCGCGGTGCAAAGGCATCTTCCAAAATCTTGGTGAGTCTGGTATTCATAGTGTTTGTCGGAAGAGAAGAAACCAGTACAGGCACCTCCGCCTGTTCGGCCATGTCCAGAAATAGTGGAGGCGGCTCGTTTCCATGCGAGAAAATACAGCAGGAGACCGGGTAACTGAAGAAACGTTCAATGCTCTCGAGCTCATGGTTGTTTATCATTTTCACGAGATAGTGATACTCCCCTCGACCGAACACCTGTATCTTTTCGTAATCGAAGAAATCATAATCTCCGGCGAGGGTCAGGCCGGGCCGGTTTATATCATAGGTGGATATCGCTTTCTGAAGGGTCCGTTCACCCGTAATGATGCGAAGATGAAGGATATCACCCTCGCGTGCAAGGTCGAGCAGCCTTGTTATGGTAATAGTCTTAACTTTTTCCGAATATTTCATGGTACTGTCCCCGCGTATCAGAGCAGGTGCACTTAACCGGTCTCTTTCAGTTCTTCAAGTGCATCCGCTGGCCCCTCAGCCTGTGCTATGGTCTCCTTCAGAGGCATGGCACGTCGGTTAGTCAACCGGTCCCGGTACCTGCTCATCTTTACTTCGATCTTGTCATACAGTGCATCGATGACGCTGTAAATATCATGCGTTTTTGAAAAGATGTGTATTATTTTCTTCTTCACATTAATGTTGACTTCAGCAAAGTAGATATGACGTTCGCGTTTGATGATAAGCTTGAAATCATAGATATGATCTGCAAAATGGTCGAGTTTCTTCATTTTTTTTTCGATATATATTCGTACATCAGGGGTTATCTTGACCTTTCTGCCGATGATCGATACGTTCATTGAGACCTCCTGAGATTTGATGGTAATATATGCAGTTCCTTTCTATACTTTGCGACCGTACGCCGGGCTATCTTAATTCCTCTCTTCTGTAAAAGATCGACAATCTTCTGATCACTGAGATGGCGCTTGTCACCTTCATTATCAATGATCTCCCTGATAATTTCCTTGATGCTCGTCGATGAAATGCCTCCGCTTCTCTCTGTGGGAATGGGATTGGAGAAGAAATATTTGAGCGAATAGACACCGAATGATGTCTGCACGTATTTGGATGAGGTGATTCTACTGATGGTCGATTCATGCAGATCAACATCCTGTGCAATGTCGTGCAGGGTCATGGGCTTCATATACATGGGACCTCGCTGAAAAAAATCGAGCTGCCGGTCAACAATTGCCCGGGTCACCCTCACCAGGGTGCTCTCACGCTGATCGATGGAGTGCATGAATGTCTTTGCCCTCTGTACCTTTTCAGAAACAAAATCCTTGACCCGCTTCTCAACACTTCGAGTTCTCATCAGATCCTCGAAGTAACGATTTACGCGAAGCTTCGGTATGGAGAAGCTGTTGGAAATGACTTCGAACACCCCATCCCGTTCCTCAACAATGACGTCGGGTATGATATACCGGATGTCACCGGAGTAGTATTGCCTGCCGGGATAGGGTTCGAGATGGGAAATGATGGAAAGATTCTCATCGAGTTTTGATTTTGTAATTCGACACTTTTTCGCAATCTCATTGTATCTCTTCAGCCGTAATTCATTCAGAAAATCCCGAATGATGCGTTCTGCAATGGGGTAATCCCCCTTTATTTTCAGTTGAATGATGAGACATTCCTGAATATTCCGTGCACCAACACCGGGTGGATCGAGGCTCTGAATCGTACGCAGCACCCTCTCCAACCTCTCAACAGGTATGTTGAACTCACCGGAGATCTCTTCCAGATCCACAGAGAGGTATCCGTTTTCATCGATATAGCTGATGAGCAGCTCCGCAAGATCAAAATCGGGCTCTTCAATTTCAAGAAGCTGCTCCTGTCGCAGAAGATATTCCTTCATGGTTTCGTCACGTGAAACCGTTCCCTCGATGAACTCCCGTTTCTTGTCTTCGCCCGAGCCGGTGAATGGAAAGGCACTGTCCGCAATGATGGACTCCTCGTCGAAGTCCTCCTTCACCTTTTCATCCTGTACTTTATCGATCTTCTGCTGAATGACCTCCTCATTCACCTCATCGAGGGAGTATTCCTGGCGCTCCTCCTTTTCGAGTGCAGGGTTTTCGACCAGCTCCTCTTCGATACGCTGATTGAGGTCCAGATTGGATAACTGCAGCATCTTGATTGCCTGCTGAAGCTGCGGTGTCATAATGAGCTTCTGCGATTGCTTGATCTGAAGTTCCGGTTTTATGTCCACACCAGATTCTCCCGAAAATCGATACCTGCTATATGGTGAAATCCATTCCCAGGTAGATCCGCTTGGCATCCTCGTTATTCACCAGATAATCGCTTCCGCCCGATACCAGGATCTCCCCTTCATTCATAATATACGCTCTGTCGGTTATTCGCAAGGTCTCCCGAACATTATGATCGGTTATCAAAATACCCAGGCCCTTCTCCCTGAGACGTTCGATGATGCTCTGTATGTCGAATACCGCAATGGGATCCACCCCTGCAAAGGGCTCATCGAGAAGCAGAAATTTCGGTTCAGTTGCCAGAGCGCGGGCTATCTCCACTCTTCGCCGCTCACCTCCGGACAATGTGTAGGCCTTCTGTTTTCTGACATGGTTGATGCGAAGTTCATCGATAAGCTGGTCTGTCCTCTGATGCCGATCCTTTCTGGACAGGGACGTATTCTCGAGCACGGCCATGAGGTTCTGTTCCACTGTCAATTTCTGAAACACCGAGGATTCCTGTGGAAGATACCCAATCCCCATGCATGCACGCATGAACATGGGAACATGGGTAATTTCCTGACCATTGAGATGAATGTTCCCCTCATCCGCTTTTATGAAACCAACTATCATGTAAAAGGAAGTGGTTTTACCTGCACCATTCGGGCCAAGAAGCCCGACAACCTCCCCCTCCTCGATGTCGAAGCTGACTCCCTTAACAACCCTTCTCTTTTTGAAAACCTTGACCAGGTTATCCACAGTGATCTTGTTCATATATCCTCATTCCACGTCGAACACTCCCTGAATTGAACTAAAAAAGACAATTTCTCCTTCGGCCACATTGAGAGAAAGCCTGTCGCAATAGATAGTCCGCTGGCCATCATGAATCACCGTACTTCCTATTGATTCCAGAACCTGTTGGTCCCTGAAATACTTTACCATGGGCCCTTTCAGAGAATAGCTGCCGTCAGTGGCATACACGCTGTCCATGAGAAGAAAAAAATCGTCATCGTGGTAATACTGAACCAACTCAGCTTTGATGATGAGCGGTTCATCATCCTCATTACCACTCACCTTTTGGATGTAGATAACGTCATCCCTGAACTCATCGTTTCCGGTTTCAAAAAAATGGGTGAGTGTACGGCAGTATAACTCATCACCGTTTTCAGCGAAAACTGCGTGTACATCATCCTGAAAAAGGGCTCTATCGTCCTCACTGAGGTTAAGCCTTTGAGAACGAATGGTTACACTTTCATCACTGTAAGTGACTTCTTCTGAAAAATAAAAGTCATCCAGGCTCTTCGTCTCAGCCCTTCTGGCAAGAATCCTCCTTTCCCCGTCGATGAACATCACATTGCCTGTTACAATGTAGAAATCATCTTTAAAGTATCCCTCGCCGTAATCACCTCTCAATTCATAGGAAGCTTCCTTCTCGAGTACACGTACATTGTTGAAGAAAAAGGCCCTCTTTTCATTCTCCCCATAGTGTATCACGATCCTGGTAGCAAAGACCGAAGCGCTTCCCTTCCGAAAATAGGCATTTCCCCTGGCGGTAATGATCTCTTCTTTGTAGTTAATATTGTAGGTGTCAGCGCCGTAGTATATCCGGTCCTCGGCAAGGTAGGCGTCTGCTGAGAGTTTTTGGTTCGTGAGGAGGACAAACCCAAGTATGAAATGAACGAGGATGCCCGGTAGCAGTTTACTCAGCTTCCATGCTTCCCCTGACATTCCTTTTGACGGTAACATAGTTTAGTGCCAGATCTGTAATCATTCCGATTCCCTGCAGGGTGTCGCCGTTCTCCCGGGTTATGGTAACGAAACTTTCGGTTACGAACTGGGCGCTGCCACCCCTCCATTCCAGGTAATCGGTTTCAAGCATCCCCCCGTTTTCCTCCGAAATGACGACCACGTTGTCTTCAGCAACAAGCCGGGAGTTGCCTTCGTAGAGTATCGCTTTCCTGGAATAGCCGGTTGAGACCCTGTTTCCATAAATATCATAATATACAAACCTGCATTTTTCAACACGTAACTCCTGCAGCTTATCGAAGAAGTCGCCGCGCTCGAACATGACTTTGAGCATGAGATTTCCGGCCTCGTACTGGTAATAGGTAACATCCTCGAGACTGTAGGCGGGAAGTATCTCAGGCGCACCGGCACTGTCGGGTTCGTTTTCCCGGTCCCGCTGAGAACATCCGAAGGCGGTACCGATTAAGAGTATAACAAGTGTGCCGAATAATACTCTCATTCTCTCCTGCCTGGTCTAGTGGATTTACCCAGATGTCTGTGCCTTCTCCAGTCCCCCTTCCCTGGCATGGTTCTGTCTGTCCCTGTAGAGCTTGCTTTCTCTTATAAAATCCCTGAAGAGCGCATGCGTGCGTACCGGCTTCGATTTGAATTCCGGATGAAACTGCACACCGATACCCCAAGGATGGTCCTCGTACTCCACCGATTCCACAAGCATGCCGTCCGGCGATGTGGCAGATATTAACAGACCATTCTGTTCCATCTCGTCACGGAAACTGTTGGTAAACTCGTAACGATGGCGGTGGCGTTCACTCATTCGCTTTTTTCCGTACGCCCGATAGGTTTTCGTATCATTTTTCAACAGGGCGGGCTGCCTGCCGAGCCGCATGGTGCCGCCCATATTTTTCACACCGTTCTGCTCTTCCATGAGACTGATGACCGGGTGCTCTGTATCCATATCGAACTCAGTGCTGTTTGCATCCTCATACCCGAGTACATTGCGTGCATACTCAATGACCATCACCTGCATACCGAGGCAGATACCGAAAAGCGGCACCTTTCGTGTCCGGGCATACTCGGCGGCGAGCACCTTTCCATCGATACCCCGTTCGCCGAAACCACCAGGTATCAGTATACCGTGAATACCACGGAATGATTCATTGAGATTATCCTTTCTTAGGTTCTCCACCTTGACCTTGACGATATGTACTTTCACATCATTCTCAATACCCCCATGTGCCAGTGCTTCAAATATACTCTTGTAGGCGTCATGGAGCTCCATGTATTTACCTGCCACGGCAATATTCACATCCTCCTGGGCTGAGAAGAGCCGTTCCAGCATACCTTCCCAATCGGAAAAAACAATTCGTTTCTTCTCCAATCCGCACTTTTCAAGGACGATCTCGTCAAGACCGCCCTCCTTCAGCACAACGGGTACCTCGTAAATGGTCTTCTTGATGTCCTTGGCCGCAATTACCGCACGCTCCTCAACGTTACAGAAGAGGGATATCTTTCCCCGCATCTCCTTACTCAGGTCCTCATGCGTCCGGCAAAGTATAATGTCAGGCTGTATACCGATCTCCCGGAGCTTACTCACCGAATGCTGGGTGGGTTTTGTCTTCGGTTCCTGTGCGGCCCCCACTATGGGAATAAGCGTCACATGAATGAAGAGGCTATTTTCTCTGCCCACATCAAGCCGAAACTGACGTATCGCTTCGAGGAAGGGGATCCCCTCGATATCACCGACGGTACCACCGATCTCCACGATTAAGAAATCGGGATCGTCATCTTCAGCGATAATCGTTATTCGTCGTTTGATCTCATTGGTAATGTGGGGAATGACCTGTACTGTTCTTCCAAGATAATCTCCCCGTCTCTCCTTTTCTATGACCGTGCTGTAGATCTGTCCCGTTGTAACGCTGTTCAGTCTGGATAAATTCCGGGAAGTATACCGCTCGTAATTACCCAGGTCCAGGTCAGTTTCAGCGCCATCCTCCGTTACGTACACTTCCCCGTGCTGATAGGGGCTCATGGTTCCGGGATCGATATTGATATAGGGGTCCATCTTCATGAGACTGATCGTATACCTCCTGTGCTCGAGAAGACAGCCCAGTGACGAGGCTGCAATACCCTTACCCAGGGATGAACATACACCGCCCGTGATAAAGATATATTTAGTCATTTCTATCTCCTGTGTGCGAGGTGAAATGGTTATGCGCCTGCTCTACTGCTCTTTCGTATGATGAAACGTCAAACCCCTTTCCATCAGCTTTCCGCAAATGCACAAAAAACTCAATGTTTCCCTTTGGCCCCCGTATGGGCGAGAAGGTAATACTCTGTACACTGTAGCCTGTGGTTTCGAAGAAATGGTGGAGCTTCATGAGAATTTCCCTGTGTTTCTCCCTGTCCCGCACAACGCCCGAAAAACCCCGGTATGGCTTTTCAAGCTCGAACTGCGGCTTTATAAGAGACAGGATATCGGTGTGGTCATATATAATGGATTTGAGGGGTTTCAGAATATAGCGTATCGAAATAAAAGAGACGTCGATGGTGACGATATCGGGAGTGGTTTTAAGCTCAAAGCGGTCGATTGCGCGCGCATTGAACCCTTC
>Ga0114922_10002093_pt1 | contig 18839 bp, 18 predicted proteins | sample AartaG_FD_100975 | JGI IMG/M metagenome (GOLD analysis project Ga0114922, IMG submission 100975) | Deep subsurface microbial communities from Aarhus Bay to uncover new lineages of life (NeLLi) - Aarhus_00045 metaG | ecosystem: Environmental > Aquatic > Marine > Oceanic > Sediment | place...
ATGTTCTTACTGTTTTGCTCATTATCTCGCTTTCTTCATAGCTCTTAATCAATCTTCCTTTTATAGTTTTATAATCACTTGGTTTTCTTTAGTTACTTTATCAGTTCCTGGTATGCTTCTCATAGAGTACCTTTTCAAGGAGTTAGAAAATGAAACGCTTCATGATCCCAAGAGTAGCCCACTGTAAGTCGGGATGCATAAATTACAACAAGTATTCACTGACACTTTAGTAAGCGGTCTTCGGCGTAAAGCCATTACTTCTTGCTCCAAATGGGCATCATCTTATAGGATGATGGGCCCACCGTTTCCCGGTCTGTGGACACCGAAATATCATCCATGGACATTGGATATGCATAATGCAACCGAACCGTTTTGTATTGGTCAGAAATCCGCACAAATGGGTTATACAGAAACAATGCTCAATATTGCTTTCTTCAAGATGGACATCAAAAGACAAAGTGTCTTGTATGTCTTACCATCTAAAACACCTGATGCCTCTGATTTCTCTGCAGCTCGTTTCGATGCTGCTCTTGATTTATCACAACATCTCAAGAATATTTACAGTGACGTAAAAAATGTTGGGCACAAACGTTCAGGTTCAGCAAATCTCTATATCAGAGGCAGTAATAGTCGCGGTGGTATGAAAGGTCTACCTGTGAGTCTTTTAATCTTTGATGAATTGGATGAAATGAATCAACCTAATGTCACGCTTGGTGAATCCAGAGTGGATGGACAAATTGATTGGCAAATTTGGAAAATTTCAACACCCACTGCACCAAATCATGGTATAAATAAAGAGTTTCTTTTATCCACGCAAGATCATTTTATCTTTAAATGTCCTAATTGTGGCAAACTAACAGAACTCATTTTCCCTGAATGTCTTGTTATTACTGCGGAGGATCGTCTTGATCCTAAAATCGAAAATTCTTACCTTATTTGTAAAGAATGTAAGAAAAAATTATCTCATAAAGCCAAACCGGAGTGGTTAAAAACTGGTTATTGGGAATCCACAAATCAATCAAGTAAAAGAGGATTCTATGTTAATCAACTCTATTCTTACACTATTGAACCACATCAATTAGCAACAAAATACCTCGCTTCACTGGTTGATAAAGTCGAGGAACAAGAGTTTTACAATAGTAGATTAGGTATGCCGCATGTACCAGAGGGTGCGCAAGTTACTGATCTTGAAATTCGAAAATGTATTAAACCCGGTGAGAAAGGTAATATAATTACAATGGGTGTCGATCAAGGTCGTTGGTTACACTACGAAATAACATCGTGGCAATGCAAACTTGGTAATGACATTAATATGAATGCCAAAGCTACAGTTCTTAAAGAAGGTAAAGTAATAGACTTTCATGAACTTGGTCAACTAATGAAACAATATCAAGTAATGTTTTGTGTTATTGATGCACAACCTGAAAGACGATTGGCTTATGAGTTTGCGTGTGACTTTTGGGGCCACGTGAAATTGTGTTTCTATAGCACTGGTGTTCGTGGTAAAATGATAAATATCAATCAAGATGACAATTCACACGAATTGAGTGTAGACAGAACATCTTGGTTGGATGTAGCATTGAATAGATTTCACAATCAAACAATTTCACTTCCACAAAATATCTCTCTAGAGTATCAAGATCATATTAAAAAATTAGTACGACGTTACGAAAAAGATCAAAGTGGTAATCCAGTAGGCCGCTATATTACTATTGGCGATGGTGCTGATCACGCTGCACACGCACGTTGTTACAGTGAAATTGCTTTACCATGTGCCGCCAGTCTAACAACAAATGAAAATATCCGGAGTTTCTTATGATTTCAGTGCATCCAGATTATACACCCAATGCATGGCGAAAATATCGTTATATTAAAAATGGTGGGAATGATTTTATTGATCAATATCTTGTTAAATTTAGCACACGTGAAGACGCTGATGATTTTATAGATCGCAAAAAAATCACACCTATACCGGGTTTTGCAAGTGCTGCTTTGATTGATATTCGTAATAGTATTTATCAAAGAATGGCGGATATAACACGAAAAGGTGGATCGTCAGTTTTTCAAGATGTTGTTAATGGCGCATATGGCGGCGTTGATTTGAAAGGCGCTACAATGAATCATTTTATTGGCCATGAAGTATTGTCAGAATTACTATTCATGGGCAAGGTTGGCGTATTTGTGGATATGCCGGCTTTTATTGGATCAACAAAACAAGAAGCAGAAAATACACACCCTTATATTTATATTTATACAGCCGAAGAAATAAAAAATTGGGTCTATACTGAAGATAACAATAATGTTGATTTTGAAACATTATTGTTAGAAGAAACTTACTATGAATATGATAAATATAACTTACCGGAAGAGATAAAGACGCGATATCGTCTTTTTCAAAAAAGAGACGATGGTGTTTCTTTACAATATCTTGATGAAAATGATAAAAAGATAGGACCAGAAATGTTACTAGAAATTGACAAAATACCCTTTGTTCTATTTGAATTGGATCGCTCACTATTAAAAGATGTTGCAAATCATCAAATTGCATTATTGAATTTGGAATCAAGTGACATTTCTTATGCTTTGAAAGCTAATTTTCCATTTTACGTCGAGCAATACAGCGGTAAATTTGATAGTTCACATCTTAAAGATAATCCTGAAAATAATGAGGATGATCAGATAGAAGTTGGTAATATTCAAGGTAGGCGTTATGCCAAAGGATTAGACAGTCCATCTTTTATACATCCAAGTTCAGAACCAATTATTGCATCAATAGAAAAACAAAAACAACTAAAAGAAGATATTCGTTCTCTTATTAATTTAGCTTTGAGTAGTATTAGGCCGAAATTTGCATCCGCTGAAGCAAAACAATTTGATGAAAGAGGCTTAGAAAGTGGTCTTAGCTTCTTAGGTTTGATATTAGAAAAAGGCGAACAACAAATTGCTAACCTTTTTCATCAGTATGAAAATGAACAAGAAACCGTCACTATTAATTATCCTGAGCGTTATGGCCTAAAAACAGATCTTCAAAGAATGGAAGAGGCGGAGCGCCTAGACAAATTAATATCTGTTGTTCCCTCGAAACGTTATCAAAAAGAAGTGAATAAAGAAATTGTGAGAATGCTTTTAGGATCAAGAGTATCTGTTAAAGATTTAGATACCATGATAAGAGAGATTGAAAATGCTAATTACATGACTGCTGACGCTGAAACAATTCATGCCGATGTAGAAAAAGGTATTGTCTCATTAGAGACTGCTTCACTTGCTCGTGGTTATAACCATGATGAACCAAAGAAAGCAGAAGAAGATCATGCGAAGCGATTAAAAAGAATTCAAGAGTCGCAAACACATGATACTCTTACTGATACAATCGTCAATAATACATCTGCTAAAGCAGAAAAACAAGCGTCTCAAGACCCCGATAAAAAGGAATAAAGATGTATCCTACTTCAATTTGGACTGGAGCTTCTGATAATCGTACTGCAAATCAGCGAAAGTCTCCTGATTGGCGTGATTGGAATCGTGTAATTTCAGAAGTGTCAGCCGCACAAACCCGAGTAAATGCCAATAATACTGGTCGTGATGACGATACTCTTGATGCTCCGGGTGCGGTTGCGACCAAAACTGGTTTGACAGTTGTAGAAAAAGGTAGTGGCGCTGTTCATAAAACCGTCTTTACTTTTGATGGAATGTCGATGGCATCCAAAGATGGTACAACGGCGGGGACTGATGGTGCTTGGGGAACACAACTTCTCTACACCTTTCCTGTAGGTCATATTCTTTTTCTTGGATCACACGCTCAATTTCCACTAGGTCTTATAGTTGCTACTACCGGTGGTGGCACTGGTTTTTCTGATACTGCTGATTTTGAACTCGGTGTAGGGACAGTGGCCTCGGCTCAGTGGACAGGATATGGTCTTAATAACGCAACCCAAGAAGATATTGTTACTGCTTTGGACGTAAATTTGACTTCAAAGACATCTGATGCAATTGAGTCAGCGGCTTGTGGAACAGCTGTAGCATTTGATGGTACAGCCGCCGCTAAGACATTGAATCTGAATTTCCGTACTCTCGATGATGCTGATCATGGTGCGGTTGCTGATATTCTTACGGTTAGTGGTGTTCTTACGGTTGTTTGGACTGCCTTGGGGGACGACTAATGACTCTAACAATTTGGGACGGAGACTCCCTGAATCGTGACAGTGATGATGCTCCTCAAAAGGGACCGAATGCAGATGATTATTATACACTATTTGATCAAGTAGCTACTCTACAAACTAGAGTAGATGACAATAATGCGGGTCGCGATAACGACACTCTTCACACTGTTGGTACTGCAGCGACAAAAACAGGAATGGTAGTTACTGAAAAAGGTGACGGTGCTCTTCATAAGACCGTCTTTACTTTTACTGAAATGGAGATGGTGTCAACAGACGGTACCGTACCTGCCACTGATGGTGCGTGGGGAACTCAACCTCTTTACACTTTTCCCGATGGCCATATTCTTGTTCATGGTGTACATATTCAATTTCCATTAGGTAAATTAGAGGCAGTTACTGGTGGTGGCACCGGTTTCTCGACTACCGCTGATTTTGAAATCGGTGTTGGTACTGCCGCTGCGGCTCAAGCTACTTCTTTTGATTTAAATGGTGGTGATGAAGAAGATGTGATTGGTGCTATCGTTTGTGCTTTGACTGCCAAAACATCCGCTGCAATTGAAAAAGGAATTAACAGTACGGCTGCCGTTGTTGATGGTCATGGGAGTGGTAAGACATATCACTTGAATTTCCGCACCGTTGATGATGCTGATCACGGTACGACTGCTGATGTTTTGAAAGTATCTGGTGTGTTCACCATTGTTTGGAGTAACATCGGGGACAACGGTTAAAGGAAGAAAATAACCGGGTCCAATTGTGGGCCCGGTTATGGAGAATATCATGAGTAATTTCTCAGACTACGTCTTTGAAGAACTTAATTTACGCACATCAATCAATACTATTGGTCTACCCGGAACGCTTTTAGTTAAAGTCGATAATTCTTCAGTGCGTAATTATATTCCTTTTGAACAAGGAACAGCAGGACAGGTTCTTGTATCAAATGGTCCTTCCAATGCACCAATTTGGCAAGACAATATTCCTTTTGAAATTAATCAATTGGGTGTTGAAACGATAGTTGCTGCAGATTATATACCATTTTTTGACGTCTCAGAGAGCAATAATAGTAAAATTACTTTCACTGATTTTGAATCATTACTTGATCTCAATAATCTGATTAATGCGGGTGATTTTAATATCGATGGATTGGATGCAGATACTATAGCTGACGCTGACACTCTTCCGTTTTATGATGATACCGGCACTCACAATAATAAAATCACTTTTGCTAATTTTGAGAGTTCTCTTGATCACAATAATCTGATTAATGCTGGTGATTTTGATATCGTTAGTTTGAATGTAGATGTTATAGCTGACGCTGATCAAATTCCATTTTATGATAGTGACGGTGGTCATAATAATAAAATCACTTTCGATAGTTTTGAGAGTTCTCTTGATCATGATAATTTGATTGCTGGAACTATTGCTTCACATGATACTTCTGCAACCGGAGCGCAATTAGATACTCTTACGGATAATTCTGTTGCAGATGCTCTTCACAGACACTCTGAATTAGTGGCTTCAGATGGTGATCCTGATCCTGCTTTAATTGTAGATGCTTCAGGATACATTCAATTACCTTATGATAGTCAGCTTCTACAATTTGGAGCAGCACAAGATTATAGTGTCCAATGGGATGGTAGTAATGCTACACACACTATAACTGCGGGTGAATATGTTTTTGATGGTGGAACACTTAATGTTTCACTCACAGGTGGGGCTGGCGTAGATACTCCTCCTTTTGATGTTAATCTAGTAACGAATTGGGATTTTTCAATTGATCTAAGCGATTGGAATTTTACCCCACTTGAATGGGTGTGGAATACTGGTGAAGCAGAACATATTATTGGGAATGTTGATCCACTTTTTCAAGCTATTAATGTAGTTGATGGTAAAATATATGCAGTGGAATTTACAATATCCAATCGTACAGCCGGAACAGTCACAGTAACTTTTGGAACGTGTGATTGCTCATTAACTGCGGTTAGTAATGGTACATACTATACTTCTTTTGTGGCAAATTTAACTGGCCCTATTAATCTTACATTTACACCGCATACTGATTTTGATGGCAGGCTTGATGATATAAAATTACAACATGTTTCTGGTACGACAACACCAGTATTAATATTAAAAGATTCTACTGATTCTGCTATTCTCGAAGTACGTGGTGAAAACAGTGTGGATAATATCTATATTGGTGTAAATGCAGGACAATATAATATTACGGGCGATTATAATATTGCTCTCGGAATTAATGCACTTAGTACTAATACTGATGGTTATGATAATGTTGCTATTGGAATGAATACACTTAAAAATAATATTCAAGGTTACAATAATATTGCTCTTGGAAGACATGCACTTGAAGATAATACTTGTGGCTCTGGTAATATTGGTGTTGGCGGATATACATTGTATACTAATACTACGGGTAGACAAAATATTGCTATTGGAGATTGGTCATTATATGAAAATACTACAGGTCTATATAATGTTGCTATTGGAACTGATTCACTTAAAGAAAATATAGATGGTGATGATCATATTGCTATTGGGAAAAATGCACTTTCTAGTAATGAAGATGGTGATGCTAATACTGCAATTGGAAGAAGTACATTAAGTGATAATATTTCTGGTGATCATAATGTTGCTATTGGAAATTGGGCACTTAATTCATCTACTGGTGAGGATAATGTTGCTATTGGTTATAGTTCACTGCGTTTGACTACTGGTGATTTTAATGCTGCATTTGGGTATACTACGGGTTATGATGTAACAACAGGGGACTACAATACACTTATTGGTTATAACACAGGTAGAGGTATTACAACTGGTGATAATAATACTATCATTGGAGCACAAGTTACAGGATTAGCTGCTGATTTACAAAATCATATTATTCTTGCAGACGGTGAAGGTAATAAGAGAATAATTGTAGATGCTTCAGGATACATTCAATTACCTTATGATAGTCAGCTTCTACAATTTGGAGTAGCACAAGATTATAGTGTTCAATGGAATGGTAGTAATGCTGTACACACTATAACTGCAGGTGAATATGATTTTGATGGTGGAACACTTAGTGTTTCACTCACAGGTGGAACTGGTATAGATGCTGCTGCCTTTGGTTCTAATCTAGTGGTAAATTGGGATTTTTTAATTGATTTAAGTGACTGGAGTTATACTCTACTTGAATGGGTGTGGAATACGGGTAAAGCACAACATATTGCTGGAAATGTTGATCCACTTTTTCAAGCTATTAATGTAGTTGATGGTGAGACATATCAATTAGAATTTACAATATCTAATCGTACAGCTGGAACAGTCACAGTAACTCTTGGAACGTGTGATTGTCCATTAACTAGAGGTAGTAATGCTACACTTTATACTACTTTTAAGGCAAATTTAACAGGCCCTCTTGATCTAAAATTTACGCCAGAAAATGATTTTGATGGCAGGCTTGATACCATAATATTACGACATCTCACTGGTGTATCAACACCAATATTGATATTAAAAGATTCTTCTGATTCTGCTACTTTTGAAGTACGTGGTGAAAACAGTGTAAATAATACGTATATCGGTATGGCTGCAGGACAACATAATACGTATGGTGATTATAATGTTGCCATGGGAACTAATGCACTTAGTAATAATACAGATGGTTATGATAATGTTGCAGTTGGAGGAAATGCACTTAAGAATAATCTCAGTGGTTATGGTAATGTTGCTTTTGGAGGATATGCACTTGAAGATAATACTTATGGTTATGGTAATGTTGGTGTTGGAGGAGATGCACTTAATGCTAATACTTCAGGTGGTCAAAATACTGCCATTGGTGGATGGGCGATGTATAAAAATACTTATGGTAAATATAACACTGCTATTGGAACACATGCACTTAGAGAAAATATACATGGTGATCAAAATACTGCTATTGGAAGAGGAGCAATTTTTAATAATCTGGATGGTGATTATAATATTGGTATTGGACCTAATGCACTTTATACTAATACTACCGGTGATTATAATGTTGCTGTTGGAAATTATTCACTTTATACATCTACTGGTCATTATAATACTTCAGTTGGTTATGATGCAATGCGTATGACCACGGGTCAATGGAATGTTGGTGTTGGAAGTAGTGCAGGTTATGATGTAACAACAGGGGATCACAATACAATTATTGGTTACGGCACAGGTAGAGGTATTACAACTGGTGATAATAATACTATCATTGGTGCAAGAGTAACTGGATTAGCCATTGATTTACAAAATCATGTTATTCTTGCAGACGGTGCAGGTAATATAAGAATAACTGTAGATGATTCTGGAAATATGGGTGTCAATGATTTTACTCCAAGTTGTAAATTGGATGTGAATGGCGCAATAGCTTCTAATACAACAACAATTACGGCGTCAGCAGATGATACTGATGTATCAGGAGTCAATACGCTTTTAGTTAATACAACGAGTGGAAATATTACTCTCGGTGGATTAGTAGGTGGTGTTGCTGGACAAATTTTACGGGTTGCTTACATCGGTGATTGGACAAATACACTAACCCTTGAAGATACAGAAGGAATTAATCAAGATTTTTATATGCATACCCGGGCAGATGAAACAATAGATGGTGGTGGATTTTCATTTGTTTGTGATGGAAGTAATTGGTATGATGTAAGTCATGCAAAACACGTGTAGGAACAATGGTAAAAAACTAGACAAAGAAGTATTTGAATTCACTACGCCAAAAGTGCGGAAATATACAATAAAACAAATACAAAACTTTATTAGAATGTGTGAGGATGATATTGCAATCCAAGAAGCAGAAAAAGCTAAGTGGGAAGCAATGATTTCAGAAGCAGAGGCACTGGACAATTAAGAATTACAAGGAGATATAATGAGTTGCCTTCAAGACATTTGGAATGATTATGATTCACTCATTAATCAAAAAGACTTACAGCGGAAAATTTTGTCTCTTGCTGCACACAATAGTAAAATTTCAATTGCGGACATTAATCCTCAAGATGTTAAAGAAACAGTAACAGACAAAAGATTTACAGACAATGGTTTGGAATATTGTACGACAACAACTTTCGATATTAAAATCACTATCATTTCAGATTTCCCTGTATGTAAAATTGGTAATACTGAAATTAAATTAGATTTAGATGGTGATCATTATTCCAAAATAGTTGATTACACTTTACTTAATAATACTTGGGACATTGTAGTCAACACACTTTTACCTGACGGTCAATTAGGTACAAGTTACAAAACAATTTGGAGATAATATGTTAAGAATACACAATAATGTTCAAACAGTTGCAAGTAAGCATTGCGTACATGGCAATAGTGTAATTGATGTAACCGCAAGTGTATTAAATGATCAAGTAAGGCGTTTGAAATATGGTATTATTTTTCTTGCCAATACGGATAATACAAAAACTATTTGGATTGGAAAAAGTAATGTGACAGCGAATTCTGACCCGCTCTCGGGGGGGTTCCCAATTGTTCCAGGCGGCAGTTTAATGCTTCCCTTCTCTGACCTACAAAATCTGTATGCCATTTCAACAGCTGCAGATCAAATTTTAACTTGGATAGGAGTGTAATGTGTTTGGGTATACTTTGATTACTCCTGTTCCACCATATCCTAGTTGGGAAACTACTAATTGGATTAAGACAAAGGAAGCATTTTCAAAGCGTTGGGGTACAGCTTATCCACAAACAAATAGAGTTGGCACAACTTTTGGTAGTCTAGCTGGTGCTAATAAGTGGTTTGGTGGCGTTTTAGCACCGAATGGGATGATTTATGGCGTGCCTTACACAAGTTCAACTGTTCTAAAAATTGATCCTACCACTAATACTGCTTCAACTTTCGGTAGTATAGTTGAAACAGCTAAATATCAAGGTGGTGTCTTAGCTGAAAATGGAATGATTTATTGTATTCCACGTGATATGACAATCGTTCTAAAAATTGATCCTACTACTGACACTATTTCAACCTTCGGTAGTCTGCCTATTCAAGATATTAAATGGTGTGGTGGTGTTTTAGCTCCGAATGGTATGATTTATGGTATGCCCTATAATCATAATGCATTTTTGAAGATTGATCCCACTAATGATACCGCTACAACTTTCGGTACTATAGGCACCAGTGATGCTTTTACAGGCGGCGTTTTAGCTCCGAATGGTATGATTTATGGTATTCCATTTAGCCATGGATCTGTTCTAAAAATTGATCCATCGGATGATAGTCACACAACTATCGGTACTACAGGTGGTAATTTTAAGTGGTACGGTGGTGTTTTAGCACTGAATGGAATGATTTACGGTATTCCGTTTGATAGTACAACTGTTCTAAAGATTGATCCTACTACTGACACTGTATCAACCTTTGGTAGTCTAGCTGGTGGTAGTAAATGGATGGGTGGTGTCTTGGCACCAAATGGTAAGATTTACGGTATTCCGTGGGATAGTACGGCAGTTTTAGAAATTGATCCTACCACTGATACTGCTACAACCTTTGGTAATTTAGCCGGTGGCGATAAATGGACGAGTGGAATTTTAGCACCAAATGGTGTAATCTACGGTATTCCATTTAATAGTACGGCTGTTGGACAAATTGGATATGGTTTCGATAATATACCTCTTGATTTTTGTTTGTCACGCTATTTTAATAAATTCTAAGGAGAAACATGGCAGCTTACGACACATATGCTAACGCAGACACTTATTTTCTTACTCGACTTCATGTCGGTGAGTGGACGGCATCAACAAATAGTGACAAAACAAAAGCACTTTTGGAAGCATCAGCACGTATCGATAGACTCAAGTTTGCTGGTACGAAAGTTGATTCCGATCAGACTGAAGAATTTCCACGATACTATGGTGATGAAGCTGTAGGGGATGAAGAAGTTCCTGATGATATTAAAATCGCTTGTTATGAAGTCGCATTTGCTTTACTCGATGGTGTTGATCCTGATTTGGAATTAGAAAATTTAGCTGTTGTAGCTAGAGGCATATCCTCAGCGAGAACCACCTATGCTCGCGAGGAGGTTCCAGCGCATTTTGCGGCAGGTATTCCAAGCGCCTATGCTTGGCAATATCTCAAACCGTATCTCAAGGCGTCTGGAACTGTAAAAATTCATAGGGTATCCTAGGAGTAATAACCATGAAGAGTTTTGTTTGTTTCGAAGGTGATGATTCTGCTGCTGCTAAGAAAAAGGATGAAAAGATATTTAATCAAGATGATGTTAACACTTTTCTTGCAAGAGAAAAGCGTAAGACGCAAGATGTTCAACGCCAATTAGCCGATCAATTAGCGGAAGCTAAGAAAAGTGTAGCGTTGAGTGCCGAAGAGCGTGAAGATTTGCAAAAACAAATTGATGAACTGCAAACTAAATATATGACGACTGAGGAACGAGCGCGGCAGTCAGCAGAAAAAGCCAAGGATGCACATGAAACTCAAGTAAAAACACTGTCAACCGACCGCGACACTTGGCAATCACGTTATACAGAAGCAACTATTGATGTAGAAATTGCCCAAGCTGCAGTCGCAAATAAGGCTGTTGCAACGGAGCAAATTACAGCATTATTGCGACCTGCGACAAAATTGACAGAAAAAACTGATGATGCCGGCAAACCGAGTGGTACTTTTGAGGCAAGAGTAGCGTTTAAGGATATGGACAAGGACGGAAAACCTATCACTCTTGATCTTACTGTACCGGAAGCCGTCAAACGAATGTCTGAACTTGAATCATGCGGTAATTTATTTACAAATAGTAAATTTAGTGGTGTTGGTGGCTCAGGTAATAAAGGTAAGAAGGGTGATATTGATCTTGTTCAAGTCGCGAAAAACGATCCTGCTCAGTACCGAAAACTGCGTAAAGAGCGACCGGAACTCTTTGGGCGGTAGGGAATATTCCGGGTTGGAAACCCTAACCCCAGATAAGGAAAAAAATGAAAACTCTTAGTTTTGTAGCTTTTGATAATGATTTTGATACCAATGATCGCGCTTGGGTACCCGAAGTTTGGGCCGCTGAGTCGTTGGCTATTCTTGAAGAGAATATGGTTATTGGTAGACTTGTTCACTCTGATTTTAGTGACGAAATTGCTACTTTTGGTGATGTTGTTAATACGCGTAAGCCGGGTACGTTTACTGCTCGACGTAAGGGCGTAAATGACGATATTACGGTCCAGGCCGCAACCGCTACGAATGTTCCTGTTACATTGGATCAGCATGTTCATACTTCATTCATGATTAGAGATGGTGAAGAGAGTCTCTCTTTTCAGGATCTTGTTAAAACGTACTTGCAACCAGCAGCTAAGAGTTTGGCAGAGCATATTGATCGTATTTTACTCGGCCAGGTCTATCAATTTCTTGATAACCAGGTCGCTATTGATCCCGATGTGACTGCTGATGATATTAAGGACGCTATTCTCGATACACGTAATAAGATGAATGTGAACAAGGTTCCCGCGATCGGTCGTAATCTGATTTTGAGCCCGGTCACAGAAACGGAAGCTTTGAAGCTTGATCTGTTCATTAGTGCTGAAAAAGTTGGTGACCAGGGTACTGCTCTGCGAGAAGCATCCCTCGGTAGAAAGCTTGGCTTCAATACGTTCATGTGTCAAAATGTTTCGTCTATTCCGACTGGTACGTACACCACGCCTGCTGATGGTGCTGAAGGTGATATTAATCAAGCGGATATTGCTGCTGGTGATACGAGCTTTACTGTTGTGACTGATGCTACTAATATCATGCAACCTGGTATGTATGTTACTTTTGAGGATGATGGCGGTGTGTATCGTTTGACTACGGTTGCTGCCACAAAATTGACGCTTGATCGTCCTTTGCTTACAGCTTTGGCTGATAATACTGATGTTAATTACTATACTCGTGGTACTATTGATTTGCCCGGCCATGCTGGTGTAACTGAATACCCGATTGGTTATGATAAGCAAATCAATGTAGACAGTGCTGAGGGTGTTGTTCCGCAAGTCGGTCAGCTTGTTGGATTTGCATCTGATGCTGCTACGAATGTGGTAATCACGGGCGAGTATTGTATTATTGCTGTTGACGCCAATGGCGCTGATTATTTCATTACTCTCGACCGTCCGCTTGAAGCAGCATTGGTTGATGACGATATGGTTGATTTCGGCCCGATTGGACAATTTAATTTTGCTTTTGATGAGGGTGCTGTAGCTTTGGTTGTGCGTCCGTTGGCGTTGCCGAAGGCTGGTACTGCACTTTCTGGTGTGAGTTCGTATAATGATTTGGCTATGCGTGTAGTCATCACCTATGATGGTACTGCACAAGGTCATCTTGTGACTATGGATCTACTCTGTGGAGTGGAAGTTCTTGACGTGGACCGTGGCGCTGTTCTGGTACGATAACCACATAGCGGCACGGAAGCCGCTTCTTTTTCTGGAGAGTAACATGAATGAAGAAAAAATTCTATTGCAATTGGATTACATCAAAAGACAACTTGATAGTATTGTAGCAGCCTTGAGTGGTGATCCTAGTGATGTTGATAAGCCTGGTCTCTTTTTACGTGTTGATCGTTTAGAGCAATCAAAGAAAGCACATAATCGTATTCTTTGGACAATTATTGGTGGTGGTGCTACTATCACGGCCACTGTTGTTGGTGCTATTCTTGTAAGGTATCTTCTCTAATGCGTGAACGCCGTAAAAACGCACGGTTCCTACGACAGCTTGTCTATGATCTTAAACGTGATTACGGCTTTCAAATATTGATTGTAAAAACATTAAGCGTTGATGTAGATTTAATAAACGGCACGAAACGACCAACTTTTAGTTATCATAGTATAAAACGAGCTATTTTTCTACCGGCACGTAATTTTCGGTCATTTGTGTATGATTTAACTTATGTCGCCTCGAACAAGAATTTTATGACTGGTAGCTTTTTTGATCCGACTGATCGTGTAATCTTTTTGGATGTACGTGATATTGACGAAATAGCCATTGATGACAGAGTAATCTACAATAATGAAGAATACATAGTTGTTGAAATACAAGATTTTATTGAAGAGACAATTTTTGGTGTTAAAATGCGTCACGTTGTTGGTCAAGTGTTAGAAGATCCATCGAATCAAACTATTGAAGAAACTATAATTGCCACTGATTCAACAGCCGCGGTGAAAACATGAATGAAAATTGGTCACGCTGGATTCAAATATCTGTTCTCAAAGTTTTTCAGACAATGGCGGATGACAATGGCGTACACTTATTTATTGAGGGACAGGAGCGTAAAACACAAAATTACTCTGAGTACATTGAGTTACGAACTGACGGTCCACATATTCGAGAATTAAGTAAAGGTTATTTTAAGCTTGATTTTGAAATCAATGTACTATTCACATGTCATATGAGTAAAACGACGATGTATGGTCCACAAATATTGGCCGGGTTAATAGCACAAACATTACAAAGTATCTGTGTTTACCGTTATGGGGACGGGGATACTTTCCTCGGTGTATTACAAGTTGTGATGGATAAAAATAATTCTGTTCGTACTAATCAATTTGGTAAAATTCGTCCGGATACTGATATTGTACAAGGTACGGTAGAAGGAACATACAAGATGCATCTAACCACGTAGGAGTCAACAATGCTAAAAGCAAAACCGCAATTCGTTGCGTTTGCCCCAATTGATTTGAAAGAAACATTTATGTATATTCGAGATGGTTTTGATAATGGTGATCAAACGCCTACTACTACAGATATTGAAGCAATTGGTACTACAGCTATCGCTTTGTCAGATTGTGGTTTGAATGTTCCTGATGGTGCTTGCGTTACTTTCGGCAATGAACCCGATGAAGAGTATACTGTTGCTAGTGCGACTCGAACTGGTGGCACTGACACTATTTTTCATGCGGATCCTGGCACGGCTACTGCTGGAACATTTACGCTCACGTTTCGCGGCGAAGTCACTGAACCAATTGCGTATGATGCGGCCGCTGCTACTGTTGAGTTGGCTCTTGAGGCACTTTGTAATGTTCCGGTAGGCGAAGGAACAGTCGCAGCTGCTGGTACGCCGCCGCCTGATTGGATTATCACGTTCTCAGGTACTCTTGGTGATCAACCTCTTACGATTACTGACGATCTCACGCTTCAGGATTATACTGATAATCAAGATGCAGTTTTGACTATTGACACGCCCGGTGTCGCACCGACAGCAACCACGGATCTGGTTATTACTCCGGGTGTATTGACAGCTACGACTGCTGGTGGCTTGGTACATTTCAAAGGCCGAAAGATCGAGATTGTAATTGGTGAAGGTAATGCGAATTACAAAGAGACGTATAATCGTGAATACCGAAAGAATCGTGGACTCTTGAATACTGTGAGAAATGCAGATCAAGAGCCGCTTGAATTGTCTTTTGATTTTGAGTGGGACTATATTAGTTCTGTTTGTGGTGCCGCTGTACCTACTATCGAGGAAGCTCTGAAAGGAACTGGACCGGCAGCTGATTGGGTAAGTAGTGCGGATGATGAATGTGAACCGAAGAGTGTTATTATTGAAATATGGAATGTTCCTGCTTGCTCGACCACTAATGCAAAAGAAAAGTTTGTTTTTGCAGATTTTCGTGTTGAAGCACTTGATCATAATATCAATGATTCGCAAGTTTCAGCTTCCGGTAAGTGCAACATCTTAGAACCAGAAATCCATAGGTACACGTAATGAAACTTAACGGTCAAAGGATCGAAGGGCCGAATCGAGATGTTATTGTAATTCCTCGCGGTAACGGCGAAGACATTATTCTTAATGTTGAGGCTGTTCTTGATATGGATGTGTTTGAAAAAATGTGTCCAGCACCAAAACCGCCGATGAGAAAAATAAAAGGTGGTACAGATGTTCCGAATATGAGTGATCCAGCTTTTGTAAAGGCGTTGGATCATTATGCCGAACAACGTGTCGCTTGGACAATTTTGAAATCACTCGAAGCTACTGAAAATTTAGAATGGGAGAAGGTGGATCTTTCAGATTCATCTACATGGCTACTTCTACGCGAAGAATTGAAAGACTCTGGCTTTAATGAGGTCGAAATTAATCGCATTATTGGTGGTGCTATTGCGGTTAATGCACTTTCGGAGGCGAAGGTTCAAGCCGCGCGTGAACGTTTTTTACTTCAGCGGGAGGCACAACAAGAAGAATTTACCTCCCCGCCGGTCGTACTGAGTATTATGCCATCTGGCGAGCCTGTGAACGTTCCAGAGTAAGACCACCTGGGGTTAAAGAGGCTTGGGATGATTGTAATATCGATGTACAAAGTGATTTAATAGGATTTGATCAAGTGCGTACACTGGAAGACCCGAAAGTAACATTGCAAGTATGAAATTTACCGGCCATTTCACGGGAGCAAAACTCGATCTTAGTGCTTTTCAAAGACGCTTAGAGGCTCATTTGAAAAGCGAGTTACAACGTGTAACAAAAACTTGGTTACATGCTGTGACGGGTCGAGTTCCCGTTTGGTCAGGAATGGCACGTGGTTCATTGTTAAATGTGGCTGAAGAAGTTGGTGGCCATATTGATATTATGCCTGTTGTTAAGAGTCGCACACATTTAGGACAACCTATGGGGATGGTAAAATCAATCTATGGCCCTACTAATTTTACAATTGAAATTAGTTCACGTGTACCACACTATGTTTTACAGGAATACGAAAATGTTGATGTCAGTAAATCTGCACCCTGGCGATCTTTTGCCGCTGGTGCATCAATGTATCGTGTAGCGGCACAGACTGTAACGTTACCATCTCCAGTATTCAAACCCGTGAAGATTAAAATCTAATGGCAGAACAACTAAGCACAGTATTAGGGTTTGAAGCTGCTCAAGCTATTCGAACGCTGAAAGATTTAGATGCGTCGCTTCTAAGTTATACTTCAGCTATGCGTAAGGCTGCAAATGCGACGCGTGTTTTTAACATTCAAGGTGGTCAAGTTAAACGTACACTTGCAAATATTAATGCTGCAGCACAAGTTACGAATAAAACTACTGCAAAAACTAGCGATGAACATAAAAAAGTCGCCCAAGTTGTTCGTAAAACCACAAAAAGTGTCGAGAGCGGGGCGAAAAAACAAGAAAAAGCGGCAAAAAAAGTTCTATTAAGTTGGCAAAGCGTTATTCGAATTTTTGCTATCCAAGTTATGCACCAAGCAATAACAAGAGTAACATCTGCGTTATCAGAGGGAGTAGCCGCGGCGCGTGATTATGAAATCTCGCTTGCAGAAATTCAAACGATTGGGCGAGGATTTCGTGATGATTTTGAAGGGTTATCAGATCAGGTTCGTGAGTTTTCTGATTTAGTTGGTGCTCCAATTGAAACTGTAGCGGAGGGTGTTTATCAAGCACTTTCTAATCAAGTTACCGATGCTGCACATTCTATGGAATTTATGGCAGCTGCACAAAAATTTGCTACTGCATCAGTGACGGAGACGTCAGCTTCTGTTGCACTGTTGTCGTCAGTAATAAATTCATATAATATGGAAGTAGAAGATGCTGCTATAGTCGGTGGAAAATTAGCTGAGATTATTGAACTTGGTCGCTTGAGAGGTGAAGAATTTGCTAATTCTTTTGGTCGAATTACCGTACTTGCTGCACAATTAGGTATTGCTCTTGATGAAGTTGGTGCTGCTGTAGCAACACTAACAGTGAGTGGTTTGAAATATAATGAAGCAAGCACATTGATGCTTAATATCATGTTAAAATTAATTAGACCGACTGAAGAACTGAAAAAACAATATAAAGAATTGGGTATCGCTGGAGCTGAAGCTGGTATTCAGGCTTACGGTTTTCAAGGATTCCTGGATAAATTATCGGAAAAGGCTGGATCTTCAGCTACCGCATTAGGCAAAATGTGGGGTAGAGTACGTGCTATTCGAGGTGTGTTAGGTCTAGCAAATGAAAGTGCTGAACAATATGCTGAAAATTTAGAGAAGATTAGCGAGGCAGGTGCTAAAGAATTATTCGAGAAACGTGATATTATTTTTGAGACTAACGCTAAACAAGTCGAAATTGAATTAAATAGAGTTAAGAATTATGTATTAATTGATTGGGGTCGAGATATAAATAAGGCAATTAAAAGTGTGTTTGATACATTTGGTGGTGGTGTAGAAACTTTGAAAGTCTTGGGTGCTTCTGTTGCTGCTGTTAGTGTCGCTTTTATAGCCCTAAAAGCTGAAGCTATAGGAGCAGTATTAACATTGAGTGGAATAACTTTTCCAGGTGTAATAATTGCAGGTGCTGTTACACTCGCTGGTATGGCATTATATAATTATTTCAATAAAGGAAAAATAGAAGCTATAAATGCACAAAAAGTATTTGAAGAGCAAAGTAATCTAGCACTGAAAACACGACTTAAAAATATACAATTGGCGGCTGATGCGCAAAAAAAATCTGATGATGAGATGCTTGCCAATATACAAAAATATCTTTTCAGTCGACAAAAAGCATTTGAAATGGCTAGTAAAGATTTAGTAAGACTTGAGGATCTTATTTTTACCGGCATCGTTGATCAATTAGGTAGTAAAATCAGTGAGACTAATACGTTTTTCTCTAACTTAGAGAAAAAAGCTATTGCTGCGAGTACTGTTATTAACGACTTGAATAAGACTATTAGACAAGTACAATTTGACATTAGTGATTTTAATTTTGA
>Ga0114922_10002094_pt1 | contig 18833 bp, 13 predicted proteins | sample AartaG_FD_100975 | JGI IMG/M metagenome (GOLD analysis project Ga0114922, IMG submission 100975) | Deep subsurface microbial communities from Aarhus Bay to uncover new lineages of life (NeLLi) - Aarhus_00045 metaG | ecosystem: Environmental > Aquatic > Marine > Oceanic > Sediment | place...
AAAGCGCAAGTGCCTAAAGTGAACTAAAATTTAAAGTGCCTAAAGTTCACATCCCAAACACCCCATAACATCGATCAATAATTTTGTTAAAAAAACAAAGTTTTTCAGAGTAATAGAATAATGCTATACGGCTCAACAGAGGTTCCCTCCCCTGTGTATGAGTATCTGTAACAATAAAAAAGACTTTTACATACTTTCTATTCTTCATCAATGTAATGGCGATTGATATGATGTATCAATTGACTCCGGCTTTGTACGCCAAATTTCTGATAAATATTATAGATATGGTTTTTAACCGTATTGAATGATATAAAAAGTGCGTCTTCAATTTCCCTGTTACTCTTACCGGACAAAATCAATTCGATGATCTCTTTTTCTCTTTTGGAAATATTGTATTTACGGCACAGCCTGTTGAATATGCCTTCCATCCTTTCCATCGTTGAAGGAGAGAGGTTTTGCTTGGTAAAATAGAATTTAAGCCAGAAAAACGGACAGAAATTAATAAGGAGGAGAATCAACGGATCGTAATTTTTTTCAATGCCGGTATGGAAAAAATAAAAATCGAGTTGCGAAAAAATAAATCCCGCATATCCTGCTAAAAAGATATAGGCAAACGATCTGATTGAATATTCATTCGTATTATTCCTATATGAAAAAGCGAGCACAGATATCAACATGGATATGATGATGACATCCATCGAAAAAATCCATCCTGCATGTATCCAGTAAAATGGTTCAATTACAGACTTCTGAAAAGTGATAAACATCCCAAACAGGGAGGCAGCTCCAAAAACCGCAACCCATAGGATAAAGAGTACATTTACCCATCTTGATACTTCTTTTCCCTTTATATAGGTCACAATTCGGTTCAAACTGTAGGTAATGCCAAACTCTGTGCTAAAAACCACCAAGATCAACAACGCTAAAAATATGATAACAGGATTTTGAAGCATATTACTAAAATCGCTGTTAAATAAATTTATAAGCAGGTATTCATGGATGAAGGCTACAAAGATCATGATGTTAAAAAATAAAATGTAATAAAGGAGTGCTTTTAGATATTTATGACAATATTTTCTGTAAACTTGATAAGCATACAGAAAGACTCCTGTCCCAACGATTAGATTGAGTCCAAGAAAAAAAATGATGATATGATTCATCCTACAAATGTCCCCTATTAAAATAACATTTCATTTTATAGTATTATAATAAAATACAGCACAAAACACAATGCAATACTGGTAATTTTTTACCATTTTACTGAAACGGGAATTTCTTACCATTAACTTTCCTTTTGCCATTGCGTATCTTGGGATGGTCATGCACATTATTACTGATTGTGTTTTAAAGATTTTTTAACTTAAAAGGAGGTTTGGTAAAATGAATACCATACGAAATGTGGGGATCAGGACAATCATCCTGTTTACTTTGGCATCCTTCTCATACTCGGCCCAGGATAAGGACAGGTCTGTTTCAACGGACATAGCGATCAAGCCGGATATCGTCTATGGGCACAAGTATGGACTGGCTTTAACGATGGATATGTACCAGCCAAAAAATCACAACGGTGCTGCTGTACTCTTCATGAACAGCGGTGGTTTTGTTTCAGGCCAATTGAAGCAGTATGAAATTGTAGATGGTGAATATCGATTTGTCGGTCCCGATGAACTACTCATATTGCCCTATAAGTTTCATTATCCGCCTCTGGAGCAATGGAGTTTCCAGGAGCTGCTTGCCAATGGGTTCACAATATTTGATATCCGTCACGGCAGCAGCCCAAAGTTTACACTCGATGAGATAGTCGGGGACGTGAGACGAGGCATCCGGTTTGTTAAATACCACGCCGAAGAATTCAACATTGATCCCCATCGGATCGGACTGGCAGGCGCGAGCGCCGGAGGGTATTTAGCCATATTCCTGGGTGTTTCGGCAGATGAAGAAGGTAGCCGGGATGCTGCAACTGAAATTCAAGAAAGTGGGGATGAAATTGGCAAGATGGATTCCAAAGTGCAGGCGGTGGCTACCTGGTATCCTGCAGGTTATGACTTTCTTGTTGTAAAGGAAAGTGCTCCGGAGGCTTATAAAAATCTTCCGGCCCTGCATATTGATGATGAGATCCTTGATTCACTTTCCATTAAGCGCTATATTTCTCCGAACGATCCGCCGGTTTATATTATCTATGGTAATGAAGATTTTCCTTTCCTTATCATAGAGGCATGTCAAGCCATACATCGTGATTGCCAGAAACATGGTGTAGAATCCAGGCTGATCGAAATCCCGGGCACGGGTCACGAATTTCGTGGAAAAAACAACGAGTATCATGCACAACACGGGAAAAGGGCCATGTCAGATATTGTTGCCTGGTTTAAAATGCATCTGATTACACGATGAGACATCCTATGAGAAACTTTCAACCTCCCCTTTCCGAATATATCCACCCAGGGCAACGCAGGGTGAAATAATAAAGAGTGTGACCAATGGAATCCATATGGATTCTTGACCGGTCTTTAAAATAATGGAAACCACACCCCCGATGGCGAGGAAGGCCGCCAGAACCATGGAATGCCTCAATACATGACGCTTTGCGATAACACCGGTCAGATAACCGCTACCCAGACCCAGTATGGATTCACAGAAAACGCTAAAGATGAAAAATCCAGTCGGTGGGAGGTCATGCATATCATAGCCGGACAAAGCCCAAAGGATCCACACGGCCCCCATCCAGGCAATGTAGCCTGAGATGATTGAAATAATACTTCTTATCATTGAATGACTCCTTAATACCATCTTTCGAGGTTATTGCAGAAACATTCGGCATAATCGATGTTTCTCCAGTCTTTATAAGTTGTTTCATCCTGTCCAAATATATCTGTGATTACAATACTTATCTCCCTCCATTAGGGTTTTATCACGAACAAGCTTGATCTTTGGATTGAAACCCTGGGCCCAGGCATAGTCGCCCCAACAAACACTCGCATATCCGATTTCAGCCGCGTCTGCATCACGAAAAACTGCAGCAGGAAGACATTCCGATACCTTCAATTCAAAAGCAGTTTCCGTATCTTCTACAATTTCCATATTGAGGAGCCCCTCCCAATTCTTTGGTTCAGCAAACATCCGGGTGTATGATTTCAAACTCAGATCTTTCGATTTTTTTGCCTGTCTTTGTCCTCTTTCAAGATTCATTTCGGTTGCAAATTCTTTTAATAAACCGATAGCTTTTGCCTTTCCAAATTCTTTCTCAACTCTTTTTGCAAATAAAATGAAAAGCCAGCTTGTCGCTGTTTGGTATTCTCTATGAGTCATTTTTTTTGGATATTCCTTATCAAACATGTGCTTTTCCTGAGGAATACTCGCTTCTCCTTCAGAACGGATTCCGGCTAATACACCCATGCCACCGGTGCACATAAGTGAACATGCCGGCATTATTTTAGTAATAAAGTCCCTCCTGCTTGGCATTAACAAATTAGATTTTTCCATTGTTTACTCCAATCTTTAAGATTTCCGTATTCAATCCTGGCAAACAAATCAAATGGTTCTTTACCATCTCAGTTCCATGATACGCATAAAAAAAACAATTGTTAATGGGAATTAATTCTCATTTTTCTTAACTGGGAAATAATTACTAATTAGACGAGTATGAAAATTGGGCTTGCAATCTCATGAGAAATAGTTTAATTTGCATTACTAAATAAGAAGTGTTTTTCAATGCAATCACACGGATAAAATATGAAACACATCATCATTCTTCTTTACACGGTCATAGTGATCCTTGGTGCGTGGGCCGCATTTTATACGCATCAGAACTATAAATATTACAAGAAGGCGTTCCTCCGTGACTTCGTCCATTATATTGTTTTCTTCAACCTGTACGTCTTATTTTATCAAATCATAGAATATCTACATATGAATCTCCTGGGAGGTGACCTGTCCAATCTCCATCCAATTATCAGAATCGTTTTTTATCTCGCATCCCTGATCATACAAATCGGCATGGCCTGGACATTTATTCGTGTGGTTATAGGCCTTCTGGGAAAATCCGTATCACAAAAAATTGAAAGGTTATTCTATGCGGGAATCGGTTTAGCCGGGATAAGTTACACGATTGGCATCACTCTATACTTGCAAACGACATCATCCAAATGGATGGACATAACATATGCGAGTATTTCGTTATTATCCATGGGAGTAATCTATGCGGCTCTCATCTTTGTCATTTTACGAAAACAAATGAAGCTAGAATTTGGCAAAAAAAAAGCTGCACAGGCATTTGGTAAGTTATATTTAATTTATTATACGGCATTCTTTGCATCTATAGCCATACCTCCACCTTTAAATTTATTAATACTTTCAGGACTTTTATTCCTGTCAAATCTCATTCCACCTTTCTGGCTCAGATGCTATTTTATCAAGCACTATGTTTATCACTCCTTTTCTGACGATAGATCATTGCTCGATGGGATCATCAAAGAATTTCACATCTCCAAGAGAGAACAGGAAATCATCGAACTAATCCTGCAGGGAAAGAGTAATAAGGAAATTAAAGAGTTGCTTTTCATCTCATTTAACACAGTAAAAAATCATATTTACAATTTGTACCAGAAACTGGGTGTAAAAAGCAGGGGGCAATTGGTACATTTCATCATGGAGTCTCAGAAACAGGCATAATTTTCCCATATATCGAGTTAAGTAGGAAATTTTTAATAGAATACCATCGTATAACAACTCTGATTCCCCTTGAAAAGTCCCTTTTGAGCCTGTTTTTCGTATGAAAAACAAATTCTAACCTGGTATATTTTTTGTAATAAAAATTGTAATATCATTTTCGTCGGTCCGATGAATGATACAACGGGTGGTTGACAATGTTTTTATTACCCATACGGAGTGAAAAAAATACACTAAAGATACCCAATTTTACCATCGGCCTCATCGGCCTCAATTTAGTCATCTGGATCTTTACAAATCGTATCGTCTCATCAGAGTACAAAGAACTCACCAGAATCCATCAGAATCTGATCACCATTGAGTCGGAATACATGTATCAAGCAATTAAGAAGTATCCTGACTTACTCAGTACCGGGGATATCTTAGAGATTCATGAAATATTCCTGAAAAAAGAAATCATACCGCGGAACAGCCAAGCCTATCAGGAGTGGTTAAAATGCTATAATGAATTCCAACAGTTAAGCAACAACACATTCTTTCAGCGTTGGGGATTTATACCTGCGCATATGAATTTTCTAAAACTCCTCATATCCCTGTTTTTACATGGCAGCTTCTTTCACGTTTTTGGAAACATGCTCTATCTATGGATTGTTGGCTGTAATATGGAGGACGACTGGGGGTGGCCGCGTTTTCTGGGTTTTTATTTCTTATCGGGCTTCGCTGCGGGACTCATCCATGCCGCATTTGATCCTACAATGACCATTCCGTGTATCGGAGCATCGGGTGCCGTGGCAGGAGTCATGGGCGCTTTTATGATCCGGCATTTTAAGACCAAGATACGATTTGCCTATTTTTTTATTCTCATAATCAGACCTTTCTGGGGAACTTTTAAGATATGGGCGGGCATTGTACTGCCCTTCTGGTTCCTCCAGGAATTGGTATTTGCCCGAATAGGCCTTCAAACCGGTACTGCCCATTGGGCACATGTAGGCGGTTTTGTTTTCGGTGCCGTTGTCGCGACGGTTACTAATTATTTGAGACCCAAAGAGTCTGAACCGATTCAGACTGTAATACAAAACGGAACCGAGGTCACTTCCAACTGGCATTCACAGGAGGCCATTCTTGGACCACTTACTCCCATTCCGGAGGATTTAACCGACCCGGTTTCAGCTATTGAAAGGTTGAAAATGATTATCCTTGATGAACCCAATAATTTTCCAGTACGATTATGTCTGGCCCGAATCGCATTAAGAAACGGACATCCGAGAGACGCAGGCTCATCATATAATCAGGCACTGGATACCATCTTCGAATTACAAGATGGAAAAACAGCTCTTGCCATTTACCGTGAAATAAAACAACACCAATTACTCGAGGGACTTTCCGAGAGTAATCTTTTTCAAATGGCGGCTTTGCTGGAAAAATCGGGAAAATATGTAGATGCGGTCAATGTCCTGAGATCCTGTATAAAGTGGTATCCCCAGGGCAGCATTCGACCAAAGGCCGTGTACCGGGCCTATCTGATATTGAAAAATGAAATCGGGAATGACAAACTTGCCAACAGTGCCCTTGCGTTCTTACGGCGGGAATATCCCGACTTTTCTATCCAGACGGGATGAGAGTGAAGAAATCACAACATTAATCCGTATAAAGGATTCAAGACATGTCTTCACGAATATTATTTCGAATCGATCAAACGGGCTATTTTAGCACCTACCGGAGTCCAAGTTATTATACTGTCTATTGTAACATAGATGGTGTGATTAAACAGATATCATTATACTATCCATTAGATCAAATCCCTAAAGAAAATAAGAAAAACCAATAACAAATGTAACGTAGAGGATATATTCCTCAACTTTGCCAGTTTCAAGTTTTTCTACCATTTCGGGAACTAACTAAATTTTTAGTAGTTTCTAAAATATATTGCAACCTTTTTCAATTAAAAACTGTCTTATATAATGAGTACAAAAAAGCGGATCAGGAAAGGAACAATGAAGCAAATCACAAGGCATCAAGCCGAAGCCTTATTCCACACATCTCAGGTTATTACAACAAACGTCATCCAGAACAAGAAAGAAATGCAAGTTCTTATGACGCTGTCAGACCACCGAGCTTTCCTCTTGAAGTATAATCTTAACGATCATGTTAAAAGTTATTTTTTGGAGGATGTGAAGTAATAATCTTTTCCCTGCCTTAATAATCGAATGATTATATCATTTATGGGCGAAGGTCTTTAATACCGTCGCCTTTTTTTATGGATTCTACTGGCAGTCCCTCCATTCGCATAATTTTCGGGAGTGCGACACCTTCATGCATCGCTCTTGGCAATCCATAACGCGCCAGAGGCGCATTTATTTAAAAACGCCCATGTCTTCAAATTTTCATTTGTTTGTAAAAAAAGCAGAGATTTGTCTCGTAGTGTATGTCGTCAGACCCTCTCGGAAAACAAGATATTCCTCGATGATTTCTATATCGTCTTTCTTTCCCTTCCCTTTCAGGATCCTCTCGGTACATTCAGAACAGACACAGTAAGAACCGATATAACTCCCCATTAAATAGACAACACCGTGACATAAACTAATATTAACGTTTTATTTTTTTACTTGACATTCTAACAATAATTGATTATTATTTTTTATTAAAGCCAAACACTTGAAGAGAGCTTACTATCTCTGAAGGGAGGGGTGAGCAGATTCTTAAGTGAGGGCGACATTGATCCGGAAAGATAAAAATAATTAGCCGAATTTAGAAGGAGAGTTACATCCTGATGAAGACGGCTTTATTAATTTTATAGATTGAATTTTAACCTATTGGAGGGGGACAAAATGTTACGAAAATCATCATTTGTACTTTTACTCATTCTGTTGAGTAAAACGCTTACAGCTCAAATTAACTTTGAAAAGTCATTGTATCTTGAAGGAACCGAAAACTATATTGAGGTTCCAGACGCACCTTCATTAAATTTTAAATCCGATTATACAATCGAACTATGGATTAAACCGGAGACGATTGAACAAGTGAATCTGCTGTGTAAAATAGAAGAAAATACCGGCTGGGCACTTAATCTTAATCAGAGTCAACACCCATTAAATAATGATTTAAGAGTTTATCCCGGAAATCCCATATTAGGAGGATACACCGGCTGGCCAGGTGACCTTAGCTATCTGGCATTATGGTATGATTCAATAGATACCAGAGGGCATGGTCATCGAATGGGAAGGGATACCAATCTTCCTCTCGGGAAATGGACTCATGTTGCCCTGACATTGAACCTGGGTAGAATCGCTTATTTTTATATCAATGGAACACTTTATAATGTGGGGAGCAAGTCGGATTCTTATTGGTATGGCATGCAGGCTCCGGGTATTCCTTTAAGAATTGGATATTGTCCGGATGCCTGGGATATGTTAACCGGACTATTTGGCATTTATTTCTATGGATATATTGACGAAGTGCGTATTTGGACCAGGGAACGAAGGGGTCCGGAAATCCGCTCGACGATGAATGAACCACTCGATGAGGAAACCTGTATGTTTGATTCTGACCTCAGGGCCTATTATCGTTTTGATGAATTTGAAGACCTGGATATTGGAGATGATGGACAAGCCGATGACATACGAGATTGGTCCAGCTATGGTAACCATGGAGACCTTGTGGGATATGCGGATTTGATCGATAATAGTGTCTTAGCGAATGTTGAATCTGAATCCAATGAGATCCCGGATAAATATACACTTCTCCAAAATTATCCCAATCCTTTCAATGCCTCTACAACGATTTCTTATTATCTTCCAAAATCCACTTTTGTGACATTGAAGATCTATAATGTTATGGGAGAAGAGATTGAAACATTGATAAGTGGCTATCAACCGGAAGGAATGAATAAGGTTGCCTGGGATGCGAGAGATTTACCAGGTGGTTTTTACATTTGTCGATTAATTACTGAGGAATTCACGAGAGCATCGAAGCTTCTTTTACAAAAATAGGCAGTAGAATGGCCCTTTGACCTGTTCTGTGAAATAAAATATCGAAATTATTCATTGGTAGCGTCAAAAGTTCTTTGAAAATAAGTTAATCTTGTTCCTGTCATTGCCTTCGCACAACCATCCCCTCTTGACTTCCCTTCTATTTCTTTATATATTTATATAATTGTTTATTTATATAAAACCAGAAAAGAAGATTTCTATAAAAAAGAAAAGAATACACCAGCGTTTAAAGGCAAACAAAGATCTTTAGACGGTCCCGTGGAAAATATGAGCCTGGATCTTCCTCAAGAATTAGTTATGAAATTACGAATAGAAGCCGTACAGAGAAAGACCAGGATTAATAAGATAATGGCCGAAGCTTTGGACAGCTACCTCAAATAATATGAAGCAGTCATACGCTAAAAAAGTAAAGAAGAAAAAGAAAGATCCTATCGTTTATGTTCCAGTCAACGAAAGATTTAGATTAATCCAGAAGATCATTACAAAACTTTACTTGCTTGATAACGCTTCTTCAGAGGAATATGATAAATATATTAAATTAAAGAACTAGCTCTTTAAATAATTTACTATTTGTATATCAATGCAATTAGAAGGGGAAGTATTATGTTGATCGACGAAAAAAAACATGGTAAAGATCCTCATTACAAGAAAATTCTAAAAATTGAGGCAATAAATAATAGACTAGAGGATCTGTGGGTTGATTTTTGTCCTTTTGCTGATTCAAACTTTAAGCAGGATTTTCCAGAGAATTTAATTTCTCGCTTTTGGGAGATGTATTTAGGCTCAATGTTTATTCAAGAAGGGAAGAAACTTCAAAAAGTAAGTAATGGTGGCCCTGACATTTGTATTGTTGAACCTGCAGGAAATATATTATGGGTTGAAGCCATTGCTTCTACTCCTGGCGTTGGGCCCGATAAAGTTCCTAACTTAAGAAAGATAGATTGGATTAAAAAAGAAAAAGTTATCTTGAGAATACGATCTGCAATTGAAGCTAAATATATAAAATATCTATCTTATTTGGAAAAGGGTTATATTTTGGATTCTGATCCATATGTTATAGCAATTAATTCATTCAAAATAGAACATGCTCAAAGTGATGTCTACCCTTCATTTATAATCCAATCGATTTCTCCGATTGGTCCAGAAACAATATGTATTAATCCTGAAACAGGTGAAAAAACAAGAGAAGGCTATAAGCACAGGACAGAAATAATTAAAATAAATCGTGCCCCAGTAAAAACCGATATAATCATGCAGGATAAATATAGGGTAATAAGTGCTTTTATATACTCTGAAGTTTCGCCCTATGAAATTCCTTCAAAATTGGGATCAAAAATAAGAATAGTTCATAATCCTAAAGCCATTAATCGTATTATAGACGGTTGGTTACCAATTGGTATCGAATATAAATTCGATGAAAACAATATAACAAGAATAAATTGGAACCGGAAAACTACTGAATCAGGTTAAAACTTTTGGTAATTATAATAAAATAATATTAAAATAGGGGATAAGCTCCTATTCACATTCTCGACAATGTGTGAACAATGAAAAAATGTAGAACAATATAATCTTGGATCAAGAATGGGAAATGCCGGGGCGTTACGCTTGTTTGATCAGCTTGCAGAAGAGCAGCGTCAACAGCTGACCGATCGATTTGCTGAACGACACAAGACATTCGCAGATTGCACCACTGCGATGCGTGAGACAATACGGACGTTGCAACAACGAGGCTGGCAAATCCATGAAAACATCTGGACCGCCTGCCTCTTCGTCAATTTAGTTGCACACGACCTATCAATTCTTATCTTTGACCTTGCTTATGAAAGAGATGAATGGCGAAGGAGATTCATTGCCAGATCTATTGCTCTTGTGCTCTATGAGATCGCCGAAGACATTCCCGCAGTCCTCGGTAAAAACTTCCAAGAGGCGTTAACGATCCTTGCGGTACCCGATAAGTTGCAAGCCAACCTCAGGAGCGCTCAGAAAGTGGTAACGAATTTCTGGAGCTCGAACCGCAAACTACTAAACGAGATTCGGGTTGTCTCTGCAGCTCACCGGGATCATGATGCAATGACTCAACTCGACGTCATCGACCAAATCGATCCGCTTGAGATATTGCGGCTGGGGCTGGAGCTTGGGAATAGTCTAAACATCTTGGGAGCGCAAGCACAGGCGATTATCACCCAGACCTCGAACACCCGACCACCAGAGGGGTAGTAACACCTATTCAAATTCTAAACAATGTGTGAATAATGAACAAGATCAGTATGAATTATACAAATTTACAAAATAGGATTATAATAAAATAATAAGCTAGACGACTTTTTATAATTTTACGTCCTAATTATCCGCGCACTGTGCGCACAATTCAACCAATTATATGGCAAAAAAAGACTTGTCTAAAACCAAGAAATCACTAACAAAATTAGCAGTAGATCTAAGCTATCCCGAAAGCAATATTTGGAGAATTGTCCAGTTTTATAGGGCATATCCAATTCTTTCGACAGTGTCGCGAGAATTGAGTTGGTCTCATCATGTAGAATTATTAATAACAAAAAATAGAGAGGAGCGCAGCTTTTACGAAGTTCAATCCATACGCAATTCATGGAGCGTTAGAGAGCTTAGAAAAAGAATAAAAAGTGATGAATATAAAACAAAGTTACCAGCTGAGGAAGAGATTAAAAATAAGTTAATAAAGAAAAATGTATAGTTCACATTCTGAACAAAGTGTGAACTTTTCCAGATGAGTCACATACCGTGAAAAATTTGATTTTATATATATGTAAACAAGGTAAAGTATATTTTGAAGGATTGGACTTCTTGTAATAATGAATTACCAATAATCGTATTCAAGCTAATAACAAAAGAATGTCGACAAATGAATGAGAGAATTATATTTCTATACCTATTCATAGCTACCCAGATAGGCATCTCCCAAACATTCGATCAAAAACTTCGTGCGGATGTAAAACAGGGCATAATCTCTGAAACTCAGGCGCTTTTTATCAGGGCATTGAAGTCATTTGCTCCTGACCGTATACCCGACAATTACAGAGGTCTCACAGCTCTTCCTTTAAAATCTTCCACAAGTCTCTTAGTACAAATTCGCAGTAGATGGAATGATTTCAGTCCTGATCAGCGGTCGATCTTACAATTCCTACTATCCAGGCCAAATCTCCCGGAAAGTTATGTCACGCCCAGTGGATTATTCAAAATTCATTATGCGACTACAGGATACAACGCTGTTTCACCCGATGATTTGGATTATTCGGGTATTCCAGATTATATTGAAGAAATATCTAACAGTTTTGATTATGTCTATACAGTGGAAGTCGAGCAATTGGGATTTAATCCTCCCCCAAGCGACGACAATACCGATGGACCTGAATGGGACGTCTATATAAAGAATATAGACGCATATGGATACACTTACTGGGAGACAGAAGTTCCTGGAAATCCTAACCGGTGGACGACCTATATCACCATTGATAACGATTATACTCACACACCCACAGAAGGTCTAAACGGCGCCCGGGTGACTGCAGCCCACGAATTTTTCCACATGGTCCAATTCGGGTATTATTTCAGGGAATCGGACATTTTCCTCATGGAAGCCGCATCGACATGGATGGAAGACGTGGTTTATGACCATATCAATGACTATTATTATTATCTTCCTGGATTCTTCAACGGAATGAATAAACGCTTTGACTATAGCGATTTTTTGCGAGAATACGGTTTGTGTGTCTGGTTCCATTTCTTGGAGAAACGCCTGGGGACCCGAAACATTGTACGGGAGGTGTGGGAGCAGATCGACAACTATCCTTCAGTGGAAGCAATAGACATGGCCCTTCGGAGCAGAGGACATACTTTCGAAGAAGAATTGTCTCTGTTTTACGGCTGGAATATTATGACCGGATACAGAGCCGACACCACCCGGTTTTATTCCGAAGGTCATAACTATCCTCTGGTCAGACTGGACGCCTCATATCAATTTCTGACAGACACGGTCCTCACCGGGGAAATCAAACCCACCGCTGCCAGATATTTCCAGTTCTATCAGGATGATGGGAGCAGGTATACCTTCAGCCCCACTTACCTGAATCGTGATGATGAGGTAACTTTCGGGGAATTTTCCCTCTCCCTGATCCATGGAACGGGCTTTCCCTTTTACACCAATCTGGGGAACAACGTTCAGACCAGGCTCATCGCCGAGGATTTCCTCCTCTGGAAATGCGTGGCCGTTGCGGAAATCGCTGGTGGAGAGACCGCGTTCATCCCTTTCAGTGGAAACCAGTTGGGTTTTTCAGAGGACGATCTGCCTGGAAATTTCCCCAATCCCTTCCTGCTCTCGACCCACTCGGTGACCTCCATTCCCTTTCTCCTGGAATCACCCGGTGTGGTCCACATTCTGATTCTCCGGGCATCGGGATACAAGGTCAAGGAGGAAGAGGAGTACTACGAAAGCGGCCTCCAATTCTACCTCTGGGATGGTAAGGACTTCAATGGCGAAACCATACCCTCAGGGATATACGTCTACATTGTTACTCTGGATGGCAAACTCATCCGAAGAAACAAGATTGCTGTTGTTCGATAAGTTATAATGAATACATTGCTGTATACTAAAATATATCAATACATCCTATTCACATTCTTGCTAAAGTGTGAACTTTATAATATAAGTCACAGGCCGTTCTAGAAATAATTTGTTATATAAGTAAACGAATTCATAATTAATAACGTCAAAGTTATAGATAAGCTCCTATTCGTGAATAGGTTTTAGCCTGTCGTTTCCAACTATCTTTTGTAACAAAAATTACTAATTGGTTATAGGTAAATAATGATTAAATTGGGTGGCAAAAGCCTTTCAATCATTTTTGTATTATACTTTATATATTCGGTGACAGCACCTAATCTATCTTACTCTCAATCCCCACATAGCGTACGAATCCACGGTAGGGTGACCGATGCTGCAACAGGCAATCCTTTGCATTTTGTTAATGTTTTCCTTTCGAACACAACAAAAGGGGCAGCCACAGACAGGAATGGACTTTATTCTATAGTAAATGTCTCTTTGGGAAACTATGAGCTCGTGGTTTCAATGATTGGGTATAAACGAGAGATTATTCAAATTCAGGTGACTCAACCTATTGAAATGGAATACAATATTCAGCTCGTACAAAAACCCCTTGAAGCACCCGAACTGTTGGTAACTGCAAAATGTCCAAAAGAGTGGAAAAAAAACTTAAATGAATTTTATAAATATCTTTTCGGAACTTCCCAAAATGCTTCGAAATGTAAAATTCTTAATCCGGAAGTATTAGATTTTACAATCGATGAAATATCTGGTGATCTCATTGCAACAACTGAACAGCCTATTTTTATTGAAAACAATGCTCTTGGTTACAAAATGCATTTACATCTCATAGAATTTAGTCACAACAGTCAAGGGCAATGGAGATACTTGTTTAAATCCAAATTCGAGCCAATGAATCCAAAGAACGAAAAAGAACAAAAAAATTGGATGAGAAAACGCCTGGAGGCATTTCATGGTTCTTTTCGTCATTTCCTAAACGCTTTAATATCTGGCAGATTGAATAAAGAAGGATTTAAAATAAAAAGGACATCCGATCTTCCCTTTAAGGGAAATCTTATCGTTTATTCGTTCGATATTAATCCAAACGATCTCATATTACCCGGAGGTTACGACTTCGAAAAAATGCTTACATTTGACAATTACTTGGAAGTTCAATATACAAAAGAGATGGTACCTTCAGAGTATCCTGAACAGATAATTGAATATTGGTATCAAACGTCATGGATTAAATTACAATATAGTTCTTCAGTCAAAATCAATACGTTCGGATATCTATATGATCCTTATGCTGTACATTTCAATGGGTATTGGTCTTGGGAACGATTAGCTGAAGCTCTTCCAATAGATTTTACACCCTATGTGAAGTCAAGACGAAATATTTTAAGTCCTGAAAATCTTGACCTGATTACAACGATACCTGAAAATCTATCTTCCCGTACTAAAGATTTCTCCATTCCAATGGTTTCCATCGATTGTGTCACCCTCTTGAAGCATTCGAAATCCTTAGCCTTAGATGGGAATGTAAAAGGAGCTACTGAAGCCCTTTACGAGGGTTTAAAAAAGCTTGGTACTAACGCATATAGTGATACGCTATATTGGGAGACATTTGATATAATGTCCACACAGGATCGAAATACCTGTAAAAATTCAGATAATAAAGGTGAATTTTTCCTCAATTATTGGCAAAGGCAGGATATTACACTGGCGACATTAGAAAATGAAAGGTATGTTGAGCACCAAAAAAGATTGGATTTTGCTAAAAAGTGGTTTTCTAACGTCACGGAACCTCGGGGTTATGATGACAGAGGGATGATATATATTCGTCATGGACCTCCTGATGAACGTCTTGAAATGGAATCAGACAGGGATTTATATCCCAATGAATGCTGGGTCTATCGAAAATCCGGAACGGTAGCAACTTTTGACTTTATCAACTCAAGGTTCACAAAATATGAACTCCTGTCAGGTCTTCGAAAGCTGGGTCCAGGCTATAATATACTCAAAAATGCACTTCAGTTCACAAGGCCACGGGTCGATTTGGCTGCAACATACGCGGCCGCTATGAGTGATATTCAAAAAACAATTTCTGAAAATGAGTTTTATGCAAAAAATCGGGATCCGAGAATAGTCTCACAACGTCAAACCATACCATCAAGCCTTCAAAAAGCATTCATTGATATTTTAAGTAATCGATATAAAATCAAATCTGTCACAACAAACCTAATCCGGACAGAAAAACCTCTCAAAGCAGCAATTTCGTATGGTCGTTTCTATCCTCATGGAAATCCGCGTCTCGAAATTTACTGTGGAGTAGACTTTAGGGAGTTAGTTCAACGACCAGATTCGCTCGGAAATATGACCACAAGAATTATTACTGCCTATTCGATACGAGATTCATCATACTCCATCATTGAACAAAAAACGCTTAGTAGAGTAATTCGAATACCTAAGGGAGTCCCTCTCAATACTCAAATTTTTATTGATCAAATCAACCACAACCTCAGCCCCGGAAAGTATATCGTCTCTGTTATCATTAAAGATATCACGGACAATAGAGCTTTCGAAAAAAATTTCGAAATAGATATTTCCCAAATCGATCAAAGAAGTCTAAATTTGAGCGATATTGAGTTAGCTTATAGTATAGAACCTTTTAATGAATTAACATCAAATAATTGTTTTGTTAAAGAGAAATTATCAATTATGCCTTGTCCATTCTTAGTGATATCCCGGAAGGAACCTATTAACCTGTATTTTGAAATTTATAATCTGACTGTGAATGCAAATGGTACAGCATTATACAATGTTGAGTACAAACTTAAGACAAATAGGATTGGTTTTTTGAATAAAATTAATCCTTTTAGCAGAAAAACCTCACTATCTTCATCATACGATCAGGAAGGGAGAGGTCAAAACACCCAGGAATATTTTTCATTAGATTTTGAAAAAGTAAAACTCGGAGAATATTCACTGACGGTGAAGGTGGAAGATAAGATCACCCGGGAGAGTCGGACGGCAGAGATTCAGATAAAAGTAGTAGAATAATAGAAAGTATGTTATACTAAAAAGGGATTGCACTCCGATTTAAATATACGAATATCTACAGCCTCCATAAATAGGAAGCTTTAAAGAACAGTCCCCTCTTTATTTCGAGGAAACGATCGCTATCCACATAATGGTCATCTTCCCATTTGGTTGTATTGTAAAGGGAACCGTAACCAATATGAACAACCGTACCGGGAATGTAGGTGAACGAAGCTAAAAAATCAGTCATCAGTTCCTCATAAAAAGAATTGTATTCTACAATTGCTCTGAAAAACAGGTATCTATTCACCTGATATGTATTTCGAAATCTAACAATGCCATAATCGAATTTTTTTATATCGTCACTATCCCTGTAAAAATCACTGTAAGTGTAACTCAAACTCGAGTGAAACTTATCAGACGGTTGATAAGCGATACTCACGGTAGCATCATGGCCCCTGCCTTGATACGGATTAAAAACATATCGGATCTTGTTCCCATAATTATAATAAAACATAAAATAAAGTTGTTTGGTAAATTGACTGCCACCATGAATATTCAAACCACTCGTACTGAATTTTTCACCTAAGAATATCTCAGTTGAATAACCATAACCGATACGAATATTTGTACTTCTTGGAAGTACAAATGTCAAGTAGAAAGCATTATAGTTCTCCCATTGGTCGCTCTCTTTATCCCATACGAACTGGTTGTTCAGCAACGCATCGATCCTCTTAAGCGTCTTTGAATTCGGGTAAAGCATTCGAATGATCCCGGCCCGAAATCGGGTTACTCCTGTCCTGGTGACATAACCCGTTTCGGTATAAAAATCATCCGAGAGATCATGAAGCCGAATATTTGTGATCCAATCACGTGTGCGATAGTAATAATTAATACCAAGAGCATGTCCATTATCCTTTTCCGTTTGATCACTTTCACTGTTTTGGGATAGGAAAGCATGGAATCCGATTTGACTCGACTGGTTTATTCGTATCTGGCCATCCGCACCAAATACACGGTTATAACGGTTCTCCAGTTCTCGTCCGGTATAGAACCCACCAATAAAGCTGTCTTGATTAAGGGCTCGTTTATACCGAAGAATAGCGAAATGGGCATACTCTCCCCGCTGTTGTTCTTCCGGTATCTCATCCAATGCATAAATGGTCGCCAGGGTATTCTCATCCCCGATCTTACCCGTTAACTTCGCTCCAACGAGGGGGTCAACAATCATCCTGGTATGTACGATGGCACGTAGAGGATCCCCGGACGAAGCCCCACCAAAATTAAAGTATTCCCTTCCCTCAAGGAAGAAAGGTCGTTTTTCCGGATAAAAGAGGGCAAACCTCCGGTTGAAATCCACCTGCCCGGCATCCGCTTCGACCTGGCTGAAATCGGGGTTCACAGTCCCATCTAACACCAAATGGGAAGTGAGACCATATTTAGTCGTTAAACTGATATCACTTTCATCACCCTCAGAAATTAGCTTTCCCTGGTCGATGGAACTGTTTCTCCCATAGGTCACCGCAGGTAAAATTTCAAGAAGTTTGTAGTGCTTCACATCCTTGTAAATGAGTGTTCGTGTCTGCGTGTAAAAATTCGGCCCTTGTTTCGGATCCAGAGGGGGATACGTACCCGCCTGAGATGAGCGGGTGATATGACGTTCAAAGATGACACCCATTTCGACAGGATCCTTGTGCGAAAAACGGATGCTTTTGAAGGGAATTTTTATCTCGACCGTATACCCCTCTTCATCAATCCTCCCCTCGCTATACCAGACGATATCGACACTGACGTCTTCAACGTCACCGATGGCTCGGCTGTCCATTTGAATACCAACGGGATTTGTGTATAGGGCATATAGAGACTGCTGATCATTGAATGTATCGAGGTTGAGACAGATCCAGTCATCAGACCGTATTTTGTCCCGGGCGGTCACAGAAGATTTAATTTTATTCGGCTCGCTGTCATAACACCTGAAGGCGAAGTAGAGATTTTCCCGATCATAAGCATACCAGACTTTCGTGTTTTCGACCATGTCAATACCATAATCGGGATACCATGTTTTAAAGCCGGTTTCCCATGGGGCCTCTTTCCAGACCTTGTCATCGAGCACACCGTCAATGACAGGTGGATGATTTGTTTTTAACGGCAAAAAGGGTTTATCAGTTTCCTGAGCCGAACCATTGGGAATAATAATCACGAGTAGTATGAGACTCAACACTGCTGTTTGAATTTTTCGTTTCATTTCACTCCTCTCATTTTAGAATCCATTTTCAAATACGATAGACCTGTTGTCATTATCGAATATAAGACTTATAATATAAATAAAAATGATGTAAAAGGAAAATTCATCGATAAGGGGTGTTCAAAGTCAACTATTTTTTCTCTTAGCGACAATTAAAATTCCCGGATTAGTTATTGGTAATAAAATGTTCTAATTTTGTCGTTCTGGTCTTTCTAAGATGGTTTCTTTGATCGTTTTTTTAATGTTCTTTTTAGATTGTTCAAGACGATAGCTTGTGAGATTCAGCTCGAGAATTACACTGTGATGCACCAGC
>Ga0114922_10002095_pt1 | contig 18831 bp, 17 predicted proteins | sample AartaG_FD_100975 | JGI IMG/M metagenome (GOLD analysis project Ga0114922, IMG submission 100975) | Deep subsurface microbial communities from Aarhus Bay to uncover new lineages of life (NeLLi) - Aarhus_00045 metaG | ecosystem: Environmental > Aquatic > Marine > Oceanic > Sediment | place...
AGGGCGAGATCACAGAACCCGGTGGCGTGTTCCTTGAGGCTGTTACTGCGGCCGGTACCGCAGTACCCGAGGCCCTGGCGCTTACCAAGAAGGCTCGGGACGAACGGGCTATTACAGCCGAGGAACGGGCAGCCGAGGAAGCAGCTGCTATGCAGCAGCCCACCCCAGCAGCGCCTGAAGCTGAGGCAGCGCCCGTCATTGAGGCATATGCTGACCTTGATAACGCGATCGTAGAGGTGGAAGCAGCTGTTGCTAATGGTGATTCAGAAACTGCGAATACACTAATAAGCCAAATTGCTGATGGGTTCGGGCAGGACGTAGCTACCGAGGTGGCCAACGCCGCAGTGAAGAAAGCAACGCCCGCTGCAAAGCCACAGGAGATTACCCCCGAGGCCGAAGCAACCCCTGCTGAGATCGTACCACCAGTAGAACCAGCGCCTGAAGCTGAGGCAGTTCCGGTACCCGAGGTGGAGCCAACCCCTGCGCCCGCTCCGGCTATAGAGCCGACCTTCCCCGAAGGTACCCCAGAGAAAGCAGTTGAGGTGGCAGGTGGCCTGAATTCCCTGGCTGAGCAGTTCGACAAGATCACCCTGCGTGAAGACCGCCTCAAAGGTAAACGCGGCAAGCGTAGAGCCGCCGAAGCTGAGGGCGCAGTTGACGCCCCGCTCGGTGAAATGATCACCGTTGCTGACGACATGTTGAGCGTAGTGGCGAATTCCTTAGAGCAGCTTGGCGAAGCCGGCTATGATGTCCGTAAGCTCCGTAAGTCTATCTTCAGTGGGGGCCTGATAAGCACCCCCACCACAAAAGGCAAGAACGTTGGTCAGGTCCGCCGGGCCTACAACATCGGTATCGAGAAGGCCAAGAAAGGCGACGTACTCCGCAACCGCGAGTACGACCCCACAACTGGGAAAGGTAAAGGTGCCATCCGCCGTAACCAGATTCGCCCACTGATCGAGAAGATCACCGGGGCCTATGATGCGATGCTTCAAGAAGGCCCAGTCCTTGCTACAAAGAAAATCAGCAAGGTCGCCCCTACTCCGATTAAGCCAAAGCTCACGGTTGCTGAAAAGCTCAAAGCCAAACAAGCTGCTGCAGTTGAGAAAGATGCAGCTGAAAAGAAAGCTGCTAGAGAAGCGTTCGCCCTGAAGGAACGCGAGGACGCTATACAGCGCCAGCAGGAGAAGTCCACCGTTGCTGAGGCCCTGCGCATCAAGGAAGCAGCCAAGAAAGCAGCAGCTGCCCAGGTCAAGGTTGAGGTCAAGCCCAAGAAGACCCTTACTATTAAGAAGCGCACGCAGCCCACGGCGCCTGCACCCACAGCCCCGAGGCAAAAGCTTGCTCTCAAGACACGACCTATACCAGAGGTGAAGCCTACGGCAACCAAACGCCCAGGTGGCCTACACACATATGAACGTGTGGATGTCGCCCCCGGCATTGCTGAGGCACTCGGCGGGAAGCACGGCAACATATTCGACGCTGGCACCCAGGCTGTTGTATCCCCTGCGAATTCTAACGGTGACATGAATGGTGGTATCGACCTGGCCTACATGAAGAAGTGGCCACATATTGAGTCAAAAGTAAAAGGCGAAATCGTTAAGCGTTATGGCAAAGGGCAGATGCCCATCGGTGATGCCTTCGTAGTCAGGACAGGCGATAAGGCAATGCCATACCTTGTTGTGGCACCAACGATGAGCCAAGCAGGCAAGCAGACTGACCCTAAGATTGCAGGGGTAGCGACACTTGCGGCACTAAAAGCCGCAGACGACGCCGGCCTGCAGTCCGTAGCGTTCCCTGGTATGGGTACTGGTATCGGTGGGCTCCCTGCCAAAGCTGTCCGGAAAGAAATGGACACCGCACAGGATTACTTTGAGGCCTATCAAGACGGCGAGATATCATACGAGCAGGCCCAGCGCGGCGTGCGCGGTGGCATGGACATCAACCAGTTCATCAAAGAAGAGAACGAGGGGTACAGCGAGCTTACCCAACAGATGACTGACGAGGATATATCCAGTCTGCTTGAGGCAGTGCAGACTCCTGTAGTCCAGATGGAGTTGCCGGCTAGGTCCACTAAGGAAGAGATTGCTACCCAGATGGAGGAGCAGTTGAAAGGCTGGCGGGCAGAAGCCAAGGAAATGGGCGAGAAGGTCATGTACCTGTTCCACGGTACCAGCAAAAACTTCGCTGAAAAGGTGGCGCTCGACCCAACCATGAGGGAAACGCAGTATGGCATAACCGGCGTGTTTGCCGCCCCCAACGCAAGGGACGCCATTGACTGGGCCGCAGCCAAGTTCGGCGATGATGATGTCGGACTGACAGCGTGGGCCTGGACTGAGAAAGATTTCAAACGACTGGTAGATGCCGGCCTGGTCAGGTCCGGGCAGATGCAGTGGGGCACTTTCAAGGATGCCCAGGAGGGCACCGCCCGCACCTTTACTGAATATGTGGTGTCCGAGCCAGCTTTGCGGATGATCTACGATGACCAAGTATTGACTGAGACGGAAGCCGCCGACATGGCTGCCCTTCCGTTCGGCTCCAAGCAGGACGTTAAAGAAGGCCGTGACATCGCTGCTACTGTGCTCGATCAACAATTCGACGAGAACAGTGTCGCTGACGTTAACGTTGCGCTCAATGCGATCCTGCACCAGATAGATCCGGACGACCCACTTGCGCCAGTGCTTCGGGCTATCCAGACTCGGGCCGTAGGCCTAGAGGGCATGGAGCTTATCGCTGTTGACGATGCCATGATGAAGCGGGCTACTGGAAGCCTTGCTAATGGCGCCTATACACAGGGGATCAACGAGAAGACCAAAAAGGTTATCCGTAGGATCTTACTGAATAAGCGGTTACTGGATGACCCCCGTAGTCTCAAGACCTTTACACATGAGCTGGTACACGCTGCCACCATGGCGGCGATGACCACGGACAACAAGTTCGCCAGGGAAATGGAGAAGCTTCGTTCGTATGCCATTAAAAACGCTGACATTCAGTCCGCACTTCAGTACGGGTTCACCAACGTCGACGAGTTTGTCGCCGAGGCGATGACCAACCCGCAGTTCCAACAGACACTGGCCGCGATCCGCGCCCCTGGTGAACGGTCTGCATGGGCCAAACTGGTTGAGGCGATCCGTAACTTTCTTGGTATGGACATACCAGCAGATAGTGTTCTCAGTAATGTCATAGCACTAACACCTGCACTTATGATGTCCAACGCTGATATCAAAGCCGCCATCGTCAAAGAGCGTACTGGCAACGCTGAGTACATCACAGACTTCAAGAAGCGCCAGCGGGAGAAAGCTGAGCTTGAGGAAATGGCCGCTCAGGGGAATCTATATGACATTAATGCCGCCCTGGACGACACGGCTGCGGAGCTTAATCGCCGTAAAGACGGCCGACAAGAGGACGCTGAGTATGTAGACCATGCTCTGCATGTAGATCAAGGCCTTGGCGCGGTGACTCAGGCAGCCGCCGATGTGGCCGATGGGCCTGCGCCTGGTGTGCGTGCCGCGATAAACGACCGGATGCTGCGTGCTGGTACGGCCTTAACAGGAATGATGACCAATGATGTCATTGAGTCAACCTTCGAGCAGGACTTTGCTGGGTTGGGGCCAGATGGCAACAACTCCATGACAGATTACTACCGCGCCATGGAGCGCCGAGGTGGCGAGATCAAACGCCGGGAGCGGGATGCTGACAAACTGAACAACAACTGGGAGCGTATGGAGAAGCGTGTCTCTCCCAAGGACCTTAAGACCTTCAACGAGGTCGTGCTTGAGTCGACAATGAACGAAGTTGACCCCTCCATGCCATGGCAGAGCGCGGCCAATGAGAAATCACGCACCAATAAGAAGACTGGTAAAACCGCCGCGATTGCCTACCAGCGTCTGCGGGCCAAGTTCAACGCCCTACCGGACAACGCCAAGGCGGTGTACCGGGAAGCCCGAGACTTTTACAAACGCGCCTTCGAGGAGACACGCAGCCAGGTCGTGGACAATGTCCTTGATATGTATGGACTTGCAAGTGTGCCAGGCCTGCGCAACCGCATCCTCAACAGCCGCACCCCCGAAGAAATGGCAGCAATCCCATCACCGGTGGTGACGCGGACGATCAACGGGCAGAAGGTGTCCGTACCGCATCCCAAGTGGGCTGACGTTACCAAGAACTTCAACAATCTCAATAAGGTACTGAACTCGAACGGGCCGTACTTCCCGCAAATGCGGTTCGGTGACTACGTATTCAGCTACGCCAACAGCACTACCAGTGCCGGTTATACATCACTTGAGGCAGCGCAGACCGCAGCACGCCAGGCTCGGGCCGACAACAGCGGCTCCAAGACCAGTAACTATCGTCAAGAAGATGACGGTAAGTGGTACTACGACCTTAACGAGGAAGGGTTCGAGACCTACGAGACTGAGGCCGAGGCGGTTGCCGCCCAGGCGGAGCGCAGCCAACAGGGCTTTGACGCTGGCGAGGTCCACTACAAGACTGAAATGCAGTTCGACGGGGCTTCGGCCATCGGCCAATTGCTCGCTGTAGCCGGTCAGAAGCTCAACAAGGCCACAACACAAGAAGGTAAGGCCGCCGCCAACCGGAGCCAGCAGGCGCTTCAGGAGGCCCTCATAACCATGCTGCCAGAGACATCCATGCAGAAGCGGATGCTTAAGCGGCGCAATATCAAAGGTGCCAACGTCAACGCCAGGCGGGTATTTGCCAATTACGCCAAGTCCTACAGCCGCCATCTGGCTGGGCTGAAGCACAACAAGGAGATCGACAAGCACCTGGTGGATATTTCCAGGGCTTCTAAGGCGTCCGCCGGCCAGGGCCGGGGCCGCGAAGCCAACCTACGGGTAGGTAAAGCCGCCAAAGAGATCCTGTCCCGGCACAATATGGACACGGAATCAGGGCCGGTCACCCAGGTCGCCGCCAAACTGGGGTTCCTTGGGTACCTGTTCAGCCTGAGCTACAGCGCCGTGAACGCCACGCAGCCGCTACTCATGACATTGCCCTACCTTACTGGGAAGTACGGTTCCGGCAAAGCTACAGCCGCGCTATCACGCGCTTACGCTAATGTTGGTGGTAACGTCGTAGCGTCAGCAATCAAAAACGGGTTCGGAGCCAACGCCCTGTTCACGGACATCGACCTGAATAAACTGACCGACAGCATCATCGATAAGGTCGGCAAGAGCTCCGGCGCGGGCCGGATGCTTACGGAGCTCACTGATTTGGGCATTATCGATGCCACCTTCTCGCTGGAGATCAGTGAAGCGGCCAAGAGCGGTAAAGGCCCTGTCGGAAAATTGACGGACAAGGTTGTGGACATCGGCCGTACCCTGCCTTACACGGTTGAGATCATGAACCGGGTCACTACGGCCCTTGCTGGCTATGAGCTGGAGTTCGCTAAGACTCGTAACCATGCTGCTGCAGTCAACGCTGCACACAAGGCCGTGGTCAAAACGCAATTCGACTACTCCATGGAGAACCGGCCACGGTACTTCAAGCTCAACGACGCCGCCAAAATAATGACGATGTTCAAGATCCACCCCCTTGGTGTCTACTCGTTCCTGATCTCTAATGTCCGGGCTCGGGTAGCCGGCGCTTCCGTTAAAGAACGGATCGAGGCGGGCCGGGCTCTGAGGATGTTCCTGTATGTCCACGCCGCATTTGCGGGCGCTGCTGGTTCTCTGCTGATGGAGCCGATCAAAGCCGCCATCGGTCTGGTTGACTGGTTGTGGGATTGGGTGGACGAAGACGAAGAGGACAGCTTCCGGAGCGATCCGGAGACAGCTATGCGTAAGGTCATGTACGAATTGACCGGCAACAATGCCAAAGCCGCTGAGGTGCTCATGCATGGACTGCCCCGCGCCGCCGGGTTTGATATGGCCAACCGGGTCGGCCTGGAGAACATGATGGTCATGCTTCAGGAAGGTGATACGACTTTTGAGACAGTCGTCGGGTCGATCAAGCAATCACTGGCTGGGCCGCTGGTCGGCGGTGCCACGGAGAGTTTCTCTCGTGCTGCAGCCCAGTTCGCCAACGGTGGAGGGCTATACAAGTCTTTGGAGTATGCAGCGCCAAAGGGCATCCGCGACATAATGAAAGGCTTACGGTACAAGAACGAGGGTATGACCGACTTCAACGGCAACGTGATCAGGAAACCTGAAGATTTCACCTCTGTTGAGATCGCCGCCACGATGTTCGGCTTCTCGCCATCGGTTGAGTCCGAGACTTATGCCAAGCGTAGCGCCATGCGTAAGGCTACCCGGAAGCCGGAAATGAAACGCCGTGCGCTCATGAACAGCTGGAACAAGGCTGAGGACAAGGCTGAGGCGTGGGAAGAGATCAAGAGGTTCAACGAGAAGCTGGCACCTGACCAGCGCCGCGCCTACCGCATTACGAGGTCAGACCTCATTAAGTCACGGAAGGCGAAACGCAAGGTGGCTCGGGAAACTAAAGAAGGGATCAGGCTCCGCAAGGACCAACGTGCCCTGCGCGAGCGGTTAGAGATTTACAATTAGAGGTACGCAATACCTTCTTACGACCCTGCTTTGTTAGAAGAAGACTCTTGCGGTATTTATATCGCTCATTGTATTCATAAGCTTTTCTCATGCTCTGCTCAAAAATTTGTTCCGAGGAAACAAACTTTAGCGGCATTGCAGGTGTGGTCTTCATTGTGGTATGTCACACTCGATCAGGCGCACGCGCCGTGCTTGAATCGATGAAGGCAGCCCCGCATCAAGGTTACTACGAGGCTCAACAGCCCCGGACCATACCTTGATCTCTTCGAGGATGCGGGAACCACCGCCGTACTTAGAAGTGATCCACTGTTTGAAATGCTTTTGCTCGATCCGCACGCGGGACTTGCTGTCAGATACTTGACACCTGACCGGTAGCTTATGCGGCGGAGATATGACGGTGACGGTATTGAACCCCTTACCGGGGAAGTCGTCCACCTTGTTGACCGAGTCAGCGAACTCCTCGATATATTCAAGGATAGCACGCTTGCCATTGACTCGGTCGACGATCACCTTACCCTTGGAATTGACCTCGGGTATCATCGTCTTCATGATCCGGTCGTAAATGCCCTGGACGTTGAACTTGGTCAGCTTGGCCTTGTTAGCAGCAGCGGCGCCCACTACCAGGCAGGCTGCTAAGGCCAACCGCATACGCTGGCTCTGTGCTGTGCCGTGGAGTATGGGGTCCTTCTCCATTTTACCCATCATTGACATCAACGCCTTGTGGATAGCGGTGCGGTTCTCAGTCAGATAAAACACGAAGGCTTCACCGGCTACACCGTAGTTTGTATCCAGCGCCCCAAACGTCCCCAATGCCACTGGCAGTGATACGGTACTACGTTGTGGGCTGGTGATATCCAACTCGACCACACGCATTTGACCGGCATCGGTCGCTGCACGGTGTAGTTTTACATAATCAGTAAGTGAGTCGTTACTGGCAACGGTGATTACGGTGGACCATTCGCCGACATCGCGGAACGTTATATTGGAATTCAGCCTGGACTTTTCCTTACCCTGCGCAATACGGAACAGCGCTTCGATGAAGTCCGCTGCGGTATCCCCGCCCCGGTTGAAGTGAAGTTCATCCCAGTAGGCGGGTATGTTATTCAGGATACCCATCTTCCGCACGATGGCGTTGTAAGTATCGTTCATGTGGTTCATGGCATTGGGCTTACCCCACACAGCCTGCGCTGTCTGAAGGGCTTTAGTCTTACCCAGACCAGAAGTCGCGGACACTAACGCCAGGATTGCACCGGGGGTATTGACCAGCTTCATGAGCGGTGCAGCAAACGCACTGGCCATGGCAATCTGTAACTCGATGTTTGGGTGGTCAGTGATAAGTTTTGCAGCAGCCTGCCATTTATCAAGATTGCCCCGAGGTGTATAAGATCGGATCAGGCTATCGTCTTTCAGGAAGTTTGGATTACCTTCCCCGTCGCTCCATATGACTTGACGGGCAAGGGCAAAGCCATGCTTGTTGTCAGCTTCTACCCACCCCATTGTGCTCGGCACTGTATCGATATACCGGGCAGCTTGCATCTGCTGTGTCCAGTTAACCATGAGTGTATTCACTTCCTTCTGTTCGTTAGAGTTCAACGCCATATTGTAGGCACCCAGGAGGGCACCGGCTTTTCGTTGTTCATTAAATTCGTTGATTGGTACCTCAATGCGAAAGTTTGTAGCCCCTAAAGTAACGAGGCACCGGAACTGTAATAGATCACCTGTATTCTCGGGCCACACCAATGACGCGTCGCTCAGGACATATTTGGTGAAGCGTATCCATTCCTCAGAAGCACCGTCTTCAGTGAGGACAGCCTTGTACATGCCATCAGTCAACGCCTTGTATCCGTAGGGTAGCTCGTGAGGCATACGCTTCGTGGCTGCAAGTACAGGGTTCTTGACATGGCCATATAGTGGGCATTCGTTACACTTGTTACCGGCGGTCATTGCGAACTTATCGCAGCCGGTCGGTCCAGAAGCGCTGCCTTGCTTTGAAACGAATTTCTTTTCAACAGTATCAGCGTTGTAACCAGGGTGTTGGTCGCTGATCTGGTGGATGAAGTCTTTACCGTCTTCGGTGTAGGTCAGTATGTGCAGGGCGTTACCCCACATGGGTTCACTATCGTCCTTGCCGCCGGTCTCAAGGCGGGCCTTCATGGTTGGGCACTTGTCGAATACCTGTTGGCTTGGTGGCTTGGTGAACTCCTTGGACGCAAGCATTAGATCATTAGGATCAACTAATGCACCTGTAGCTGTCACGACCTTGAGGGCAGGAGCTATGGGGCCTGCCAGGATCTTAACCAGTTGGTCTACATCAACGTTGCCGTTATCACCGCCAAGCAGCTTGCACTCTTTAGGGTGCTTCGGGTCCTTCCAGTTGTAGGTACCAGGGATTCTAAGGATACGCGAGGCATCGCTGGTACATACGCCATCGGCTTTAAAGTCGTGCTCGTCGCACTTACGTCGTAGGCCAAGGGCCATGGCCTCCCAGTCACCTAATGGTAGCGGGTCCTTGAACGTCCAATAGACATGAATGCCATTACCAGAACTGACTAAGAGCGACGGTCGTGGGAGTTTGGTTGCTTTGATGAACGTATTGAGCTGTACAATGGCGTCCTTCTGATCAGTAAATTCTTTCTTGGGGCCGCAGTCAAGGTCAAGGTATAGGGACTTCTTTGATTTGACGTTTGTCTTTTTTCTGCTACTGGCATCTTTATAGGAGCCGGTTGCGAACCATGCGTCTTTGCGTTGAGTGTTGATCTGGTCGATTTTTGTAATGGCTTCATCAAAGTCGGAGGTCTTTTTGTGGGTTAGTCCAGTGGTACCGTCTTGTTTTTGGTATGTTGTCGCTAAGAAAATCGTACCGTCTGCTGGAACGATTCTTTGTAAGAATTCTTTCGTATCCATTTTAACCCCTTGGGAGCTGCCGGTCAGCCCCATTACCAACCGGCAGAATTTCAGGTTACCACTATCAGGTCAGGTTTTCCAGGTCATTAAGGATCGAGTCGAGGTCCGCATCGAGTCCGCCCGCAGTACCTTCATTTTCTCCAGGGGCTTCGGGTTCTCCCACAGTATCAGGCGCGCTCTCGCCCTTACTTGCTGCCTTGTCAGGAGCTTTTCGACTTTGCTTTTTGGAAGCCTTCTTTTTGCTGACTTGCTTTGGCTTTTCATCCTGTACCGTCTCCGTTTCGAAGTCGAAGTCAGTGCTCACCGTGTTGTCCACAGCGTCTTCAGAAGAAGTTTCTTCTTCAACAACAGTGGTTTCACTCACGCTGAGGATGTGTCCGGTGGTCTCGCTGTTGAACATACGCACCACTTCGGCGGCTTCATCTTCATTGATCGGCCGCGCCGGTTTAAAGGTCAGCTTGGGGTACGATGCGTTATGGTCGAAGCCCAACCGTGTCACCAGAGCGTTGTATGGGTATCCTTTGTTCTGCATCTGGGTACCATAGGAGTGCAGGTCAGCCAGACTCGCAGCCGGTACACGCAGAAGCATCGGCTCGCTTGGGTCAACACCTTCGCAAGGCGTATGCAGCCAGATGGCAACACGGCGGGTATCAGCGCATGCCTTGGCCTTCTTACCGGCTTCGGTCATGCGACTGCCCCACTTATTCATCTTGCACGCGGCACAGTTCTTGGCCTGCTTCTTTTCACTGCTATTGTCAGGCGCTACGCCATCGACACTGAAGCACGTCGGCGATCCGTCGTCACCCTCGGTGTACTTCTTTTCATAGAAGATTTTCGACACCCCCTTGTTGGCCTTGAGCATGACCACCTCAATACTGGGGATGGGGTCGTCGTCATCGTTGGTTACGACATGCTCCTCGCCTTGGGATTTAATCCGCCACTTCGAGCCACGGATACTGACCACTTGGAAGCCAGCGCCACCGGCGCCCTCGGTCAAGTCGCCGGCCAATGATTCGACATCGAATACACTTGCAAGATCGGCAGGTAACCCGGCAGTAGGGTTAAACGGTTTCATTTCTTTCGACATTATGCTCTCCTTACGCCAACAGTGGCATCAGATGTTATGGCTACACCGGGTGGTGGTTCGCCGTTCGCTTCGACATATTCTTCAACAGCCCCCTTGGATACACGCTTCTCAAGCATGTGATACAGTTCGTTGTCGAGAATGTATTGCAGGACATCGTCCCAATTATCCACTTTGGCTGATGTCCTTGTGATACTGTAGACAGTACCATGTGTGCCTCGGATGCTCTCCGCACCGGAGTTGTTGAGGTGGTCAATTAAGATGGCTTCCAGCTTCTTTAACCCCTCGTTGAAAGGCTTAAGCTGTTCCTTGTGGTCGTCCTGTAACTCTTTCTTTTTATCACGGATACGAACGAACATATCGATCGCGTCATCAATGTTTTTGCTCATAATACCTTCACCCCTTTGCGATAATTTTCAGACCATAAAATACAGAGTTGTTGAGGTACATATGGGCGTACCCGTGATCTACTGCTTGTTTGAGTGAATGGCGTTGAAGCTCGTCCAGACTTGGCATTATCTCATCGGCTAAGATTGCGGCCTCGGTTACATCGACCATATAAGCGATCTTATCGAGTGATATGTTGTTTTCTTCAAGTGTTTGGACAAGCTCCAATACCTTAGTGTGCACTGTGGGCTTGTTACCAAGTACGATGTTCTTACTCATAATATCTTTACCCCTTTCTTAGTCATATCAGCAAACATGTCCAATAGCGCAGTAGACATCTTGCCCTTCGCTTGAAGTCGCTTAAACATATAGGTCTCCATACCACATGACTCGATGTTAACTATGTGCGTATGGTGCTTCTGCCCTGGCCTTACGATTCTGGCGTTGGCCTGTTCATAGGTCTCATAGCTCATAGTCGGCGAGTACCATATGATCACGTTCGCCTCAGTCAGTGTCAGTCCATGGGACAGCACACCAGGGTGGGCTATCAGTACCTTGGGATGGTCGCTCGTCCTGAACAAACTGAAGATGGCATCACGTTGACGTTTACTCGTCTGCCCGTCAACCATTTCTATACTGTAGTCCTTCATCAGCTCCCTGCCAATGATTTCTACAGCCTGGGTGAACGGTGCGAACACCAACACTTTCTGTTCTGTCTCGTCGATGATCTCTCGCACCACGTCTAACTTGGCGTTAGTGGGGAACTCAACGGAACTGGACTCAGTATAGGCGAAGCCGCACGCTATCTGCAATAGCTTTGCTACCTTTACTCCAGCGTTCGATGCATCTATTTCTTCTCCCTGATACATTACGTAGAACTTCTTGAGCATACTCTTATATGCTTTCATTTGGTCACCGCCCAATTGCGATGTGCGAGTAGAGTAAGTTGTAGGTGGCAGGTCGATACAGTCATCAGTTGCGAACCGCACCGCAGGCTGTAAGGCCTTGTTGACGATCCTGTTGGCCTCGGGTCTTGGCGTCCACTTGAACTGCGTGATCTGGTACTCCACTGATTGCTGAAACTGCTTGAAGTATTTCGGCACACGTTCGGGTGTAATGATCCGTGCCTGCCCCCATGCATCTGTAGGACCATTAGGAGTAGGCAGCCCGGACATGCCCCATACCCACTTCCGCTTGTGAGTGATACGCTTGATGATCTTGTGGCGTCGTGTCCTGGCATTTCTGAACTGTGCCAGTTCGTCGACGATCACGATGTCGATGTCACCCCGGTCCATTAGAGCGTCTTCAATAACTGATATACCATCGGTGTTGATGATGTAGAAGTCGGCGTCTTCTGCCAGTTCAGACAGCCTCTTGGCCCTTGTGCCGTGCAGAACCCTGGCGGTGCGGTTTGGCATTACTTCGAATATTTCTCTGTCCCACGTACCTGACAAGGTACTGAGAGGAGCAATGATCAGGGCCTTACGCGCTTCTCCTTGTTTCATCAAGAAGTCAGCGGCGAATAAGGCTGATCGGGTCTTACCACTACCGAGGCCGTTTAATACGTACCCACGTCCACACGTTGTGAGCATGGCTACTGTCGTGACCTGATGCTTGAAGGGCGTAGTGTTACACCAATCGTATTGGCTCAGTACAGGGGCCGGTGGTCGGTACCCAAGGTTCCTTAGTAGCTTGACCTCCGTCGATCGGTGGGGCACTAAGTGGAACTGCCTGCCCCCCTTATGGACGATGCGGGCATGGGGCACCGTCGCCGCGATCCGAGGATCAAACGGCATGACCAGCGTCTTGGCCTTTTCAGCTACTCGCAGGTTCATTACAATTCCTTCTATTTATCGTCGGCAAACCTTACTCTTACAAAGCCACATCGAGGACATTGCTCGGTAGACTCCAGAAGCATATGTGGTCTGATATATTCAGTTTCCCCGGAGCAATCCGGCTTCTCTAGTGTGTTAATCAGCCATTCAACGGCATAGGCCAACTGGCGCTCTGGCCCTTCAGTGAAAGCGTTTACTGCAGGTTTTCTTTCGCTATCAAAAATCCACTCCATAACCCTACGGTAATCGGCTTTGTCAGCGCATCTGGCGACTAGTTTTCTATACTGCGTTTCGCAATCTCTACTGTTCTCGCTACTCACACTACACCCCCTCAGTGTTCGTACTTTTTACGGTTCTCAGGTTTGTCCTTCTGCTTCTGCATGCTTTGTGTTTTCTGAACCAGTGCCTTAACCATCCCGCTGGCTTTGATGGGGGACATAAGCTTCAACCACGCTTCGAGTTCGAGCATGGTGTCAATCCCATCAATGAGCATGGTAGCACCACCGGCCTTGCGGATGTCCTCCATGGTCTTGATTTGTCGTGGTGTGGGCTTGCCTCCAGGCTTCTTCGCTTCGATAGCAAGCCAGAAGCCGTTCATGCAGACGTTGAAGTCCAGGCCAGACTTACCGAACCCGCCGGGTACTGGCATTTCATAGTATGCGTTATACGCATTCAAGAGTTTCTTGATCTGCGCTTTGATTTTACCTTCTTCAGTCATTGTAAGAAATCCTTAAGGTTCTGGTTGACAAGATATCCGTCAACATCTATGTACCCAACTGTTCGCCCTTCTACTGGCACGTTCTGTTTGTCGAGCATGTCAGCTGCCGCGCTTATATCCTCAAGGCTGATCGACGGCTTTTTTACAGCGCATGCTCGCAGTGTCAGCCATGCCTTGACCTCGTCAAGGGCATCCTTCCACTTAGGTCCCCATACTCGCGGCAGTACGAACACTATAGTGCGTTTAGTTGCGGTGCCCTGGTAGTTATCCAGATAAGAAAAGTGCATTTCCATAGACCGTGCGGCCGGGTTATTTTTATGGTAATACAGCTCAAACGTATCTGTCATGGTCTGACCGCATTTCATGATCAGCGGTGCTAGTTCCCTTTCCAACTCCCGACCTATTTGTTCAGGACTGAGCATCTTATTCCACCTCGTTGTACTTTATAATGCCTTTTCATCCGCCATTGTAGGGGCAGCTCTTCACGCCGCAGTGGCGCTTACATAAAAAGTTCTTCTTGGCAGGGAACTCGTCATGGCGTATAGCTGCCTGAAATTTATCGACACGCGGGAGGAAGTTCACCCAGACCTCGCTGATACCCTCCTTGGTAATGGTCTTGGTGGTCAGTTCCTTACTCTTAGTCCAGTAGTAGCCAGTGATGAAGTTCTCTACCTCCGGCATATACGCAGACATCATCGCAGCCATAAGGCTAACCTGATCAAACTTATCGTGTTGTCGGCCAGTCTTATGGTCGACGATAAGCAGATTACGCTTACACCTCTTCGCATAGTCAACTATTCCTCGCAGCCACACGTCATCATCGAAAAACCCTGTGGGCTGAAATTCTCTGTTCAGTGCCAGCTTCTGCTCGGGGTAGGCTTTACCTGATGCGTTAGCCAGCTTTTTCATTATGCGTTCATGGTGCGTTAAGTCAAGTGGTAATTTCTTACCGTTAATGAGCCGCAGTTCGAAGTGCCGATGAACCTCTTTGCCGTAGTCAGCCTCGGGACCAAACTTGTCTTGAACATCCCTAGCGATCTGGGCGTGGTAGAATTTCTTGGGGCATAGCTCATATGCTTCCAGCTTTGAAAAACTCCATGGTGTCTCTTTATTTGCCATTTGCTTTAGCTCCCGCCATTAGTAGTGCAACTTGTGCGATTTTTTCTTCGTCGATAGCCTTCATAAGTAGGGTTAGTAAATGCCAGGCTGGGCCATTTATGCAGTTATTTTCTAGTTCCAAATCGTCAATTACGAAACTGGCCTCAATGCCGTAACAAAAACGGGTGCGGATCTCTAACCGCATATGATCAACTAGATAGTAGCTATCAATGCCTAGTACCAGTCCCTCGTCCACCCATTGTCTCAGTTTAGGGTGCACCGCCGCGAGTAGTTGCAGGCCACTATCACCCGTCAGCATATGCCCAATAACAGACCTTACAGTTGTTGGCATACCACCACCCCTTTTATTTAGCCTCTGCATAATTGTCACCTATCCCACATTCGGCGGCAATAGGTAAATTGGGCAGCCAGCTGACTGGTCTTGATAACACCTTGTCAAGAACAACAGCAAACTTTTTAGCCATCGCTTCGGCTATGACGTAGATCAATTCGTCGTGTACCTGATTGGATGCATAGTATCCACGGTCGTTCAAGAATAGCTCAGCCCGGCTGATAACAATACGTGCCAATGCTTGGCAGACGTTCTCAATAACAGCGCCGCCCCATGTTGTCTTGAGGCCGGTACGGGACATATAGCTGAACTGATTGGCGCTTCTATCCCAGGATAGATTAGGGTAGTAGATCGGCATCCCGTTGGGCAGCTCGATTGCAGGTGAGCCGGAGTTTTTGAAGTTGGTGTGAATTCTGAGTGGTCCGTACTCCATAATAAAGTTTGTTTTGGACTGCTGGGCCATGAACACCAACCATGATTTAGCTTCCTTCCACAACTCGGGTATCTTGGGGTAAGAAGTACGGTACATTTCAATGATGCGGTGGGCTTCTTGACGTGTAATCTCCACCTTGCCGCTGGCCTGTACTGTCAGAAAGAGTTTCTCACCACCGGTACCATAGCCAGCACCCAGCACCGTGGTCTTACCCAGGAACCGTTCATTGAAGTCTTTAGGTACGTTCTTGATCTCCCTACCGAACAGCCTGGTGGCAAACTTACAGTAAACATCCACGCCGTTATGGTAGTCCTGTACCAGATCGTGCTGTCCGGCCAACGTGGCGACCATACGGGCCTCGATAGAAGACAGGTCACCTGCTACCACCTTGAACCCAGGAGGAGCTGTTATAGAGCGTCTCAGCTCGCTACCCCGGTTTAGGTTCTGTAGGTTCAGTTTATCCCAGCCGGCCAGCCGCCCGGTATGCGCTCCGTAATATAGAAGAGGTACGCTGAATTTACCCTTGAGCCTTGCAAGCCCCAGGAACCGAATCATGCGGGTCTCTGCGATAGTTGACTTATGGGCCATGCGAGCCGCTACCAATGCCTGGACAGCAGGCTCAGGATGTTCTAGCAGTTCTTTCATACCCTTATCTGTCTTGGCAAAGGCATAGGCTGTCTTGCCAGTGCGCGGGCTGATCTTGGTTGGTGGGCTTACCCCATAAAGCTTGAGCGCCGCAGCAAATTTGTCATTAGACATTAACAGCTCTCTGGTCTGTAGGCCTGCCTTAGCCAGTATGCTCTGCTTCATAAGCTTGTGCTTGGCCAGGGCTATCTCTATGACATCGTAGTCAAGGACCATTTGCGGTTGTGTGAATTTACGTATCGTCCCGTCGATTAACTTCAGTTCATCCTTGCCGCCCACAACACTGTTGAATTTCCTCAGCAGGATCATGGCAAGGTCGAAGCAGATGTCTACGTCACCGTCGCAGTAACCCATGTAGTCACGAAGCTGTGCAGGACCAAAGTCGATGCGCCGCATGCCGATGTAGACTTTAACTTGGCCACCCTTGGCCTGAAGGTTCAGATGTGTAGCAAGTGCAGCTAGCGATGTCCGGCCACGGGGGGTAAAAGGCGCTAACCACGGCCGCGCTCCCATCATCGTACAGAAGTACATCTTTGGCACGATACCGAATCTGAATGCCAGTATGGCACCGTCGAACATACTGTTGTGGGCTATGGCCATGGAGTTAGCCCAGTCGAATTGCTGTAGCCACGCCTTGGTGTCGGCCATGGTACCGGAGAAGTGTTTGACCGGTTCCTTGTTGCGCTTGACCGAGACACAGATAACTTCGAACAGGGCGTCCATGATATAGGCTTGTGTCGGCATCTTGGATAGGGAGAATTCCTTGTCATAGTACGACTCGAAATCGATTGTAAGTAGGTCCATTAGAACATTACCAATATGAATATAAGCGTTACCAAGGCGCCGAGCAACGCGCTTATAGTCATGGCGACGAAGTGAGCGCTGTCTTGTTCGTCGATAGCAGCATGCAGGCGCTCGATTTTTGTTTCTGCATCGCTGTGCGCATCCTGCCATTTGCAGACTTCAAGTTTCCATTTGGCGACTTCATCTTCGTGTGGCTCGGGTGTCATAAGCATATCTTCAGTCATTGAAAGTCTCCTTTGGGAACAGCTTAGTGGCAGTGAGCATGGTATCCGCCATGTCGGTAAGCTGTCGGTGGATCTTGGCCTTGCCAATATTGACGTATGAATCGTTGGTGAAGGTGACGCTTAGGAAATTATGTACAAACGCTGGTGTGTATTCCTCGACCTCACCAAGGGAAAAGACAATGGTCTCGACGGTTGGGTGAAGCTCCCTATGTATTTCATGCAGCCGATCACAGTGGAATGATATCGTGACCGTATCAATAACAATCGCAGTGTTCATAGTTGCACCTTTTGGTAGGGTTTTAGGGTCCGCAGGAAATCCAGCAGCTTCCTACGCTGCCTGTCCATCATGACCTTTGGGTTTTTGTTCAGGTATGCCACAGCGCGGAAGGCAACAACACACCCAGGCAGCTCACCCATCATAATTTCCAAGCGACCTATTGACCTTGCCATATACATCTGTGTGTCACTCAGCGGGTGGTCGCCTCGCTCCCTGGTGTTAACGTCTACTGAAAGCGCCGGATTGAAAGGGCGTCGAAATGTCATCTGTTCTGCTTCACTCATCGATCTCTTCCAATGTGTCGGCCAGGTGCCGGAGTTTCTTGGCAACGCGCTCACAACAGGCGCCTCTCGGTATGACAACACCATGGCTAATACCGTCATGCATTTCAACTGACAGCATCTGCCCGGCAAAGCGTGCGCCAGGCATTGAAATGACGCAGGCGTCAGTCGGAAATGGCGTGATTCGTATGTCTTTAATCATTTGACACCTCTCAATATCTATGTAGAATATGCGTCAACTACCTACCCCTTGGTGGTTGTACTACACTTTAGCCCCGCTACCCCTTGCGGGGTTCTTTTTGCCCATACAAAAAGCATAGCTCAGGGATGCAATGTACCGCAGGTGCTTGGCATATTCCTTCGCCTCGTCCTCAGTCCAGAAGTATTTAGGATCAAGGCTCTCGTTGTAGCATATCCACTGCCTACAATTTTTACCGTCTTTTGTCTTGCAGACATCAAACGGTCGGCGTTTGCTTGGTGCTGCTCGGATGTACTTTTTTGCTTTTTCCACGGTTATTCTCCGATACTTTCATTAAGCCATTGATATAGGATTGGTACTCGCGCAGCTCGGTGTAAGTGAGGTTGCACAGTATCCGCCTGATCTTGTCACGTCGTGATGATTCAGTCACCAGTCTGTCCCCCAGCAATACGTCGTAGTCCTGGTTGAATTACAATACCCAACCCCGCCATCAGAATCGACTCTTTGTTCGTGTAACCAGCCATCCGCTCGATGTCGTCTGTAGAATCTCGACACATTTTGCGTACTCTCTGATAGCTGCTCGCTTTCGGCTGGCCGCCATAGACTTCCGTCTTTCGTTTTCCTGATAATAAAATCGTCGCTCAATGCTACTGAAGCACATGTAAGACATAGCATCAAGCTGATCGTTATACAGCTGGCGATAGGTAGCGACTTGGTGACGGGCGAATTCTTTAGTGATATTATGGGCGTGTCCATAACGTAATTTCAACTCCGTAGCAGTAAGAGGTGGTCCAGATGGCGGCAAAAAACGAGAAGCGTTCCCCAACTGCGCATAGAACTCCGTCGCAGATAAAAAACCATGGTAGGGGCTATCAGGCGCAACCTGCCCAGAAAAAGAACCGGGCGAAGCGGAATGCTGCCCGAAAGGTAATGGCGAAGAAGGGTCAAGTGCGAAAGGGCGACGGGAAAGATGTGGATCACAAGCGGCCTCTAATTGCTGGTGGATCGAACTCCCCAAAGAACTTGGCTGTTCGGTCTCGCAAAGTGAACCGGGGCCACGCAAAGAAGGGATGAT
>Ga0114922_10002096_pt1 | contig 18827 bp, 11 predicted proteins | sample AartaG_FD_100975 | JGI IMG/M metagenome (GOLD analysis project Ga0114922, IMG submission 100975) | Deep subsurface microbial communities from Aarhus Bay to uncover new lineages of life (NeLLi) - Aarhus_00045 metaG | ecosystem: Environmental > Aquatic > Marine > Oceanic > Sediment | place...
CCGCCTCGATGGGCCACCCCCGGAGCAACGCCGCGCAGAACCCGTGAATCGTGTTCACCGGCGCGATGTCCACGTCCCAGTACCGCTGGAGCCACCTGTCGAGGCGGACGCGGTCGTTCGCCTGGCGTGCGGCGGCGATCTGTCCGAGACAGGCCTCGCGGATGCGGCCGCGCATCTCGGCGGCGGCGTTCTCGGTGAACGTGATGGCCGCCAGACGACCGAGCGACAGGTCACGGTCCTGATCCAGGAAGTAGATATACCGTTCCACCAGGACGCGTGTCTTGCCGCAGCCCGCGCCGCTCGTGACGCAGAAGTTCTCATCGAGCGGCGTGACAACGCGCCGTTGGGCCTCGGTCAGGCGGGTCATGGGTCGGCCTCCCCGCCGTCGTCGGCCGCGTCGGTGAGACAAGCGAGTTCGGGGATCGGGTTGGCTTCCCATTTGCGTTGCACCCGCCACTCGGCGAAGCGGCAGATGCCGCTGAAATCGCAGTGCCCGGGACACCCCGTTCGCGGGTACACCGGGTAGCGTCCGAGCCGCATCGCCTCGACGAACCGGCGAATGTACTCGGCCGCCCGGTCGAGCGCCGCGTCGAACGACGGGTCGGGCTCGCCCTTGGAGGTCGTGTTTGCCAAACGTCCCGTTCGGCGGGGCTTGCGGACGGGGAGGAAGAACGCCTCGGCCCGTCCGTCGGCGGCCATCGGTCGGAGCAGTTCGGCGGCGGCGCGCAGGTACAGTGGCAGTTGGAAACTCGTGCCGGCCTCCATGGCGCTTGCGGTCGGGGCCGAGGCGCCCGACTTGTAGTCGATGATCTGGTATCCGTCACCGTCGGTCGTCAGGTCGATGCGGTCGATCCGCCCGCGCAGCCGCAGGTCACCGTGGGGCGTGTCCAGGCGGATGGGCTCGGCGCGGCCGGGCGGTTCGACCTCGTGCCCGCCGCACCCGAAGGCGACCTCCGCGTGCGCTGCGCGCCAGCCGGCCAGGCTCCTCGCGTGCCACCGCAGCAGGCCGCGAACGTCGCGGAGGATGTTCCGCTTCTGGACCTTCCACAGGGCCGGCGACCCCAGCCGTGCGCCCTTCTCCAGGTCCTTGAAGTAGCCGCCCGCCGTCTTCTCCAGCAGCGCGAGCGCCGCCTCCAGCGTCTCGTCTGTCACCTGCCCGGCGAGCGTCTTCGAGGCGGCGGCCGCCGTGAAAAACCGTTCCAGCAGGCTGTGACAGATGAGGCCGAGGTCCATCGGACCGAGGTCGGGCGACGGCTCGTCCACCGGCCGAAGGCCCAGGACCTCGCCGGCCAGGTAGGCGAACGGGCACGCGCCGAACGCCTCCAGCCGCCGCGCGCTCATCGCCGTCTCGCCGGGGAATCGGCGGCAGAGTTCCTCGACGATGGTCTCGGCGTCCAGGCACCCGTCGAACGGGCCGAAGGCGTCGCCGTGCTCGCGTTCCCACTCGGCCGCCAGTCCCGCCAGGGCCGTCTCGGCGGCCGGGCCGCGGGTCAGCAGTTCGGCCAGCACCGCGAGGTCGGCGTCGATGTGCCCGCCGTGACGTGGCCCCCACAGCGACGCCATCGTCTGTGCCAGCAGTTCGCGGTCCGCCCGGACCTGCTCAGGCGGCAGGTCGAGGTCGCGCGTGCCCACGTCCGTTACGGGCAACGGCTCGCCGTCGGGACCGGGCGCGAAGAGGCTCGTGAGTTCGTCCAGGTAATGACTGGCGAGCGTCGCGCGGCCGCGCGAATCCAGGGCCGGGTAACTGAGCGCGAGCGTCTGCCGGGCCCGCGTGGCGGCCAGGTAGAACAGGAACATCTCCTGCTGGGCCGCGTGGCTCGTGTCGGCCAGGTCCACGCCGCGCCGGCGCAGGTCGTCGCGCTCGGCGTCGTCGAAGAACGGGTGCCGACGCCCGCGACGCGGAAACGCCTTCTCCGAGAGGCCCATCACGAAAACGTGTTCAAACGAGAGCGCGCGGCTGCCGTACACGTCGAGCACAACGACCGGCGCGTCGGGCGGCTCGGCCGCCGCGACGCTTGCGAGGCCAAGCCCGTGCGTCACCTCGTCGAGAAACTCCGCGAGCGGCACCTTGGACCCGTCGGGGTCGTCGAGCAGGGCAACCTCCTCCAGCACGTCTTCGAGCGCCGCCAGGGCCTTCAGGTCGCGGGCGCGGCGCCGGAGTTTCGGATCGGCCCGCGCGGCGTCCCAGATTCCGGCCTCACGGAGCATCTCGCGCAGAGCGTCGGCGAAGGCGCGGCGGGTGGCCTCGGCAGGAAGCGCCAGGCGGTCGAAGAGGGTCCGGAGCAGGCCTTCAGCCCGGTCGATTTCGGCGGCCCGTTCCGCCTTGTGGTCCGGCGCGAGGACGGGGTCGCCGGAGTCATCGACGGCGGCGCTCTCGGCCTTGAGGCGGCTGCGCAGGTAGTCGAGCCCTTTGGCGTATGCGTGGCGGCTTTTGAAGACGCCGGCGTCGCGTGCCAGGCGGACGGCCGCCCGCGCCGTGTCGCCGTCGGCGCCGAACGCGGCGGGCACAAAGTAGTTCGACCGCAGCAATCGCGCCACCGACCGGAACGAGTAGTCCTCCACCTGCAGCCGCACCAGCGCCATCGCCGCACGCACGACGGGGCAGTCGCTGAGCGCCAGCCCTTTCTGGACGCGGAACGCGAGTCCGTACCGCGGGAAGACCTCCCGCACGAGCGTGGCGTACCCTTCGAGCGACCGTGCGAGGACGGCGATGGACCCCGGCTCCGTCGCGCCGCCGCGCACCAGGTCGACGCAGCGGCGGGCGACGGCCTCGACCTCGCGGGTCCGCCCGGCGGCGCGGATGACCGACACGTCGCCGGCGGCGGGCGGCGGCGTCGCGGCGTCCGACAGGTGGAACAGGCTCCGCCGCACACGCTCGAGGTCGGCCGGCACGTCGCTCGGTTCGTCGAGCACGGTCTCCTTCAGTCGCTCGCCGAAGCGGCGGCGCAGGCGCTCGCGCGTGCGGCCGGTGACGCCGAAGAGGTTGGAGCGGTCGGGCTCCCACGTCAACGTGATGAGGGTCCGCTCGGCCCGCCGCGAGAGCGCTTCGAGCATGTCGAGTTGGGCGGGGGCGAAGTCCTGGAACCCGTCGGCTACCAGCAGCGCGAGAGGGGAGAACGGCCCGAACTCGCCGTCGGCCACGAGGGCGGCGGCGTGCCAGAACTGTCCCGCGTCGTCGTACACGTCGCGCGAGTGCAGCGCCTTCTGGTAAGCGTCGTACAGACGGGCGATCAGACGGTTCTGCGGCGATCCCAGGTGGCCGCGGATCGCGCGGCCGAAGGCATCGGGTTCGACGCGGGCGGCCTTCAGTTCGCGGAACAGTTCATCGAGCGCACCGAGCAGGCCGGGCATCGTCCGGACGTGGCCGAGGAGGGCGGCGTCGCGGCCGCCGAGGGCGCCCAGGCACTCGCGGATGACCTGCCGCCGCGCCAGTTCCGTGATTCGTCGCACCGGGCTGCCCGCCGCCGTCAGCAGACGGTCCGCCAGAACGGGCAGCGTGAAGACCTGCGGCTGAACGAGAACGCCAGTGGCCTGGGTGGCGAGAAGGCGGGTCTCGGTCTCCCGGCGCCGGGCGCCCGTCGGCACGAGCATCAGTGCCCGGCGCGGCCCCGCTTCCGCGAGCGCATCGCGATAAGCGGTCAGGACGTACCGGCCCTTGCCGCTTCGCGCAGGTCCGACGATCAGTTCAACAGACGATGCCACCGGCCCCCCCGACACAGGCTGTGGGTCACCCCCTGGACGGTATCGCGGCGTGGTCGTGGTGTCAAGTTGGCGGGTCGGACCAAAGGAGTTCACGTTCCACTGTAGAATCACATAGCGCGGTGGGTCGGAGCCTGCCCTGAGCCTGTCGAACGTGGACCCGCCGCGCGGCAAGTAGCGTTGTAGTATCAGTCGGCCGGCGTGTGGCTGGGGCCCTTGACGTGGGTATCGGCACGGTTGCGGAACTGGCCCTTGAGCGCCGGCACCACCTGGCGGAGGCAGTCCTCGACGCGGTCGACGAAGTGGATGCGGACGGACTCGCGGACTTCGTCGGGGAGTTTTTCGAGGTCGTCGGCGTTTCCGGTGGGGATAAAGACGTCGGCGAAGCCCTCGCGATGGGCCGCCAGAACCTTCTCCTTGATGCCGCCCACCGGCAGCACCCTGCCCTGCAAGGTGACCTCGCCGGTCATGGCGATGTCGCGCCGGGCCGGTCGGCCACTCATGGCCGAGGCCAACGCGCAGACCACCGGCAGCCCTGCGCTGGGTCCGTCTTTCGGCGTGGCGCCTTCCGGCACGTGGACGTGCAGGTCCACGGCCTGCTTCAAGGGGATGACGCCCGGCCGGGAGCATCGTGACCGGACCCACGACAGGGCGGTCTTGACGGATTCCTGCATCACGTCTCCGAGTTGGCCGGTCAGGGTCAGGTCGCCGTCGCCGGGCATGCACGAACACTCGATGACCATGCTGCGGCCGCCGAACTCGGTCCAGGCCAGGCAGGTGACGGTTCCGACGCTTTCCTTGGGTCCGGGTCTCTGCCGCCGGTAGGGTGCGGGGCCGAGGTACTGGCGGAGCCGGTCGGGCGTGACGTTGCGTGGTTCGGCTGGCGGCGTGTCGTCGCCGGCCCGTTCGGCGGCGATCTTTCGCAGGATCCGGGCCAGCCGCGCCCGCAGGTTCCGGACGCCGGCCTCGCGTGTGTACTGCTCGATCATCATCTGGAGGACGTCGCGCGGCACGGCGACGTCGCGCGGCGTGAGGCCGTGGGCGTCGAGTTCGCGGGGCATCAGGTGCCGCTCAGCGATCCGGGTCTTCTCCTCGAGCGTGTAGCCGGTCAGTTCGATCATCTCAAGCCGGTCCATCAGCACAGGGGGGATGTTGGCCGCCACGTTGGCCGTGCAGATGAACAGCACCTCCGACAGGTCGAACTCGACATCCAGGTAGTGGTCGCTGAAGGCGTAGTTCTCGTCCGGGTCGAGGACTTCGAGCAGTGCGCTGGCGGGGTCGCCGCGGTTATCGCGGCCCATCTTGTCGATCTCGTCGAGCAGGAAGACGGGGTTGCGGACGGTGGCCTTCCGGATGGACTGGAGGATGCGTCCGGGCATGGCTCCGACGTAGGTGCGTCGGTGTCCGCGGATTTCGGCCTCGTCGCGGACGCCTCCGAGGCTTTTTCGGACGAAGCGGCGTCCGAGGGCCCGTGCCACGCTTTTGGCGAGGCTGGTTTTGCCGACGCCGGGCGGGCCGACGAAGCACAAGATCGGCTCGCGCATGCGGTCGCTGAGTTTTTTGACGGCCAGGTACTCCAGGATGCGTTCTTTCGGTTCGGCCAGGCCGAAGTGGTCCTCGTCGAGGATCCGCGCCACGTGCCGCAGGTCGAGGTTATCGTCGGTCCGGGCCTGCCAGGGCATGTGGATGAGCCAGTCGAGGTATTCGGTGACGACGACGGCCTGGGGGGTGAGGGGGAGCATCTGGCTGAGGCGGTGGTGTTCGCGGAGGGCGACCTTTCGGATCTCGTCCGGCATGCCGGTCTCTTCGATGCGTTGTCGAAGTTCCGAGACGCCCTCGGTCCCGGGGCGTGCGTGTCCGAGTTCCTCTTCGATGGCCTTGAGTTGTTCCTTGAGGAAGTACTCCTTCTGGCTCTTCGAGAGGCGTGATCGGACGCGTTCGCTGATGCCGCGTTGGATCTCGAGGAGCGCGATTTCGTTCTCCAGGATGTCGGCCAAGGTTGCCAGCCGGGCCGTCGGGTCCGCCATCTCCAGCAGTTTCTGCTTGTCGAAGAAGGGGATGGCGGTGTAGGCGGCCACGGTGTCGGCGAGGAGGGGAGCGGTGTCGGCCTGGGTCACAAGATGGCCCACCCCCTCGGGCAGCGAGGGCTGGAGTTGCATGTACGAGAGGAACCGGGCCCGGACGGTCCGCATGAGGGCCTCGCCTTCCGGTTCCTCGACGTCCGGTTCGACGATGCACTGGACCTCGGCCCACAGGCAACCGTTCTCCGACGTCAAACGGAGGACCCGGGCGCGGTCGGCCACCTCGACGATCACCTTGTGCGTGCCGCCCTCGTTCTTGAAGCACTGGTGAACGTACGCCACCGACCCCACGGTGAAGAGGTCGTCCGGTTCGGGTTCCCGGCACTCCGGTTCGCGCTGAGCCAGAAGCAGGATGCGCTGGTCGTTGCCGAGTGCCTCGTGCGCCGCCGTCACGGAGAGTTCGCGTCCGGCCAGGAGCGGCATCGCCAGACCTGGAAAGGCAACCAGGCCGCGCAGCGGCAGCACGGGCAGCCGGACGGTCGGCGGATCGGATACCTGTGGGTCGTCTGCCATGATGTCAGCCTGCTGTGGCCGCCCGGGCGACCACGCTACGACGAATTCATCTGGTGTTTCTTGCGGAACAGCCAGTCCTCGAACGTGCAGTGGAGCCTAATCGGCTTCGAGCGGAGCGTACGGGCCTGGCTGAGCATGACGACGGCGGTCAGCGAGACCTTCCGCTCGCCGCGCCAGAAGTACTTTGCGAAACTCCCTCCTGTGTCCGGCCCGCAGGGGCCCCAGAAGTAGAAGTCGTCGATCGCATACGTGGCGGACCACTCCTGGCCGGGACCCAACACGATGCCACGGGCTTTCGGCCGGCGCGTCGCACGCGGGTCCGTGTAGATCGGCATCTCGTCGTGCCCCTCGGCATCCTCCAGATGGAGCAGCAAACAGGGCAGCGGCAACTCGTCGGGGCCGTCCGTCTCCTCCCCCGACAGCGGCCGCGGGAGCGTGAAGGCGACCAGCGCCTGCGACCGATTCCGGACGGTGACGCGCACCTCGGCCGGGACACCGCCTTCGGGCTGAAGAGCGATGCCTTCGATCCCAAGATCGAGGTCCGCGACACGGGCGTCGCGGTCGGCCTTCAGCGGCTCCTCGCATCCGGCCGCCAGGAGCACCAGTACCGAAACGGCACAACACGCGTGTCGCATGGTACCAGCCGTTACCATTGCGCCGTCCCCACGCTCGTGGCTCGGCGGCCAAGCGTGTTCCTAGTGCTCTGTCGCACGTGAAACGGTGGGTGCCACTGGCGGCTTGTCCGCCAGTGCCTTCCTGCTGCTCGCTACACACTGGCTGACAAGAGCCAGTGGCACCCCACAAATCAGCAGCGACAGAACACTAGGTGACCAGCGGGCTTTCGGCCGCGACCTCGGGCACCGGCGCCTCTTCGGGTGCCTCATCGGGCGGGGGCGTTTCCATCTCAGCCACCTCGCCTGTTTCCCTTGCGGCGCGAGCACCGACGGCGCTCAGCGCCGCCTCCGTCTCGACGGGCAGTTTATCGGGCTCGGCCTCGCCTTCGTCGGCCTCCTGTGCCACGTACCCGTGTTCCTGCAGGTCGCTGAACTTGACGCTGACCTTGCGTGAGACGCCGGGTTCCTGCATGGTCACGCCGTAGAGCACGTCGGCGATGGCCATCGTCCGCTTGTTGTGCGAGATGATGATGAACTGCGACTGGTCGAGGAACTCTTTGACGAGGTCCGTAAACCGGTCGACGTTCGATTCGTCGAGGGCGGCATCGACCTCGTCGAGAATGGCGAACGGGCTGGGTCGGGCGCGGAAGATGGCGAGCAGAAGAGCGACGGCGGTCATCGTCTTCTCGCCGCCCGACAGAAGGCTGATCCGCTGGAGTTGCTTGCCGGGCGGGCGGGCGACCACCTCGATGCCGGCCTCCAGCACGTCTTCGTCATCCTCGAGGAAGACGTCGGCCTTTCCGCCGCCGAACAGTTTCCGGAACAGTTCCTGGAAATGCCCCCGAACGGCGTCGAAGGTGGCGGTGAACCGCTGGCGGCTCTCGCGGTTGATGCGGTCGATGAGTCCCTCGAGGGCCTCGCGCGCCGCCGTGAGGTCGTCGTTCTGCCGCCGCAGGAACGTGGTCCGATGCTGGAGTGCCTCCTGCTCGTCGATGGCCTCGAGGTTGACGGCGCCGAGGCGTTCGATCTTCGCCTGGAGGTCGTGGATTTCCTCGGCGACGGCGTCCCAGTCGACCTCTTCGGCCTGCCACTGGGCGTACCGTTCGGCCAGGTCCATGCCGAAGTCGTCGCGGACTCGTGTGGCGAGGTCGTCGCGTTTGGTTTGGAGTTCGCGTCGCTGGAGTTCGCATTCGTGGATACGTTGCTGGAGTTGGTCGATCTCGCCCTCGACGGTGCGTGCGTCGCGTGAGAGGGCGGCGATGGTATCGCGGCGTTCGGCCCGGTCGTCGGCCAGGCCTCGTGCGTCGGCCTCGGCGGCCTCCTTGTGCATGAAGAGTGTGGCGAGTTCCGACTGAAGGCGGAGCATCGTCTGGTCCGACTCGCGGATGCGCTGCCGGCACTGGGCGAGTTCGGCGCGGCCCTCTTCGATGCCGCTGCGTGTGGCGGCGAGGTCGCGGCGTGCGGCGGCGAGGGCGTCGACGAGGGCGGCGTGCTTCTCGCGCAACTGGGCCAGCGTCACGTGGGCCTCGGTCCGCTGCTGCTCGCAGGCATCGCGCCGTCGAGTGAGGTCCTCATGCTCGGCGACCTGCTCGGCAATGGCCGCCTGTTGGGCGGCTTCGCGTTGCTCGATCTCGGCGATCTCGCGTGCGGCGGCCTCGCGTTCGGCGGTGACCTGGAGGCGTTCGCGGGTCAGGTTCTGGAGTTCGCTCTCGAGGACCGGCTGTTCGGTCTGGAGTTGGCGGCGTGTCTGGGCGAGGCGCCGGAGCCGTCCCTCGACCTCGACCTTCCGCATCGAGGCCTCGTAGATTTCCTGCCTGAGTTCCTGCTGGGCCCCGTCGAGGGCGGCGAGGGCGTCAACGGCCCGGCAGCGTTCGGCATCGAGGCGTTCGATGCGTCCGGCCACTTCCTCCCGCCGGCGGCGGATCGCGAGCAGTTCCGACCGGCGGGAAATGAGGCTCGTTTCGGGTCCGGGCGGCCCGACGGCGATGGACCCGTCGGGCTCCAGAACGCTGCCCGAGAGACTGACGAAGCGGTAGCCCCGAAGCGGTCCGCGCGCCAGTTCCGCCGCGCCGTCGAGCGTCCGCACGACGATCGTGCGAGCCAGCAGGTGCTCGATGGCGGGACGGACCGAGTCGGCCGCACGCACGTAGTTCATCGCCCACCCGACGGCCTCCGGGTAGAGCGAGAGGTCGCGTCCGTTGGTGACGGGCTGGATGGCGTCGAGTGCGAGGAAGCGGACCTGGCCGGAGAGTTGTCCTTCGAGGCGTCGTGCCAGGTCGAGGATATCGGTCTGGCGGTCGGCGATGAGGAGTTTTTCGGCGGGTCCGAGGGCCGATTCGATGACGACCGCGTGGCTGACGTCGACCTCAATGAGATCGGCCACCATGCCTCGCCATCGTTCGGCGGCGCCGCCGGTCCGGATCGTTTCGGCGACTTTCCGTACGGCGGCGGGGATGCCTTCACCCCGGCGTTCGAGGTCTTCGAGCAGTTCGCGTCGGCTGTCGAGGGCGGAGGCCTGTTCCTTAGCGCGGGCGAACTGCTCGCCGACCTGTTCGGCCTGTCGGTGCCTGGCCTCAGCCTCGCGGCGTTTGGTCTCGAGGCGTCCTCGGCGGTCGGCAACCTCGCGTTTGAGGGTTTCGCCTTCGCGTCGGAAGTCCTCTTGCTGGCGAGCGATGTGCTCGAGCGAGACGGCGATCTCGTCGCGTCGGACGTGGAGTTTGCCGGCCTGTCCCTGGAGGGTTTCGAGGCGAAGGTCGAGGCCGGCCTGGCGGCTGCCGCACCGAGTGCGTTCCTGGGCCAGGTCGATCATCGCCGCCTTCGCGTGTTCGATGCGGCCGGCGAGGCTGCGGACCTGGTCGGAGACCTCGCGGAGCCGTTGCTCGATGGACGCGACGGCGGCCTGCTGGTCGCGTGCCGCCACGGCAACGTGGGCCATCCCGGTGCAGCGGGCGTCGACGGCGGCATCGGCCTCGCGCAGGTGGGCGGAGAGGTCGCCGATTTTTCGCCGGTCGCGCCCGATGATCTGCCGGAGTTCATCGACGCGCGTGCGGTGGAACCCGATCTCGTTCTCGCGTGTTGACCGTCCGGAGCGGATCTCGCTCAGGCGGGAATCGACCTGGCGGACGCGGCCTTCCAGGTCCAGCAGGTCGGCCTCGAGCGCCGACCGCTGCTGGTCGAACTGCGCCAGACGGGCGGACCGGGCCGAGCGTTCGTTCTGGAGGGCGTCGATGTCACTCTGGCGTGCCGCGAGGGCGGCGCTGTACTCGTGGTACTGGTTGAGGGCATACGAGACCCTGAGTTCCTTGAGGCGGGCGGTGTACTGTCGGTAGTTGCGTGCCTTTCCGGCCTGGTATTTGACGCTTCGCAGTCGGCGTTCGACTTCGTCGAGGATATCGCCGAGTCGCAGGAGGTTCTGGTCGGTGCGTGCGAGTTTCCGTTCGGCCTCTTTGCGTTTGGCCTTGTACTTGGAGATGCCGGCGGCTTCCTCGAAGATGAGGCGGCGTTCGTGCGGGTTGGACTGAAGCAGCACGTCCACCTTGCCTTGCTCGATGAGGCTGTAGGCATCGACGCCGACGCCGGTATCCATAAACAGTTCGCGGATATCGCGCAGGCGGCAGGGCTTGCGGTTCAGCAGGTACTCCGACTCGCCGCTGCGGTAGAGGCGCCGGCTGACTTCGACCTCGGGCACGTCGATCGGCAGCGTGCCGCTGGAGTTGTCGAAGGTGAGCGTGGCCTCGGCGAAGCCGAGGCTTCGCCGGCTCTCGGACCCGGCGAAGATAACGTCGGCCATCTCTCGGCCGCGAAGGCTCTTGGGGCTCTGCTCGCCGAGGACCCACTTGACGGCATCGACGACGTTCGATTTGCCGCACCCGTTCGGTCCGACAACGACCGTGATGCCGGAGTCGAAGTCGAAGCGGGTCCGGTCGGCAAAGGATTTGAATCCGAAGACTTCCAGTCGCTTGAGTTCCACGGTGTCGATACTCCCCTCGTGACGGCGCCTCGCCCCGCACCGCCGGCGGTTCAGATGACGGGGCCGGTGAGGCTGCGGCGCCGGGTCAGGAATCCTCCCCCGAGGTGCTGATCGGTCGTGCGGTCGGCCGGTCGCCGGTGATACGGTACTCGAGCGGCTGAAGCACGATCGGCCCGGTCAGGGCTCCTTTGCGCGACATGGCGTGCAGCAAGCCGACGACGTCGCTGTATCCGAGGTCAAGCCCTTGCACGTCGCTCTGGATGTCGCCGACGGCGATCGGCAACGCCAGTGTCTCGACGAGGTCGGTGACGTCAAAGTCGGCTTCGACGTGGACGTCCCTGGAGTGGCGGCGCGAGATGAGTTTGAGCGTGTCCTCGCTCTCAAGGGCCGTGGCGGTCACGCGGCGGGTCTCGGCCAGAATGGGCGGGCGGATGGCCACGTTGCCGAAGACGGCGATCCGCGGACGGAGGGTCCGCGCCACATAGATGAACGGGTCGCCTCGCGTCGCAACGGTGCTCAGGGTGAACTTGTCGGCGAACCTGCGGGTGGTAAACGTCTGCGGCGCCAGCCGGGTCATCTGGCGCCAGGCCGCCACGCGTACCCTGGCGCTTGCGGCGTTCAGCGTCCGGCTCAGGACGCCGAGGCCGATGCCGCTGCGGAGGGTGCCCAGGGCCTCGACCGCCTGCTCCTGGAACTGCGAGCCGTCGTCGGTGGCAATGCGTTCAAGGATGTGAACCGCGCGGGCGTCCTGAAGATGAGCGAGCGTCCGGCCGACGTGGAACCGGACGGCGTCGGTCGGGTGCTCGCCGAAGCCGTACAATCGAGGCGCCACCGTCGGTCCGAGGGCTTCCAGGCACAGGGCCACGCGGTCCATGTCGTCGCCGGCCTCGAGGGCCTCCAGGAGAAGGCGGACGCGTCGGTCACGGGCGCCCGGGGTCTCGCGCATGTAGATCGCCCCGACGAGGTCGAGGAACCGGGTCTTGTCTTGTCGGAAGGTTGTCGGCACGGTCAGATCGATTCGCCCGGGATCCTGGGTGCCCAATGCGGCGTCGGGGAACCGGGCGTTGATGAAGCGGACGATCTGGTCGGCGGTCCGGGACGAGGGCGTCAGAAGAGCAAGCCGGAAGTGACGTGTCTTGAGCACCTTGCCGCCGGCCAGGATGCGGCCGATTCGCGGGTCGGTGGCGCGGCCCAACTTGCCCTCGGTGCGGAACGGCGAGACGAAGATGCTGCCTCGTCCCAGGGCGAGCGGCTCGCCTTGCGATTCCACGCCCCGGGCGATCCTGACGCGCGTCAGGTCGCATTCCAGGAGGAACCCCCCTTCGAGACTGGTCGTGTCGGTCCTCGGGATGGTCCGCACGGCGAGGTCGAACAGTTCCCCCTTGCCGATGCCCGGCGGAAGCATCCCGCTGACCGTCACGACGGCCGTGTCGGGATCGGCGAGGACCTTCTCGGCATGGTCCACCTTGTTACGGCGCATCACGTTGAGGATCCGCTGGCGGATGCCGGGCGGGACGACCTTGGTTCCCGTGCCGTCCAGACCGGTCACGAAACCGTAGCCCTGCACGGCGACGGGCTCGCGGCCGGCGAACCGGGCCAGCGCGCCGACGGTATCCTTGAGGTATTCCGGGACGTCGACCTCTCGCGGGGTGCGCGGCGTCTTGGGTTCGCGCCCGCGCGAGCAGGACAGGCCCAGCGCACCGAGGGCGGCCACCATCAGGCAGAGCGCCGCGGCGGCGTAGACGGAAGGCCTCGGTCCGGCCACGTGTGACGTCCGGCTTGCGCGCATACAGACCCCGCTCTCAGTGTACCATGTATCGACGGCGCGGGTTATCGGACTTTAGCCAATGCGTCTCTGGGGTACGGTTTTTCACGCTGGATGTCCATTGCGGACCGGTCACTCCTGCCCCCACCCCCGGACGGCCCGACGGACCTGTACTGTAGTAAATGGCACGGCGTGCGTCAAGTATGCCGTGGAACCCCAAAATCTGGGGGGTAGGGGGGAAGCGGCGTGCTGCCTCAGCCCGCGTGGGCCGGCTGTTCGGCCGGTTGGCCGCGGACGCGGCAGCGGGCGACGTAGGTGCGGCCGATGTCGGCGAGGGCTTCCATCTCGGCCGGACCGTACGGGGCCACGTCGCGCAGGGCGGGGTCGAGGGCGTAGGTCGGCTCGAAGCGTTGGAGGTTCCAGCGGCTCGCGCCGGCGATGCATGCGCCCATGGCGTGAATTTCGTCTTCGCCGATGAAGGTCGGGCAGAGGGTGGTGCGGAACTCGTACTCCACCCGACCTTCCATCAGCAGGTCCTTCGAACGCTCGACGAGCGCGAGGTCCATACCGGGCGTCCCACAGACCCGGCGGTACCGGTCGTCGAGCGGGGCTTTCAGGTCCATCGCGACGGCGTCGACGAGACCGGCGTCGAGGAGGGCGGCGACGCGGTCCGGGAACGTGCCGTTGGTGTCGAGTTTGACCGCGAGATGCGCGCTGCGGATTTGCCGGCACAGTTCGGGAAGCGTCGGCCAGAGGGTCGGCTCGCCCCCGCAGATCACGATCCCGTCGAGCCATCCCTCGCGCGACGCCACATGCGCCAGAATGCTCTCGAGGGGAATCGTCTCGTCGGGTTCGGCAAGCAAGGGCCCGGCGTGGCAGTAGCGGCACCGGAGGTTGCACTGCGGCAGGAAGATGATGGCGGCCAGGTGGCCGGGCCAGTCAACGAGCGTCGTCGGATGATACCCGGCGATGGGAGGCACCGATTGAGACGTATCGGGATTCATTGTACCCGGCCGCCTGAGACCGAACCGAGAAACGGCTTGACCTCGGCCGAGGGCGGCAGCTGCCCGTCCCACCGGGCCATGGCCTCGCCGGCGTCGCTTCGGAGGATCGTGGTCGGGATGTCCGTGACCTCGTTGAAGGCCCCCTCGGCCATCCCCTCGACGGACTCCATGTCGTGGTAGGCGACCAGGACCTGGTCCTCGACGTTGGCCTTCCCGATGAGCAGGGCCAGTTTATCTTGCGTGCTCTGACACCTCGGACAACCGCTCTTCCCGTAGACTTCGAACTTCATGGTATCCCCTGCGCTCTCCGATTCCGGTGGTGATCGGCGTCTGTGCCGCCGCAGCGTCAGACGTTGACTTTGTCCTGCGGCAGGTAGGCCGACTTGATAAAGACCGCCTTCAAGGGCGCGGCCGTATCGTTGACGATGTTGTGCACCTCTCCCGGCTCGATGCGAAACGCCGCGCCGACCCCGATCGGGTACTCGGCGTCATCGATGATGATGCGTCCGCCTTCGGCCTCGACGAAGTAGAACGTTTCCTCGACTTCGGTGTGTTTGTGGCGGCCGAGTTGCTCGCCCGGAGCAAACAGGATGACGCCCCAGTCGATCCTCGGCCCGCGGAACAGGTACTTCACGCCGCTCGTTCCGCCCCGGTACGGCTGGTCCTGCTCTTGCACCATTTCCACGACCCGCGTCCCCTATCCATCGGCCCCAGGGCTTGCGCACCCGCCGCACCAAACCGGACCCCGGGAAGCGACGGGGAGCCGGGGCGGCGAAGACAGCCTTGCGGCTCCCGGCTCCTCCGTCAACAAGGGGTCCGAAATCAACGTCCCGCCGGCCGAGGCGCGCCCCCCTCCTCGGCGCGCCTCAACCTGCAGCCGTGCCGATCTCGGCCGACCGCATGGGCGGGACAACTCCCATCACCGAGTAATTCCCGCCATGCCGGTCCTTCAGTTCGCCCAGTTTCGACTTGTTCCAGTTCGAGATGCGGCTGAAGTACCCGACGATGCGGGTCATGCCGTACACGTCCCGGGAGTCGCACCAGCCGCAACTCTCGTGGAGGCCCGCCGTCGTTTGGTGACAATCGTTGCAAACGGTGAACTCGGGGCTGATCGTCAGTTGGGCGGCGGGGGTCTTCTCAAACGTGCAGCGGACGAGTGCCAGGATGCTCTCGGCGGGCGGCAGCTCCTCACCGACGAAGGCGTGGATGATGGCGCCCGACTCGATCATGCTGTGGAACTTGGCCTGCGTCCGGATGCGGGTCAGAAGGTCCACGGGCGCGTCCGCCCGAAGGTGAACGGAGTTCGTGTAGTAATACTCGTCGGCCTCGACGTCGCCTCGGAGGAGGGGTTTGGCCTGCGGCCAGTCTTGCATGTCCACCTTCGCGAGGCGTCGGGCCGCGCTCTCGGCCGGCGACTCCTCCAGGCTCACCTTCAGACCGTACTGCTCACCGTATTCCTTGGCCCGACGGTACATGTGAGCGATCGTCAGCAGGCCGCGCTTCATCGCCCGGTCGCTCTCGTGGAGTTCCTCGCCCATCATGTGCTCGATGCACTCGTTCAGGCCGACGAGGCCGATGATGTAGGTTGCGGCGTCGAGGTCGACGTACGGCCGGTCGTCTTTGGCGGTTTTGCCAATCTGCCAGAGCGGCATCTCGGGCCCGGCCATCATCTCCTTGATGAAGTCGCGCTTCTCCAGATGGGCCTGCATCGCGATGTCCATCGCCTCGGCGATGTTGCGGTACAGGTCGTCCCAGTTGCCGGGCCCGGCGCGGTAGGCGGCCTGCGGCAGGTTGATCGTCACGTTCTGGAACCCGCAGAACCGCATGCTCTCGGGGTGCTTGACCATGTAATCGTCGTCGATGGTGGTCCGCAGGCGGCAGCAGGCGCTCAGGGTCACCTCGTCGCGGTCGAAGACGAAGTACGGCACGCCGTTCTCGGAGGCGATCTGGCACGCGTACTCCAGCAGTTCCAGTTGCTTCGGATCGCGGAACGTGTCGGTGTTGATATGGAAGTCGCACTTCGGAAACGCGAACAGGTGCCCATATTGGTCTCCCGCGCGCCACACATCGAGCATTGCGCGGCAGAAGGCCTGGGCGGCTTCCTCGTAGTCGCCGTACGTCCGGCCGGTGTACTGGCCGTCCGGACCGATCGCCGGGACGTCTTTCAGGTACCCCGGCACGCCCGTGTGGATGTTGAAGTCGAGGAACAGCGTCTGGCCGCCGCGGCTGAAGGCCGACTGCGAGCACGAGAAGATCAGGTGTTGGGCCTCCTGCCGCATCAACGTCTCGTCCATCCCCTCGACGTACGGGGCGTACATGATGTTGATATAGGCCACGCCCAGCGCGCCGGCGTAGTAGGCCTGCATCGACGCCAGGAACGTGTTGAGGTGGCCCGTCAGCGTCCGCGCGTGCCGGGCCGGAGCGCTCTTGGTGTCGAGGTTCTCAAGGTCCAGGCCGTACTTCTTCAGGTACTCCAGGCTGTGGCTCGAACAGTAGACGCGCGTGGGGTATCCGAGGTCGTGCAGATGAACGCGGCCGGTGAGGTGGGCCTCGGCCACGTCGCGTGAGAAGATTTCGCCGAGGGCGAACTGCTTCAGGACCGCCTCGGCGATCGTCAGGTTGATCGCCTCCGGGTTGTTTTGCGAGATGTTCGAGTTTTCCTGGCTCTTCGAGTAGATCAGGTTCACGAGGTCGAACCGCGGCATGCCCAGAACTTTCTGCCGCTCGAGGCGCCCGGTGAGCCTCCGCTCGAACAACTCGTTGTCCGCCAGTTCGCGGATCAGGCCGGTCGAGATGCGCTCCAGGCCCGAGCCGAGCACCTTCTCTTCGACGGCGGTGGCCACTTTGCGGGCGGTGGAAGGGTCGAGGTGCGCCTCTTTCTCAAGCGCCTCGGCAACGCGGCTCTTGTCCCACGGCAACAGGGCGTCCTTGGCGCCGGTGTCAACCAGCAACGCGGTGTCCGTGGAACTGCGCGTGCCCTTGCCCGTGGCCTTGCGCACCTTCGTCGCCCGCCGCGCCTGGGCGCGCTTGTCGCGATACAGGATATACGCCTTGGCGGTCTTGGCATGCCCGGTTTCGATCAAGACCTTCTCGACCATATCCTGGATGTCTTCGATGCCGGGCGTATCCCCTTCGTAGTGGCGGTCCAGGTAATCGCTGACCGCCGATGCCAACTCCTCGGCGACGAATCGGTCCTCCCCTCCGACCGCCTCGGCCGCCTTGAAGATCGCGTCGGCGATCTTCATCTCGTCGAACGGCATGATCTTCCCGTCGCGTTTCCGGATTGCTCTGATGCGCCGCTGCATACCCACCCTCTCCCTAGCCGTGCACGTCCCTGCTTATGGTCTCCCCCGGTGGCCCATGACCTCCGGCTCGTTGCTCGGTTACCGAGGGGACGGCCCATCCGGGGGCCGTCCCCCCACGCCCTCGCGGCGTGCTCCCTCGGGCCGACCGTCAGTCGCCGCCGGTCGGCCCGGATTCCTCCGGGCCCGCTGGCCCGTTCGTCTCGCGCAGCCTGTCGGTTCGCTGCGACAACATCGGCTTCACTTCGTCCACGAACTCCGAGATATCCTTGAAATCGCGGTACACACTGGCAAAGCGAACGAACGCCACCTGATCCTCCAGGCGAAGTTTCTTCATGACGAGGTCGCCGATGGCGCGGCTGGGAATCTCCAGATCGTATGTCGAGGTCAACTCGTCCTCGATCTCTTGAAGGATGGCGTCGAGCCGTTCGGTCGGGACGGGGCGTTTGTGCAGCGCCAGCGTGACTCCCCGGCGGACCTTCGCGCGGTCGTAGGCCTCTCGCGTGGTGCCGTCTTTCTTGATGACGCGCAAGCGCAACCCGCTCTCGGCGCGTTCGTAAGTCGTGTATCGCCGCCCGCACTCCAGGCACTCTCGCCGGCGTCGGATCGCGGCCCCGCTGGCACGGGAATCCACAACCTTATCGTTGTCTTGATGGCAGAAAGGACACTCCACGACCGCAGGCTCCTCATCGAGGCAGCAACCCACTTGGTCGCCCGAAAACCTGTCAGCCAGACGTGCGAACCACAACATCTTGGGCGGCCCGGCTACTCTACAGCATCGGAATCCCCGCCTTCTCACCTTCAGCAAAAACTGACAAAGGGCGAGGGAAACCACCGTATGTCGGCAACGGGTAATCCTAGAACCCATCATCTGGGGTGTCAACCGTTTTTTCTAATGCAATCTTGGACGGACGGCCTTCGCACATTAACCCCGAGTTCTAAAACCCCCAACCACAACACCTTGTGGCTGACTCGATAGACTTTTCCACCGTAACGATTTTCTTTCCACACTATCTGACCGCCGGCGCCACAACCCCCACAAGGAGGGGTAACTCCGCAGCAAAACCCATCATGTGGCCACACCCCTTTTCCCCCAGGGTCACCTATGCCTGCCCCGGTCCCGCCCTTCCAGACCGGCCGGCCAGAAAAGGGGCACGGTGGGCTTCCACGCCCGCCGTGCCATCGGGGCTTCTCGGTCCTTCGTGCGACGCCTATCACCGGCCGCCGCTGAACACCTCCAGCGTCACCCCTCCGAGTGCCAACATGCTCTTGCCGAGATCGTCGGGATAATCCTCGCGGCAAACGATCCGCCTGACGCCCGCGTTAATGGCCATCTTGGCACATATCGAACATGGATGATGCGTCGTGTAGAGCGTTGCCCCGTCGATCCGCGCGCCGTGTTTGGCCGCTTGAATGATGGCGTTCTGTTCCGCATGGAGTCCGCGGCAAAGTTCGTGGCGCTCGCCGGAGGCTACGCCCAACTGCTCTCGCAGGCAGCCGACCTCCGAGCAATGCGGCACGCCGCTCGGGGCGCCGTTGTATCCGGTGGCGAGCACGCGGCGATCGACAACGAGGATCGCCCCAACCCTGCGCCTCAGGCACGTCGAACGCCGCGAGACGTCCTCGGCGATCATCATGAAATACTCGTCCCAACTCGGTCGGTCCATGGCGGGTACGCTACCTGTCTCCACAGAGCCTGTCAAGGCATACGCGGAAGGTTTGCCGAATGTCGTGGAGGTACTTCGCCGGCTCAAAGCCGCTAGTGTTCTGTCGCTGCTGATTTGTGGGGTGCCACTGGCTGCTTGTCAGCCAGTGTGTAGCGAGCAGCAGGAAGGCACTGGCGGACAAGCCGCCAGTGGCACCCACCGTTTCACGTGCG
>Ga0114922_10002097_pt1 | contig 18824 bp, 14 predicted proteins | sample AartaG_FD_100975 | JGI IMG/M metagenome (GOLD analysis project Ga0114922, IMG submission 100975) | Deep subsurface microbial communities from Aarhus Bay to uncover new lineages of life (NeLLi) - Aarhus_00045 metaG | ecosystem: Environmental > Aquatic > Marine > Oceanic > Sediment | place...
GTCAAGTCTTTGAAGGATATCATCCTCATTTCCGTACCACAAGATAAAAAATCTTTTCTAACAGTCGATTATTCGGCAGAATATATTGCTGAGCCTGAAGACAGATCTTCCTCTTCCCTTGCAAGAATGAGTCATATGTCACCACTTCGTGACATGTCCATAAATGATAATCCATTCAATCTTAAAAAAAAGCTTGTTGTCATGGGTTTTAGGAAAAATCGATCAAATCGATTCCTGGATGATGCCATAAACGTTCTCCTTGCCCCCCCGCATTCGCAGTTCGAGTACGAATTGAAACTTCCCCAGGCATGTGTATTGGAATTTGGATATGGAATATTTAGCCCGTTTTGGAGAGATCCAGAAGCAGAAGTCAGTTTCAGCGTCGTGATCCAAGAGAGGCAAGAGGAAGAAATCCTCTTCTCTAAAACATTAGCTCCGTACAAAAGAAAGTTTTTCAATGAAGCTTTCAAGGAAAAGATCGATCTTTCTCGCTATGCCAACAAAAATGTGATCATTAAATTCATCACAACCTCTGCATCCGGCTCTCACAATCACCTACCAACAAAGGCCTCTGTCCCAGATGATATGGAGTTTGCTTATTGGGAAAATCCCATCATCAATCGCAAATTTTTATCTAATTCCCAGGAGCGCATTCAACCTAACATCATACTGATTTCTCTGGACACATTAAGAGCTGATCATCTGAAATGTTATGGTTATAGTAGGGAGACAAGCCCTCATATGGATCAGTTGGGAACAGAGGGCGCTATCTTCACAAATGCTTTCAGCAGCACCTCATGGACACTTCCCGCCCACATTTCGCTGTTGACATCTCTCGATAACAGACACCATGGAGTTGACAAAGCAAATCCTTATCTTGATAGCTCTATCGTTACTCTTGCTGATATGTTAAGAAAAGAAGAATACTTAACGTGTGCAATGACAGGCGGAGCACTGGTCGGTCAGAGGTTCGGATTTTCCAAAGGTTTCGATTTCTACAGAGAATTCATGCGATCCCGCCACAAACCAAATTCAGCAAAGATTCTCTATCATCATGTCAACCAATGGCTCGATGAAAACAAAGATAAAAGATTTTTTCTCTTCCTCCACACCTATCAAACGCATGCACCCTACACCTGTCCCCCACCTTTCAACTCATTCTTTTTTAACGATCAAAAAATGCCCTGGATAAAGGGGGACATGAGTAAGATTCTTTACGGATCAAGACCTCATAGTAAAGTCCCCTTCAATACATTATCTCCCTTAGAGAGAGAAAACATTGTGGCTCTTTATGACGGAGAGATAAGGTTCACCGACGAAAGTTTGATCAAACCTCTTATCAAGAAACTAAAAAAGCTCCAACTCTATGAAAACACAATGATCATCTTGACCTCCGACCACGGGGAAGAATTTTTCGATCATAGGGCCTGGCTTCATGGTCATTCTCTTTACAACGAACTCCTTCGCATTCCACTGATTATCAAATTTCCCCAATCCAAATATCAGAATACACGCCTTCACAATACTGTCAGCATAGTTGATATCATGCCCACGATACTCGATGAAATAGATATCGATTTTTCTGGGTATGATTTTGATGGTGTTAGCTTAGTCAACTATTTTAAAACTGGCGAAAAAGAGGAGCGATTGCTTATCGCTGATGTGGACACTTTTAATAATCCCGATATTTTGCCTGTAAAAATCGCTCTTTTCCAAAATGGTTACAAGCTGATAATGAACAATGATTTCGGCAGATCTCCCGAATTTTATCTCCCCATCCCGCCTCCTATTGCAAAGTTCGAACTCTATGACATGAAAAAGGATCCAACCGAGATGCATAATCTTTTTGACCAGAAAGGTGCAATCATCAGAGATTTGATAAGCAAAATTCCTGAGGTTTATCAAGCGAAGTCAAAACAAAAAAGAAAATCCAGGGATAAAGATTTTGAAGAAACGATGAGAGCTCTCGGTTACATCCGATAACGTTCAAAATTCAGACTTTTCTTATGTTATGCGTAAATCGTAAGGCATATGGCTTTGATTTAATTGAATTGCTTGACCTTTGACACCTGACGCTTCACGATTAATATTTTCTGTTAAAATTGCTCAAGAACTGGGCGAAAGGCACAATTGAGATTTATTTGATATAACCTAATGCACGAAGCTCTTCCAACGTTTTCTTATCCAGATCCTCGTCTTTTTTTCCTCTGATCTTAATGGTTTTGTCTTCATAACTTTTTATAAATCGGATCGGTCTTTCCTTTAAAAATTTCTTGTCGAAGACTTCGGTCAACACTTTTCCATCCATGTCTTCTGCAACTGGCAGGTCAAACAGATAAAGAACTGTGGGCATGATATCATAAATATGAGCGTCTTGAATCTGATGTCCTTTCTTTATTTGAGGACCTTTAATCAAGATTATTCCATGAGGAATCTCTGGCAAATTTGTATGCCCATAGCCCCCCTTGTTATACCCAAAACCATGGTCAGAAACGACTATCACTGTGCTTTGAGGCCCTAACCGTTCAAGAAATTTCCCCAATACTCTATCAGAGTAGGAATAGACCGGCTCCATAACACGACTGAAATCCCGGTGGATTTGTGCCAGGGTAGCGGGTGTCACCTTTCCTTTCTTTTCTTCCTCAACGCCCTTAGCCAGCAGCTCAGGTGCAATATACGCACATGCGAAATGACTGACTACATCAATCAGACGGAAATATGACAGAAACAAATCCACAGGGAACCTCTGGTAAAGATACAGACTGGTCAAATCAATGGTCTTATCTTGGAGGACAAAATTGTCATAATTTTGGACAAGCTTGGATTCGCCTCCGTATCCAGAATGGCGGTCTTTGAAGTTAGGCAAATTCTCCTCTTCGATTACGGTTTGGAATTCCTTCCGATTAAATCGGGCAAATTCGAGTTTCCCTAAAAGGTTCCTTGGGTAGGTCACAGAGACCTTCGAAAAATCCCTACGGCCAAAATGCCTGAATTCTTCGGATATCATGTACCCATTAACCTCTTCAGGAGGAAAAGTGATAAACCAGTTAATTACGCCCACTTTCCATCCCAACTCTCCGATAATGTTCCAAACAGCTTTAACCCTTCTCTCGCTCTGCCGATAGGGAACTTCAATATTGTTATTATTGATGTAGGTCCAATCGACGACTCCATGCTTCACCATCGACTTTCCCGTAGCAATAGAGGTCCAGATGACAGATGATTTCACAGGCCTGACCGTCTCCAGTGTGCCGGAGCCTCCCTTATCTTTCAAATGCTTGATATTGGGAAGAAATCCCTCCTCTAAGAGCGGATCAATCAGATTCCATCCCGCTCCGTCTATACCGATAATGACAACATGAGGGGAGTCCAAGGAAGTTTCTTCTTTTTTTAAAACAAAAAAGTAGCCCGCTACAATAACAGAAATTAGGATGACTAACACAATGGGAAGAGTTGTTTTTTGGTTCATTATTAAACTATAAATAAATACTGATTTATTGTCAACAATACCTCGGATGGGTATTCGACTATTAAAAACATGCCGCTTCAACTAGATCTAAATTTTATCTGTACCAATCCGGAAACAGATCCCCCCCAGGAGTATCCAAAAAAAGAGTGATAGTCCCGGTTTTCACTTCCAGCAGGTAAAGAGCCCAGTCTCCTTTCAATTTCTTGTGTTTGAGTGTTGAACTGAACATGATAAATTTATCATCAGGAGACCAGCAGGGAAAATAGTCAAGGGTTTCATCCCTCTGGGTCATCTTGGTCTTTTCGCTTCCGCCGGGATTCATGAGCCATATATCTCCTTTCCCGCCCCCAACTCCCGAGATAAAGGCGATTTTTTTTCCATCATGGGAAAAATGCGGGCGGCAACTAATCCCTCCACTGGAAGTTAAAAAGGAAAGCTCCTCAGTCTGGAGATGATAGACAGCTACCTCCCAGCCGATTGTGCGCTTGGCGGTGATGCCCACCAAGGGCTCGACCGGAGAAAAATCAGTAATCGCGGCTCTGCCGTTCAATTCCGGAGCAAACTCCTCAATAACCTTTGACTGGACATCCACCATTTCCATCCTGCATCTCTTGAAGACTCCGGGCCTACGTTCGATCGTGTAAACAATTCTCTTCCCGTCCGGATGCCAAATAATACCTGAGTGGCCGATAGGATTACGCACATGTGTTGTGAGTTGGATCAGATCTGTGCCGTCTGCATTCATCATAAAAATTTCGTACTTTCCCCCCGGATTGGCCGTGAATCCAATCTTTTTCCCATCCGGAGACCATTTCGGATTCTCGTCGTTCCATTTGTTGTCCGTCAGCTTCTTCAATTCGTTCTTATTCAAGAGGTAGATTTCACGGTCGCCATCCATATCCGATTGGAAGACAATTTCTCCCATAAATTCTATCTCAGGCACATAGTCCTGAAGTCCGGCCAGATCCTGCTCCATTGGCGGACTGTCTTTCTGCGATTGGCAAAACACAAGCAAAACAGAATACAAACAAATCAATATGAATAAAAATTTTCTTTTCATCTTCATCCTTGTTGCTATTTTAAATAATGCCCCAGCGGCTTTCAACTGGACAAGGAACTTAATCCCAGGCAGAATTACCAGTGGTGTCAGCCAGACCAGCCCGAGTGATGTCTCCTCTGTGTTACACTAACCAAATCCTGCCCGTTCTAATGAAGGCTTTCAAGAGAAAAAATTACTTGTGCCAATCCGGAAACAGATCCCCTCCAGGAGTGTCCAGCAAAAGAGTGGTTTTTTTGTCATCTACCTTGGTTAGAAAAAGGGCCCAGTCCCCTTTCAATTTTTTCTTATAGCTGAGCGTTGAGCTGAATACGACGAACATGTCATCAGGCGACCAAGCGGGAAAATAATCATGGTGCTCATCCCTATGGGTCAATCTGGTTTTTTCGCTTCCATCCGGATTCATTAACCAGATATCTCCTTTCCCGTCTGCTTCTGCTGAGACAAATGCGATCTTTTTCCCATCCCAGGAAAAATGCGGGCGACAGCTTTTTCCTCCCTCTGTAAGAAAGGAGAGCTCTTTAGTCTGGAGATGATAGACAGCGACTTCCCAGCCAATTGTACCCTTGGACGTAACGCCTACCAATGGCTCGATCGGCGAAAAATCAGGAATCGCGGTTTTCCCCTTTAACTCAGGAGCAAATTCCTCAATGATCTTCGAGTGGATATCCACCATTTCCATTCTGTGGCTCTTCCGGATCCCCCGCCTGCGTTCGATCGAATAAGCAATCCTCTTCCCATCCGGATGCCAGTTATGCCCTGTATGGCCGATGGGATTCCGCACATGTGTTGTGAGTTGAGTCAGATCTGTGCCGTCTGCATTCATCACAAAAATTTCGTACTTCCCCCCTGGATTGGCCGTGAATCCTATCTTTTCCCCATCTGGCGACCATTTCGGGTTTTCATCATTCCATTCATTATCCGTCAGCTTTTTCAAACCTTTCTTAGTCAAGAGGTAAATCTCATGGTCTCCATCCATATCCGATTGGAAGATAATTTTTCCTCTGAATTCCACCTCGGGAACATAGTCCTGAAATCCTGCTATATTCTGCTCTGGAGGCGGATTGTTATTCTGTGATTGGCAAAACACAAGTAAAACAGAATACAAACAAATCAATACGAATAATAGTCTCTTTATCATCTCGATCCTCGTAGCTATTGTAATCAATGCACCAGCGGGTTTCAACTTGACAAAGGTGAAGATCCTTCTCTTTTGTGCAAACAAGGCGTCGGCAAGTTCGACAATCTCAATCATACAGCCAGAATTGGTTCTCCTCTGGCGTCGATTTCGAATCCCATAGCATTGGCCAGCTAGCTGCAGACAAAGGGAAAAAACGAAGGCGTGCTAGGAGAGAGTAGAGGTCCCCAAACAGAATAGAGAAAGGGAGGCGCGTGTGGGGATGAAGAGGGAAGAGATTCATTAGCCTGAAAAGTTAGTTGCGCCTGCTGAGGATATCCTCGAGATTTAATCTCTTTTCCTCGAAGTACGCCTCTATGACTTTTTTTCCCACTACATCGAGTTTCGGCTTGATGGATTTGATCACCTTTTCGGGAGTGACATCCTCCTTGACATTGAAGAAGTTTCTTTTCCAGTGCACGATGTAACCAGATAAACAGATGGGCTGCACTCTGCTGTAAAAATCACGGTCGAACACGTCTAAGAGGGATTTTTTCTTCCTGTCCATGCTGTTGAAGTCGATTTTGGCTCCAAGCTTCACGAGTTCATCCCTCCGCTCTTGCCGGGTGTTCAAGTCGTAGAGGACAGGAAGATAATGGACATTGTATTCCTTCGCGAAATTCTTAACAGACTCTAAGAACTCCGGATAGTTGTCGGCCGTCACAAGGAGTTTTTCTCCGTCGGGAGCCTGCTCCCAGTTGGCGCCGTCCGTAAATTCAGAGATCTCATTTTCAAGGGCGTAAATGATGCTACCGATTGCCATAGACGCCCGACATGGGACACACCAGGCAACTTCGTTTCCATAATTCTTACTTGTCTCCTTAAAGCTTTTTACGGCCATCTCTTTAAAAATATCTCTAATATTGATGATCTCATACACGAACCTGTCCTCTCCATGCAACTTTTTTAATAGATCGACATTGGTCCGGTTGGTCTTCAGACCAAAATGCATATAACCTTTATTGAAGGTGAGAAGGTGTACCCTTTCGTATTCCTTTATCAGAAAATGAGCGGCATAGAGAGAGTCAATTCCTCCAGAAAACTCTACGATAATTTCTTTTTTCATTGTTGTCTCCAGAAAAAACAGTATAGCAGATTTTTTGTCGAAAAAATGTTTTTAGATTCCCAGAGTTCTTGCACCCTGGACTAAGCTGAAGAGAGAAAATATAAGAATAGCCAGAACGATCAGGTTGAAATATCTATAGACGGCTCCGGCTAACAGCGTGGAACGCCGCATCATCTTTCCGCTGATCTTGCAGCGAAGGCTGGAATCGAAGAGAAAAGGCTGGCCTAGAATTTTGGTCTTTAGGCCTCTGAGAAGCTCTTGGAGCAAATCCCAAACTCTGTCTCTTTTCTCAGTCAGTCTACGAGAGAATAAGCCACCCAAAGAAAGGAAAAGAATGATCGAGCCACCAAAGATAATGCTCAGAAGAAAAAGGAAAACAGGCAGGATCATGAGTTGTTTTTTTTGTTTTTTAAGTGCACAGCAGGCCATTTTTGCTTTTACTCTCCATTAGTGCCTGAAGAATTTCAGGATGTTATTTAAAGATTTTGTCATTACATCGATTTCATCAAAAGTGTTGTAGGCGCTGAAGGAAATTCTCAGCGATTCGGGAAGCTTCCGGCTGTTATACCAGGAATGGACACAATGTTTCCCAAAGCGAGTCATGATATTTTCCGATTCGTTCAGGATGCGGGACACATCTCCAGCACTGATCCCGTCCATCAGGAGGTTTGTAACGCCAGAACGAAGCTTTGGATTTTCCGGACCGAGAAACCTCACGCCATCAATCTCGGAAAGTTGTGACGAAGCGTAGGAATTCAGTTCAAGCATGTGTGCATAGATATTCTTCTGTCCAATGTCTCTGATGTAGTCGATTGTTGCGCCAGCGCCGATAATTCCAGCGTAATTCTGGAGTCCAGCCTCAAACTTATCTGGGAGTTGAGCAACAGTAGCGCCGGTGTAGGTCGTGTCCTCGACTGTCTCCCCACCAGTCAGAAACTGAGGAAGCTGGTTCAGAAGCTTCTTTTTACCATACAGGATACCCAATCCCGTTGGCCCCCACATTTTGTGGATGGAGGCGACCAAAAAATCAATATCCATCTTTTGAACATCAAAGGGTTGGTAAAGGCTGCTTTGGGCAGCGTCAATACAGACGAGGGCGCCATGTTTGTGGGCGTGTTGGATAATTTCTTCCAGGGGAAAAGACACTCCAGTCAAGTTCGAAGTGGCAAGCACTGTGACTAACCTCACCTTGGAGGACATAGTCTCCTTGTATTTCTCGAGGTTGAATGTGGTATCTTCGTTGGTCGGTATAATGACTCGGCTAATATCCTTTTTCCGCTCCATTATCTGCCAGGGCCTCAGGTTGGAATTATGCTCGATATCAGAGGAAACAATGATATCTGCCGGTTTGAAATCGATGGTGTTGGCGAGGAGGTTGAGGGCTTCGGTACTGTTGCGGACAAAAATGATTTCTTCCTTGGATGAAGCATTGAAAAATCTCTGGACTTTTCGCCGGGATTCTCCGATTTTCTTCGTAGTTTCTACGCCAAAAAGATGGTTCGTTCTGCCGTGACATCCTGGGAAATTATGGTAGTAGTCGATGATGGCATCCGTGACCTGCCTTGGCTTCAAGGTCATACAGGCGTTATCGAAATAGATAATGGGCTTATTATTATGAAGCTTCTGCAGCGACGGAAAATCCATCCTCAATTGGTTGACATCAAACGGCATGGCGGCCCTTCTTTCTGTTGATTTTGACTTTTGGTGAACATAGAGTTGCTCTTTCAGGGGATACTTTCTTTTTCTTTTATTATATTTCCTATATATTATATAAAATCGATGACTCTTGTCAAGGATAAGGATAATCCCCAAAACGAAGGGATGAAATTGAAAGTAGGATTGCCTACAGGACCAGCCTTGTCCTTGTGAGTCATGTTTCCTCTATATATTACGCAGCAAAACCTATACAATAAGGAAGAGATTTACTGTTTCTCACTCGGATCTGTGGCATTTTTAATAACATGACATCAAGAAAGAAAAAAGCTTTAGGCCAACATTTTCTGAAAAATCCTTATGTATTGAGGAAAATCATCGACTGCATCTCTCCCCAAGGTCAGGATTTCATTATCGAAATCGGCGCAGGGAAAGGCGCTTTGACTTTCCCGCTTACCGAAAGGGCAGGCAAGGTTGTGGCCATCGAAAGGGACAGGGAGCTCGCTTCTTTCATAAGGGAAAAAAACATCCCGAATCTCCTCATTCTTGAGGAAAATGTACTTTATGTTAATTTCAGAGAACTCATCAAAAAAGAAAATTCATCTCAGGGAATTGTGAAAATTGTGGGGAATCTTCCATACTCCATATCTTCACCCATTTTGTTCAAAATCTATGAATATAAAAATCTCTTTTCGGTTTGTATTTTCCTCCTTCAAAAAGAAGTTGCGGAGAGAATTTGCTCTTTGCCGGGATCTAAGAAATTCGCTCCAATTACGATCCTTTTCCAGAATGTTTTCGAGACACAAATCTGCACGCAAGTCGGCCCCAATTCTTTCACTCCACCACCAAAGGTGAGATCAACTCTGATTTCTCTTAAGAAAAGAGAAAAAACGCTTTATCCTCTTAAGGACGAGCGAGAGTTCCACCGTTTCTTGAAGATTTCATTCCAGAGCAGAAGAAAAACTCTATTCAATAACCTTACCCTGGGTGGGCACAGCCGCGCCCGTTTGGATGGTGTTTTTCAAAGTCTTGAATTGGAAAAAATGATCAGGCCAGAACAGGTGGACATAAACCGTTTCCGATCTCTATTTGAAACATTAAAGGCATCTTCACCCTCTATTGATTGATTCCTGCAATAATGCTATAAGAATCCTGTTATCATGATCAACTTGCACTATTATCACAGACTATTGGGACTGTTCCTGAGCTACAAGAGAAAAAAGGTCGAGTTGAAGCAGATGCCAGTGCGTTTGTGGATAGAACCAACAAATCATTGTAACCTGAAATGTGTGATGTGTCCGAACAAGGATTTAAAAAAAGAAGACAAAGGATTCATGGAACTTGATCTCTTTAAAAAAGTCATTGACGAGGTATCCGAATTCGCCTTTGATGTTCATCTTCTCCATAGAGGAGAATCGCTCATCCATCCAGATTTTTTCAAAATGGCCAAATATGCCCATGATAAAAATCTGATCGTCAAGTTCCATACTAACGGGACACTACTGGATGAGGAAAAAGCATATAAGCTCATTGAATCCGGAATTACTCAATTCTCGTTTTCCTTCGATGGATATGATAAAGACACCTACGAGAACATCCGGGTCAATGGGGATTTCGATAAGACTGTAGGCAATATTTTGCAATTTTTAAAGATCAAGAAAAAACTAAAAAGTAAAAGGCCCTATACAATTTTAGAGTTGATTAATTTTCCTGACCGCAGGATCAAATCCAACAAGACCCAAAGGAAAGATTTTCTCAACAGATTCAAAGGACTTCCGCTAAACAGGTTGGAAATCAAAGAATTTCACAACTGGGGAGGGGATGTGCAAAGCAAAAGAAACCAGAAAAATTACGCCCCCTGCACTTTTCTCTGGCATGCGCTGATTATTTTCTGGGATGGATCTGTCCTGCCCTGCACACAGGATTTTTTCGGCTATTACAGCTTAGGAAACGTCCGGGATAGCTCCATCAAGGAAATCTGGAATAATAAAAAAATGCTTCAGCTCCGGGAAAAAGCGCTCCATCAGGATATCGGGGACCTCAAGACATGTAGCCAGTGTGACCGAATCTGGAGGAGTAAATTCCTTGGCATTCCCAAAGAGTACCTCTGGAAATTTATCACGAAGAAAATGCCCTGATTCTTTGCCTTAAGCTCTCTCTTGTTTTTCCACAAAAACAGTCACTGTGAAGCACATTATGTCTGGCCGTATTGCTGGCAAAAGATTTAAAGACAATGAAGGGTCATCAGCTTTGCTCACTTTGCAATTCCTGATTTCTCATGTATAATAGGTCGTTATTTCAACCAATAGCTAAGGAGTTAATATGAAAAAAACTGGAACTTTATTCATATTTCTAATCTGTCTTTCTTTGGCTATTTCCTCAGGGACAGACGGATCCCTTGAGAAACAATCCGCGACATATCATTCTTATGCAAAAGCAAATGATTCAGAATGGACAGAAGCTGTCGCTATCTCTCAAGGCGATTTTGACTGTGCCTTCCCCAAGGTCACTGCTGACGATTCGGGTTTTGCTTATGCAATTTGGAAGCAAGAAGAAGGACGAATGATGCGCTTCACGACAAACGAGACCGGAGAGTGGGCAACTCCAGAGAATATCACAAAATCTGAAGTACGGCTTAAAGAAGGCGCTTGGCCCGAGCTCACTCTTGATACAAAAGGAAATGTATTCATTGTTTATACAGCTGTTACAGATGGGAATTATGAAATTGTGTGTAAACGGCGGAAGGGACAAACCTGGGACCCCCATGAAAATGTCTCAAAGACACAAGCAGCAGGCTCCGTATCTGCGACTCCTATGGTTGACGTAAGGAATAATGACTATTTCGTGCACTGGCAGGATGATATCGACAGGCCAGATGAAGGATCAGTGTTCTGGAGAACATATGTCCGTTACAAAGAAGGGGGAGAAGGCAATAGATGGACAGGGGCAGGCGCCGTGGGAGACGCATCCGGGCGAGACTACGGACCTGAGGCGACAATGGACATCAACGGGAAGATGTATGCCGTTTGGGGAAGCCGTCATGGTGGTGTCTCTAATGTATATTTTGTTGAAAATAAAACTCCAAAAGTAAATGCAACGTGGACAAATGTATTGAACTTATCCGGACCCACGGGAACTAAAGATGCAGAGCCTCAGATTGCCTGTGACAATGAGGGAAATGTCTATGTCGTTTGGATGCAAACACAAGGAGGGAATTGGGAGGTTTTCTTCAGGAAACGAATAAACGGAGTCTGGCAAAATATTGAAAATATTTCCAATACATCAGGAGTTTCAGAGCTGCCCACGATCGCAGCAGATAGAGTCACTGGGAAAGTGTATGTCGCTTGGCATGACAACACTCCTGGAAATTGGGAAATTATGTTCAGAGAATTTGACGGGAATGAATGGAAGGACATCCAGAATGTCACTAAAACCGGTTCCACATCTGCCCGGGCTGATCTCTTTTGTGACAGTGGCGGTGGAATCCACCTCGTCTATTTGGAGCGTATCGGCCATTGGAGCGTCCATTATAAGATGAGAGAAGGGGTATATGATTTTCCCATATATTCTCCTCTTAATCTGGAATTGATAACGCATTTAAATGCTTCAACTTTAAAGAAAATTAACTCTCTGACGTGGGATGAGAATCCGGATAATGAACGGCATGCAGAATTTCAGCACATAATCTACCGAAAAGAACATGGGCAGGCAGACAGCCAGTTCGAATCCATCGCTACGGTTCCTCATACTACGCTCAGTTACAAGGATATGGGTTTACCAACCGACAAAAAATATTTCTATCGATTGACCTGCCTCTCTAAATGGGATGAAGAGAGCGAAGAGGCGTCAAATGCCGTGACAGAAAACTGGATTTGGCCGGCGCTTGATCCCCTGCTCGGAACCAATTACAACAGATTTCTCTTCTATCAAGAAAAAATCAACTCGATCACTTGGTCATCCAATCCCTTGAATGATGCGATTACAGTCGGCAGTTATGACATCTACCGCAAATTAGCGTCACAGCCAGATTCAGAGTATATATTAATTTCTTCTGTTGGAGCAGATGTTTTTCTGTACCGAGACAGTGGTCTTGCTTTAGATGAAAGCTTCAGCTACTTCATAGTTATTGTGGATGTGGATGGCATCGAAAGTGCACCGAGTGAAGCTGTCAGCGAGGAATAAATCCCTTCTCTAAATAGAATCGAAAAGTACAGCCGATAATAACCAGGGGAATAAAATCACTTTATCTCTCCATATTGGGGCACAGCGATTTCAATCACTGTGGGCCCACCAGCATTTGCTGGATATTGATTATCATAATAAGAGTCATACCCCACAAAAACTCTGAAGTCCTTCGGGAGCAAAGAAAATCTGAGTGATTTACGGCTAAACGCTCTTCTTTTTGCCTCATAAGAGCCGACTCTGCCTTCAAAAATAGACATTTTCTTGAATTCATTTCCATCCACATCTGTAATTTGAACAAATGGATTGAGTACAAAATCATCACCTATGCGAAGCTCCCCCCCAAAAACAGTGCTGAAGAGATTCCAAACGGATGAGTCTTTCGAAAGAGTGACAACCTGGAAATAATCATCTCCTCTTGTGTTGGGAAAGCAGGTGTAAAGGAAAATGAATTTCAAGCTTTTCCTCTTCACAAGAGAGCTTCCTTTTACCGCATCCACAAGAAGATACTCTTTTATCAATGGGTCACTCAAATCAAAGTCTGATGTATCGGACAACATATCATACTCATAACCGATATATATTTTATCCCCTTCTGATAGAGGGAAGGATTCACTGGCTTCAATGGAGGAATAGCGATCGCATGTGGCCATCTCTCCCTCATGGACGAAAAGCTTGAAAACTTCATCCCCCTCGGAATCGACAATTTTTACATAAGGATTTTTTACAATTTCACTCCCGTCCACTAGCCCGGTGTATTTGATTACGCTCTTCAACTTCCATTCTTCACGTTCTCCTTTGATGAGATCAACACTCTGAGCATACTGAACAAAATTGCCAGGAAATGTGTAATTCGGATATCTACTAAGCCGATAGACTTTTATCGTTGGATTGTGAAGATCAATCAGATACTCGTCCCATTTTGGCGTGAATGTCTTTATCAGCATCGTTTGGTCATCTAGAGACTTATAGAAATTAGCCTGTTTTGGGAATTCTGAGGGATAACGTGTAAATCTAGCGTACATTATGTCACTGACAATCACATACTCAACTTTGCGTTGGGCCAACCAATCCAGGTGAACATTTCCCAAGGTGTGTCGGCGAATCAGGCTGTAATCCTCCCTCGATAGGGGCGGCCCATAACTTTCTAAAGCAAGAGAAGAGCCTCTGGGCAAATTATCGTTTATCCACTTCTTAGCCACAGTTCGGGTGTCTTCTTGAGTGAGGAGAGAGTTGAATCTCATTATTTTGAGGACATTGGGAATAAGAAAGATCATCACCACAGAGCAAATGAGGATTTTATTCATTCTTTTATGAAACATTGAAGCCGAGTCGTATCTTTCCAAAAAAGCTTTTAATTTGGAGAGGATCACATCAAGAAAGAGTGCGGCGATAAGGCAAAAGAAAGGGATTAAAGGAAGGAGATATCTTGCTGCCATTGACTTCCAACTCCCGATGAGTACAAAAAGTACAAGGGGAAAAACAATCAAGATTAGGTCTTTCTTTCTGCGGTGTGCTAAGCCATAAAGAACTCCGCCATAGACGAAATACTGGATAAATTTTCCAACGTTCTCGGCCAATCCATGCCGGATATAAAACAACCAAGCTGATTGAGCAGTGGAAGAGCCATAGTGCCCTACCTGCAGCAAATGTTGTGACTGCCATTTAAAATCATTCCAGAATTTGGGGAAGTCTATAATGGCATAAGGACAGCCCGCCAAAAAACCCCCGAAGAAAAAGACTACCGACAGTATGAGCTTATGGCTAAAGAAAATGTTTTTGACAGATTGTTTTTTTCCCAAAACATAGAAAATGTGAGCGAGGAATAACGGTAGAAAGAGAAGTTGGCCGCCGAACTTTGTGGCTGTGGCTATTCCCGCAAAAAACCCTGCCAGAATATAAAACTTGGTATCTCCTTTTGTGTAAATAAACCATATACACACAAACGAGATTAAAATGAAAAAAACCATAGGAACATCTGGAACCATATAATGAGAAATTTTGCTGTGCACAGGAGAGAATATGAGAAATACGGATGCCAGGATTCCAACTCTAGGGTTATACATCTTCTTCCCCAGGTAGAAAACCAAAAGAATGGTCCCGATGCTCAGCAGGACAGATAATAACCGCGCGATAATCACATACGGGGTGGCGCCTTCATCAAACGACTCCATGAAGTCAGCGATGGATGAAAATTTTCCCGATATTTTTCCCCAGATATAATACCCTCCCCACAGGCCCGCAACCATATATGTATGCAATGAGGGGACGTGAAAAAAATGTGGATTCAAGTCTCCGATAAAATAGGTGATGGAGATTTTTGCAAATCGTGCCTCATCGACATGGTAAAGATAAGGAAGGCCGAATGATATCCCAACCATCCGAGTCACTATGGCTAAAACAACAATGAGGATAAAAATGTTCTTTGTGTGGGAACTATCACCAAGACTTGCGAACATAATAGTACTATATAAATAAGACTTCACCCTCCGTCAAGTTATTTATATGACTGGCTCCAGTTGGGCTACCATTGAAGATATCAGAAATATCATGTCTGACAATGAGAATAGCAAAAAGATGCGAGGGAACTTTGACAAAGAGGGAACGGAATGCTATTATTCTGAAAAAATCAAATGAAAGTAACCGTAATCATCCCGACCAAAAATGAAGAACGCAGTATAGAAAAAATCATTACCCGGTGTAAAAAACATGCTGATGAGTTGCTAATCATTGATGGACATTCTTCAGACAATACAAGAAAAATTTCAGAGGAACTAGGAGTGCGGGTTGTTCTTGACCATGGAAAGGGAAAAGGAGACGGCCTCAGAGTCGGAATTCAAGAGGCTAAAGGGGACATCATTGTGTTCATAGATGCCGATGGATCGCATGACCCTGAGGACATTCCCAGATTGGTTAAGCCCATCCAAGAAGGCAAAGCGGATTTGGTTGTTGGCTCCCGCGGAATGGGAGGAAGTGATGAACTCCATGGCGACGTTGAAAAATTATTGCGGATGATCGGCAGCGACATTATTCTAATCGGTATCAACAAGCGGTGGAAGGTTCATTTGACAGACAGCCAAAACGGTTTTAGGGCGATAAGAACAGAAGTTGCACGGCAATTGAACCTCAAGGAAAACATCACAACTATCGAACAAGAAATGGCGATGAAATGTTTGAAGAAGGGCTTCCGAGTGGATGAGGTCCCAACACACGAATATAAAAGAGAATACGGAGAGTCAGTCATACGTTTGAAAAAGGTTTGGTTCAGGTATATCTGGAGTTTTATTAAAAATCTCATCTGAAATTGAACATCATTCTTTTAAACCCCCCATATTTTTTCAAGGTAGTCAGAGAAGGACGGTGCCAACACGAAGCAGCGATCTGGGATTCTGTTTATCCTCCACTCTCTCTTGCCACCATCGCATCTTTCTTGAGAGAGCAACACAACGTCATTATTATCGATGCAATTGCAGAGGAGAAAGATCTACATGCGATTTTGAAAACAATCGATGAATTTAATGCCGATTTGATAATTTCCTCGATTTCCACCCCTACTGTCAGCGAAGATCTCCGAGTATTAAAACAGATAAAAAACCAATCAAAGGCAAAAATTGCCGTTTTCGGAGTGCATGCGACATATTTCTCTGAAGATATCATTCGAGAGGACTATGTTGATTATGTCATTCTTAACGATCCCGAAATCCCAGCAGTCCGCATTGCATCAGGAGATATGAATAATCTGGAGGGGATTGCCTATAAAACAAAGGACAAAATTGTTCTATCCCCACCTAATAAGACAGGAATATCCCACTTCAAAGTTCCCGCCTGGGATCTGATTGATCTTGATAATTATAAAATTCCTATTAAGCGGAAGAGTTATGTTTTGGTCTCAACAGCTCGCGGGTGCCCTTATGACTGTTCATTCTGTGTGGTCCCTTATTATTATGGAAAAAAAATAAGGTTTCGGGAAGTTAATGAAGTCATTGCAGAACTGAAGGCCGTTGCAAAACATGTGAAAGATATCTTTTTTCACACGGACCTTTTTACATTCAAAAAAGAATACGTGCTAGAGTTGTGCGCCCGAATGATTCAGGAAAATTTAGGTATTCATTGGATCTGCAACAGCAGGGTTGATACATTCGATAAAGAAATGGCTGAAGCCATGAAAAAAGCAGGATGTTGGATGGTTTCTTTTGGAGTCGAAAGCGGAAACCAAACAATATTGGACCTTTGCGGAAAGAAAATCACTCTAGAGCAATCAAAAAAAGCCATCCGTATCTGTCGTGAGGTAGGATTAATTTCAATCGGACATTTTGTTTTAGGATTTCCTGGAGAAACAGATGCGACTCTCAAACAAACAATCCTATTTTCAAGAGAAATTGACCCGGATTTTGCCGAATTTTACATAGCCACTCCCTTCCCAGGAAGCAGGCTGTTTGAATCAGTCCAGAAAGACATCCAATTGAACTGGAACAATATCCGGTACGACTATGATCCCTATAATTATGAATTTGACCTGAAAAGAATAAGGAAAAATGCTTATTTCCGGTTTTATCTGAGGCCCAAAAAAGTCTTAAGATTTATCTCCCTGTTTGGAATAAATCGAATTATTGCAATGGGTCTTTCCGCGTTCCGGTTTCTTTTTTCTTTTTATAAAGACAGATGAACTCTTTCCCTGATTTTTTTGAATTGTTAGGATTCAGCCTCTATTTTGCTGCTTTTTTGAGTTCAAATGAATTGTCGACATAAACGTATCCTCTCCTCGATACAAAAACTCTTTCAATTTTTTCCCCATCTTTTTTCAAATCAAACTGTACTGAAAAAGGAGGATGGGTTTCGGAAAAGATCATGTCAAGGCCGCCAATATTATTTGGAATTTTAGAAATATATTCAATGGTATTTCCAGTTTGAGTAAGAATTATTGATTTCTCACTCTGAGAGTAAGGCTCGACGTCCAGGATTACTCTCTCCATTTTTTCAGTGTCAGTGACAATAATTTTGCCAGAAAAGCTCTTTTTTTCTTTACTCCCCCATCTCAATCGCCAAACACCTTTGGTCTTCTGCACATAATAACCATCAAGAACAGTCAAAGCCCTTTTTGAGATATTATTGTTAGAAAAAAACCTGCTCAAAACTCTATGCACATCGCGATTTTTGTTTTGTATCTCCAGGGCCTTTAAGTAAGCCGCTGCAGACTTCTCAATCTCGTTATTCCAGAAAAAAGAGTTACCTTTTGTGATGTATTTATTGGAATTGTCGATAGAGGAAAAAATATAGAAATTATAAATTTTTGTGTCATAAAAATAATTGGAGGTTATGAAATCAAGCACGTCCGGCATCTTAGGATACCAAAATCTGAATTCCCATTGTCTGAAAACAATGATCTTTGGCTTGTTGTTTTTGATTTGTGATAGAAACTTCTTCCTTTTTTCCGGAAAATAGCCAGGGATTCTTCCGTTATCAAATTCAGTTGCATTCTTCCGTTGGGATAAAAAGTAAAGAGGGCTTTCTCCAAAGCACAAGATGCGGTCCTCTGAAGATGTATTATTATCAATATACGACAGGATTTTGCTGTAAACCATCGCTTGACGAGCAGGAGGATAAATCTCAGCCCTATCTGTTCCTAAAATCTCTCGGTGAACCCCACCTCGCAAAGCTATCCCTCCGCTGTCATACTGAACCATAGGATGACTAAAGAAATTGAAATAGATGTAAAAAAACAGGATCGATAAACACATAACAAACACAACTGACCATGCTGCAGTTTTTACATCGAAAAAAAACTTTTTTCTTTTCCACGTCTGCTTCAGTCGAGAATAGACAAAACATATCAAATATGCCAATAAAATATAGATCAAAGCCCCGCTTTGAGGAATTCTTGATTCATGAGTCCAATGCCATATGTGAGTGAATGAGAATAAAGCAAGTATCCAGATACTCAAAAGAGAAAAATTCTGGATTTTTTTATCAGTCCGCTTTGTAAAGAACCGTGAAAGAAGAATAAGACCGATCACAAAAAAAAGTGCCATGCAAAGATAAGGAAAAGACAGACCAAGATCTCTATCTTTAATGTCAATTGGCCATTTTAAGAAAACCAAAGGAGACCTAAAGGCGTAAGATTCTATATGTCCTAACTGAACTGTCTGATAGATTCCTTCGATAAACTCAGCAAGTCCATCTCTAAGCCAGTAAAGAAGAATTATTGGCAGGACAGCCAAAA
>Ga0114922_10002098_pt1 | contig 18822 bp, 17 predicted proteins | sample AartaG_FD_100975 | JGI IMG/M metagenome (GOLD analysis project Ga0114922, IMG submission 100975) | Deep subsurface microbial communities from Aarhus Bay to uncover new lineages of life (NeLLi) - Aarhus_00045 metaG | ecosystem: Environmental > Aquatic > Marine > Oceanic > Sediment | place...
ATTATACATTATTTGGATGAACATGAACAAAGAGCTGTAGTTGCCCATGAATTAGGTCATATTGTGCATAACGATTTCATTCTTATGACTTTAGTTTTTGCGATTCCTCTAATATTATTAACGATCGCAAGATGGTCATATTACGCGGTACGATTTTCGAGCTTAAGAAGATCAAGAGATGACAATGCAGGAAGTTATGTTGCTATAGCATTGATTGTCGTTGCGATAGTATCTTACATAAGTTATTATATAGGATTTCTAGTATCTTTATTCGTAAGTCGAATCCGAGAATACTTTGCTGATCAACACGCTGCTGAATTAACTGAAAATCCAAATTTTTTATCAACTGCGCTAATTAAGATTGCGTATGGATTGCTAGCAACCGGGACGGAAGCTGAAATGAAACAAAAGCAAAAATCAAGCGTAAGAGCTCTTAGAGGCTTAGGCATCTTTGATCCTAAGAAAGCTGCAACTGTAGCAGTACAAGCCATGGATGAAAATGGCCAAATCTCTAAAAGAGTAGTTGAAGCTGCTGCCGGGTGGGACTTGTTCAATCCATGGGCAAAATATTTTCAAGTTTTTAGCACACATCCATTAACGGCAAAAAGAATTCAACGATTGAATGAACAATGTCAAACTTATAAAGTTCCAGTGGAATACGATCTTTCTGGAGCGAGAGCAATCAAAGAACAACAAGTAGGTAAATCTATGGCAGGTGAATTTATAACTGATCTAGTTATTAAATCGTTACCATCAATATTTTTCGTAATACTAATTGCGTTCACAGCCGTCTGGGTTCTTGGATTTTTTGGTTTTCTAGTAATTGGAACTTTTTCCTCGATTAATAATTTAGTTCTTTTATGGGCTATTGGTTTTATTATTATGGGATTTGGAGTCATAGCAAGAACTTCCTTCATGTATCGAAAAGGATTCGCACCTAATAATATAGTTGAATTAGTCACCAACATAAATGTTTCTCCTGTTCGGCCCGTAGCCTCCATAATCGAAGGTTTAGTTATTGGAAAAGGAACACCAGGATATTGGTTCTCGGAAGATTTATACTTTCAAGATAATACTGGTCGGATGTATATTGACTACCGATTTGGGCTTAGGATTATGGATTTCTGGTGGGCAATCAGAAGAGCTGATGAATTAGTAGGGCAGAACATAAGAATTCAAGGGTGGTATAGAAGAGGTCCTGGTCCATATCTTCAAGTGGACACTATTTGGACCCAAGATGGTAGAAGATTTCGGAACTACTCTAAACATATGACTTACATTTTAGCAGTCATATTCTTTGTAATAAGTGTCGTTCTTTTTTATCTATGGTTTGCTGTAATTTAATATTTAAGAACAATTTTTTTTTATTCTTTTTGATATTAATCTTATTCAATACATTATTTTTTCACATGATATTTCTTAATAGTAAATTACATTAATTTGGAATTGAGTATGTCGGGTCAAACAAGAAAAAAAGTAGAATTAATGTCACCATTAAAAAATTTAAAATCTTTAAATGCCGTCTTAGGTAAAGCAGAAGCTGTTTTTTTTGGTGTAGAAGCTTTTAATATGAGAATGTTTAGCGATAATATCAAGTTAGACGAATTAAACAGCATAGTAAAAAAATGCCACGATAACGATATATTAGCTTATTTAACCACGAATGTCATAGTATATGAAAACGAATTTGACCTACTCGATAAAGTGTTAGATAATGCCGTCGAAGCAGAAATTGACGCTGTAATCATACACGATATCGGCGTCATTGAAATCGTTAAGGAAAAGGATTTGTCGTTTCACATCTCAACTCAGGCCAATATCTCAAATTCCCGGACTGCAAACTTCTACGAAAAGTTAGGAGCAGAAAGATTGATTCTCGCTAGAGAACTTTCCTTAGACCAAATTAAAGATATAAAAAGTAAGATTCAAAAAACTGAAATAGAAACTTTTGTTCATGGTGCCCAATGTACTTCTGTGTCCGGGCGATGCTACTTCTCAGCTGAGGTTTGTGGCTCCCAAGAGTATTCTGCTAATAGAGGGAGGTGTGTTCAACCCTGTCGTAGAAAATGGCGTGTATACGACGACCAATCAAACGAGTTTCTCTACGATGGAGTGTTTTTTATTAATTCCAAAGATTTATGCATGATCAAACACATCCCAAAGTTAATTGAAGCCAATATTGATGCATTTAAAATAGAAGGACGAATGAGAGATCCAATTTATATCGAAGAAACGACCGCGTGTTATAAGGAAGCCATTGATGCTCACTACGACAACACGTTTACTCAGGACAAAGTCCAAGAATGGCTTAAACGATTAAATAAAGTGTATAATAGGGGTTTTTCAACGGGTTTTTACTTTGGGATGCCAAAGGGAAGCGAAATCCAACGAGAACTTGATGGTAATGTAGCTAATTTTAAAAAAATTGAAATTGGAAAGGTTCTTTCCTATTTTCCTGATAAAAAAGCCGCAAAGATACTCCTATCAAGAGGAAAATTACAGCTAGACGACGAAATATTCATAATTGGAACCCATACAGATACATATTTGCGTCAGAAAATTACTTCAATACAAATTAAACAAAAAGGAAATCTAACTGAAACACCGTTTATTAAAACGCAAAAAGATAGAATAACTGTAGGAATTTTGGTTGATAAGGAAGTTAAAAAGAATGATAAAATCTTTAAGCTTGAAGCTAAATAAGCATAATTCTGAAATTATAAAAACAAATAAAATAAAAAAAAGTTAGAAAAGATATATAACGAGTTATTATATAGGTAAGTTATAAATCTTCAGCTAAGTCTTCAAAAGCCTCTAAGGCTAATTCAATAATCTCTTGAAAAGCCATTGCGTCTTGAAGATTACCCTCGACGGTAATGTCGCCAGCCATGTATGCGCTAGTAGCGTCAACTTCGCCGAATAACATACCAGAGCCTACCTCTTTCGTGGCGGAGAATGTGAAAGATGGATTTTCCACATCACCTTCGCCGAATTCTAACGTTCCCTCTTTCGCCTTAAGCCAAAACTTCTTATTAGCGTCGGTAATATTCATTTGGATTGTAATATCCATATCTTCCAATTCTTCTTTTAAATCTTCATTTTCTACGGCAATCTGTTTAAATAGCTCGAAAACTTTTAAAGTATCCATTACGTCCGAAGCAGCAGCCCCGGCGTCAAATTTTACTTTCAATTCTTTTATTAAAGCTTCATCAACCATGATTTTTCAACCTTCTAATATATTTTATGCTATAGTATTTAATTTACGATTTTGATCGTTTAAATAAATACTATGATGTATAACTTTTTACACTATAAAAAGGTTTTATATCTTTTATCGATTTAACTATGAAATCCATAATTGCTCTCGGTTGAAAGTGTGTAATTTTGCGAAATTTGTCGAATATTAAGAAATTCTTATTTGCTAATTAAAAAAAATGATTAAAAAAAATGTGGAATTAAAAAGATAAAGTAAAATTTAAGCAATACTAAAGAAGATGCTAAATCTTTTATATATCTTCAAACATGTCTTCAAGAGCTTCTAAAGCTAGCTCGATAATCTCTTGAAAGGCCATTGCATCTTGTAAATTGCCTTCAACAGTAATATCACCAGCCATATAAGCACTAGTTGCGTCAACTTCGCCAAAGATCATTCCTGCAGCGACTTCTTTAGTAGCGGAAAATGTGAAAGATGGATTGTCTACCGTACCATCGCCAAATTCCAAAGTGCCATCGTGGGCTTTTAACCAGAACTTTGCGTCAACATCCGTTACGTTCATTTGAATTGTGATATCCATATCTTCCAATTCTTCTTTTAAATCGTCATTCTCTTCAGCAACTTGCTTAAAAAGTTCGTATACTTTAAGAGTATCGTTTACGTCTGATGCAGCAGCACCAGCTTCAATTTTTTCCTTTATTTCTTTTAATAAGGCTTTGTCAACCATTATTAGTTTACCTCTATTTGAATTTTAACTTATATTTTTAGAATTGAATTAAATTTCAATTGTGATTAAAGATAAGTAATTGTAATTTAAAAACCTTTAATCGTTTCTTCTGCAGAGTTCAAAAAGTTTTTATTAGGGTTGGGGAAAACGGTTTTAAAAATATCGATCTTATCATATTTTTGAAGTGCAAGAAGAAAAAATCATTATATTTTAAGAAGACTTAAGGGAAAAATGGCGCCCACACCGGGAGTTTCATCGCGTATGGTTTTCACACGCGGATTTGAACCCGGGTCGAAGGAGTGACAGTCCCTAATGCTAACCGTACTACACTATATGGGCTTAATTAATAAAAAACAGATTGAATCTATTTTAATATAACAAACGAAATACTTCTAAATATAAAAATTTTATTTTAAATTCCATTTTTTGCTATTTTACGATGAAAAGAATTCAAGCGGAAAAAAAAAATTGCATTATAAAAATTTTAAACGGATGAAATTTTGAATTATATATTATGGAAGAAAAAGTACATTTTATTGAACCACAAAAGATAGATCTCACAGATGTCGAATTGAAAGGTAGAATCTTGGATATTGGAGGAGGAGGGGAAGGGATAATAGGTCAACTAAAAGGAAAACAAGTAGTAGCTATTGATCGTCGTGAGGGTGAACTGAAGGAAGCTGCTCCAGGAGATTACTTAAAAATCATCATGGATGCAAAGGATTTACAGTTTTTAGACGAGACCTTTGATACGACGACCGCTTTTTTCACTCTAATGTATATTCCTCTCTCAAACCATCAAAAAGTCTTCCAGGAAATTTACCGAGTTACAAAAAAGGGAGGAGAATTTGTCATTTGGGATTTTATAATTCCAAAACGCGATACTTCAGATAAGGACTTGTATGGTCTTTACCTTGAAGTTAAAATTGGCGAGAAAAAAATTTCAACGGGGTATGCTACAAAATGGGAAAAAGAGCAGGATTTAGAATACTATTTAGAGCTAGGCGCTTCGATTGGATTTAAAAGCGTAGAAAAAAAGATGATGGATCAAATGTTTTATATTCGGTTCCAAAAAGTCTAGATCTTTCTGGGACTAGTACTAGTTTTTTATTTTAATTTCACTTTGTTTCCCATTATTTTGTTGTTTTTTTCTGAAAAAAAACAAATAAATAGTTGTTTTATCTTTATTAATAGGAATAAGGATTTTTCAAGAAGGTATTTATCTGTAAACTTATGAATGCTCAGAACCCAATTAGTTCAATTTTGGAACATCTGGATGTAGAAAGTCCAAAATTTGCAAATATACTGGAAAAGATCATCAAAGCAGTAGTAAAAATCATGAATAATACAGAAGAACTTAAGGAAGAATTAATTGGTTTTGACGATATTTATCAAACATATGTGCTTGATACAGATTTTAATTATTGGCTTGAAGTTTCAGATGGAAGCCTTCATTACGAGAAAGGAGTTAACCAAAAAGCATTATTTTCTATTAGTTTCAATAAAGATATACTCATTCAAATTTTAAAAAATAAGGTAAGCGGGACAGATGCTTTCATGAAAGGAAAGATTAATGTCGAAGGATCTCTCTCTCAAGGGTTAAGATATATTAAGCTTTTCCGAATATTTGTAAAGTATTTACTGAAAAAAAACGGTTTTAAATAATCGTTTTGTGCTTCTTATCATGGCAATATTATATAAAACTATAAATGATCTATCAATAGTATTTTCATAATATTAATGGGAAGATTTGCGAATATAATATTTCTCAAAATAAAGTGTTAGAGGGATAAGTTTTAGTAATGATTGACTCGAATGCTATACTGATGATGTTGAACTCATTGGATTCGTCAAAAAATGCATTTAAATCTACATTAGACAATTTCATTAGACTAAGTATCAAAATCGCTAATGAAACCGAAGAATTTCAAGAAGAATTGAAACTATTCGATGACAAAATATATCACATATATGTTAGTGACAGTGATTATAACATCTGGCTAAAGAAGATTGGTAGATCGGTCGTATACAATAATTCGTACTACGAAGAAAACTCAGAAGGGTTGAGCGTAATTCACTTCTTTCTTACAAAAACTACCATGAAAAAAGTTATAACACGGAAAATTCAAGCAGCTGATGCGTTTATGAGAGGTTTAATCAAAATTAGGGGAGATGTATCTGATGCTATGTGCGCAAAAAATTTACTCTCTCTATTCTTTAGATACATGGATTATATCGCGTATGATTCCGATTAACTAATAGAAGTTGCTTATGTTAATATTTTTTCATGGGATAGATAATTTTTTTAGAAATAAAATGTACCAATAAACATCCGATTTTTTCTCCTTTCGGTTTTAATAAGAAAAAATTGGGCCTGTAATCTAGCCTGGATAATTGTGTGATGATGTATCACACGATCCTATGGGTGCCCGGCTTCGGACTGGGATGTCGCAGGTTCGAATCCTGCCAGGCCCATTAATTTTTATTTAATTAATCTAAATTATATAAGAAATTTGTGTGTAATAAAAAATAGTTTTGATGTCGTCGATCAGGGATTAGTTCCAGGACAAGTAGCTGAAACTTTCGTATCGACATTTGCTAAAGAAGCGATTTTTAAGGTAGCCAGCTTTGTTGGAACCTATGGAGCTCTCTACGCAATTGCATTAACTGCCTCAAAGGAATTGGAGAAGCTTAATCCTTTCGGAAAAGGGACTATTAAAGTTCCGGCTTAAAAATCTCTTATATTTTTATTAACTATAGGGACTCCCTAATTTTAAATAAAATGCGTTTCTTGTTTTAATCATGGGTGAAAAAAGTTTTGTTATGCTGAAAGGGAAGAAAATTTCTATCAACACGAATTACGGCTGCGGAAGCCTCCTCAGTGAATCGAGTGTCGAGGATTACGGGCAATTTCTTGACTTAAGATGGAGGGATATCTCGAAAATTAAAGATATAAAGGGATTAACAGAATTAAAAAGACTAAAGAGATTGGATTTAAGTTTAAATGACATAACTAAGATTGAAGGCTTAAACGAGCTTCAGAATCTTAAAAAGTTAAACTTAGCGCGAAATCATTTAAAAAGTTTGGATAATTTAGACTTACAGGTATTAGAATCGATATCTTTGAGCCAGAATCAATTCCAAGTAATAAACGGCTTAGAAAAGTTGCCCAATCTTCGAGGTCTTTCGTTGAGTGATAACAAACTAACCAGAATAGAAGGTCTCGACAATCTTTTAAAGCTTGAATCGTTGAGCTTATCTAATAATAATATTATTCGCATTCACGGGCTAGAAAGGTTAGAGAAATTGAGGAACTTAGACCTTTTTAAGAATAATGTAACGAAGATTGAGGGCCTAGACAACTTAATTAATCTAAGAAAGTTAGATCTTTCGTATAACTCAATTTCAGGGATAAAAGGTTTAGAAAACAACCGGTTGCTCACTGATTTAAAATTAAGGAATAATTCAATAACTGAAATTAAAGGACTTGAAAATCTCAGTGAACTATTACTCTTAAATCTTTCAAATAACAAATTAACCAAAATTCAAGGGTTAGAATCGCTTTTAAAGCTTAAGCGTCTCGATCTTGGTTTTAATAGCATCGCTACAATCGAAAACGTAAATTATCTATCACGGTTGGCAAATTTCTTACTACATTATAACCAAATCAAGAAAATTGAGAACATGGAAAACTTAAATAGGCTAGAAGAACTAAATTTAAGTCATAACGCGATCACAAGCATACCAAAAATCAAATGGCTCCAAAATCCCAATGTTCAAGATCAAACAGTAAATTTCATTAATAACCCTCTTAAAGAAATATCCGAATTACAAAACTTTGGTAAGGTACTGATCTACGTAGAAGAAGACCCTAAGTACGAGCAGTTACGAGATATTTACAATATGGAACATTATGACACTCATCGTATCGTCCTTCTTATAAAAAACAATAAATAATTTAGATTTTGAGAAGATAGGCAACCGGAGCTGTATAAAATTAATTTAATAAACAGCAGAAATTTAAAGTGGTGAACAATATCAATAGACAAGGATTAATTAAGTTGGCATTAATTTTATTAAGTATCGTGGGATTATCGATTTTCACATTCGTGGTGATTTATATTGTAATTACCAGTCCTCCCACAAATAATAGTTGATGCTGAATTTTCAACCAATTATTCAGTATTGTTTTTAGTTTTTAAATCCGATTGAATGATTCTCACATAAAATTGTTGATGCGAGAGGACATCCCCGCGAGGGATTCGGATTAAACAAGTGATATACACACGAATAGATAATCAAGAATTGTTGATATTATGTCTATTTGTGTGTAAAAGATTATTTTTGTTACAGATTTGTTATGAAAAAACCAAAGACTTTGTTAAATTCATAAATTGATGAGAATTCGGCTTTAAATCCTTTAATACTGATTTTTATTGATCATTTTTGTTATCAAAAATACAAACATTTAAATATGATTTCGATCTAATTAATAATTAGAACACAATTTTATTCTTTTTTTACCACGAAAAACCTAAAAAAATGATCGAAATAAAAGATAATTCTCCGGAATCATTTGAGCTACCAGCGGCAATTCAAGTTTTAGGTATTAGTTTAGTTTCAATGACGAAAAATCGATATAATATTGTGTTCAATAAAGGTATAAGCCGCTCTTTGATGAAGGATTTAATACATCTCTACCGTCTCGAGATAACTAGTAAGGAAGAAGGTAAGATTATTGATTTACTTGGGGTTTACACTGTTTATATTCACTTTTATTCTCTTGGGAACGAAAGAATAGCAGTTTTTTATATAAACGAGAAAGATAAATTAGCTAATTATGAAAATCTTTGTTCGCTTTCGAGATTATTAGTTAGAACATATTGTTCTAATGTCTCACATTCCAAGATAAGTCAAATCTGTAATAAAGCTATTCCTAGTGTTAAAGGGCTTTCAGCTCTCTTTGTAATTAGTACAACAGGGCACACATTATTTACAAAAATAAGAAATGATAAAACAAAACTAACTGAAAACTATATACAAATCGGTGGATTTCTCTCGGCCATTCTGATGTTTTCAAATGAAATTATTGGTAAAAATTCTGGAGAAAATCTTCAAGCTATTAATTTTGAAAACCAGCAGTTTCTTATAACTGTTGAAGAAGAAGTAATATTTGCATATCTTATAGAACAATCAGGATCATCTGAAACTATTGAAAGATATATGCAATTGCTAAAAGAAGAATTTTTTGAACTATTCTACGACTGTCTGAAGGATTTTAATGGCGAGCTTAACCAGTTTCATAAGTTTGAACCCGTAGTTGAAAAATATTTTTCAATTTAATCGGTCAATTATAGGTAATAAATAATAAGTGTGCGAGAACATAGTACTCACATAAAATCTCACCCAAACATATTTATAATTCAAATTTATAAATTAATTAGATGACGCTTACTATTGATATGGATGTTATATTGAACAATTTGATTCAGGATTTAGGTCCAGCAGTTTATTTTGTTTTAATCTCCTCAGAAAACGGGGTAATAAAGAAATCATACATCAACGAGGAAGAGTTTAACAAGGCGTCTATATCTTTAAACATTTCTCAATTATACGAATTGGCTGAAGAAACCACCGAAAGTATCGGTTTACATAGTCCAGATTTTAATATAATTCATTCTGATAATTATTATATTTTATCAATAAAAATTCTTGAACATTTAGTCATTCTTTTAACTGAAGACCAAGTGGATGTGAAAGGAGTTTTTAACACAATTAACAACTCAATTGCTCCTCCATAACCACTCCTAACGATTTGGTTTATGTTTTATGAATCAATCAAGTAGGAACCATAAATTTTGGATTTTTTAATGAGAATAAGAATGATGTAAATATTGGTCTCTCAAACTCATATATATCTTTCTCCAACTGATTATATAAAAATTGAATTGAAATAAGATCGAATATATATGCATTACGAAAGAAATGAATATCAGGAAGGTTTTAGTATTTGTGCTCTGGTTATTGCCGGTATTTTTCTCTGGTGGGGGTTAAACATTCTCCTTGATGATATAACGAATTGGTGGTGGTTCTTTGGGTTTTTCTGGATTCTTATCGGATTATCAATAGCTTCAAGCCAATTTTACAAGCTTACAAACAGAAGCAAATTAAGAAATGTTGTGAAACAGGAGTTTGAGCAAAATCCAACTATTTCAATTGAAATGATTGCAAGTAATACGGGTATTACTGTTAAAGACTCCCGCGCAATTGTATTAGATTTGAAAGCAAAGGGAGAAATAAGGGGTAATTTTTCCACTAAAACGGTTGAAGCAAAACACGTGGAAGTTCTCGGTCCTAATCAAGCACCTTCTGAAGAAGTAGGTAAATATTGTGCAAATTGTGGAACTCCCTTGAAGCGTAAAGGAAACGCAGTATATTGTGCGTATTGTGGAGCGAAATTATAACTAACAACTCCTTTTTTTTTTTGCTTTTTTTTCTATTATATACCATTTATAAAATTATAAAAGGAGATTATAAAATCTAGTAGGCTCAGAGTAACTTCATTTTATAGAATAAAAGAGCAATGTTAAAAACCGAATAGAAATTGATATGATTGTGACTACTATGTCTGAAAAAGAAGATCTTAAAGTGCATGAAAAATTAGCGAAAAAATGTTTCAATAAGACTTGGGAATTGTTAGAGAAAGCAGATAGAACTCCTGAAGAAGATAACGATATGATTCATACGGTTCACGCTTCGAGATATCATTGGGGTGTCTTAGTCGCCAATCAACAAGGAACGGCATTAAATCTTCAAAGGGGCGAATGGCAAATTGCTCGGGTCTACACAGTATTGGAACGAGAAGAACCGGCACTCTATCACGCGAATTTATGTTTAAAAATTACTCAGGATAATAATATTGAGGATTTTGATCTTGCATTTGCTCACGAAGCTTTAGCTAGAGCTTCGGCTTTGGGTGGAAACAAAAAAGACAATGAAAAACATCTAAAACTGGCGAATGAAGCAGGAGAAAAAATTAAAGATAAAGGAGATCGGGATTATTTTTTCGAGGACTTAAAGGCTGGAAAATGGTTCGTTTAAAGAAATTCTAACTAAATAATTTAAATATTTTCTTTATTCTTTTATTCTTAATTCATGGTATCTGATCTATGAGCAAAATTATTTAGTGATGAGAACGTAGTAGATTATAACTAAGCATAAAATTTAGATTATTGAATAATTGAGGATCTTCGCATGGAAAAAATGTTAGCAGCAGTGTTCCACAAAGGTGATGAGCAAGGCGGTGATATTAAATTAGAACAAGTTCCCTTACCTACTATTACAAAAAGCGATCATGTATTAGTGGAGATAAAAGCGTGTGGAATTTGTGGTACTGATTTAAAAATTTTGGAAGGAGGACATCCAGCTAATGACAATACAATTTTGGGGCATGAATTTACAGGAATTGTTAGAGATATTGGAGAAAGCGTGCAAGATTTAGAGATTGGGGATAGAGTTGTATCCGATCCTAATGAAAAATGTGGATACTGTATCAATTGTAGGAAAGGTTTATCGAGTCTCTGTGAATATATGGCTTCTGGAACAACCTTCGGTATTTTTCAAGATGGTGGATTTGCAAAATTCTGTGTACTCCCGAGAAGCACTCTATTTAAACTTCCCGCAAATATAGACTTGACAGCAGCAGCATTAATAGAACCTCTTTCTTGTGCCGTCCATTGTCATAATTTAGCAGATGTTAAGGAATCAGATAATGTAGTTATAATAGGAGCTGGACCAATGGGATTGATTATTGAATCTGTTATAAGAATGCACCCAATAAAAAGGTTAATTAGTATAGAAATCGACGATTGGCGGGGTAATAAAGCGTTAGAACTGGGAGCTGATTTCTTTATAAATCCAGAAACTCAAGATGTTAAAACTGAAATCATGAGGTTAACTAACGATGAAGGAGCTGATGTCATTATAGATGCGGTTGGAATTTCTCAAACTTTCGAAATAGCCACTAAAATTTGGGCACACGGTGCGCGGTTGATTTGTTTTGGGCAAGATTACAATGCGGAAGCAAGAATTAAGCCAAATGACATCGTAAGATACCAACGAAAAATCATAGGATCGTATATTGGTTATGCTGCCGATTTTTTAGACGCAATCGAATTAATAGCCACCAAAAAAATAGATACGGATAAATTAATTACCAAAGTTATAGCTCTAGAGGATTTGTTAAAAACGGGATTTGAACTTATGAAAACGAGAAAGTGCGTAAAAATTATAACAACCCCGTAATTTCTATCCAAAATTTTTAATTGATCAATTCTTATACTTAACAAAGAATAAAAATTAAATTATTGTTTGATCGGATTCATATGTCTTTTGATATTTCTGCGCTCAAGGTACTTTTCAAGAAAATCTTTCCACCTAAGAAATCTATTTATACTGTTGATACAAGTGGCGATGGTAAAGCAGATGCACTCCTAATCAAAGCTTTGAATGTTATAATGCCGATACAAGTTCCAAAAGAAATTGAATTAGGTGGATTTCGCACTAAAGACTTCGATATTAACAAATTTGAATTATCTGATTATGGCAAACTATTCCTTGATGACGTACCAATCAATGTCTCTAAGAAAGACTTCGATATTGCGAAACTCAAAAATCGTTTTAGTTTCTATATTAAAAAAGAAAGATATACGATAGACGACTTATTAAGTGGCAAACTCGCGGGTAAAATCGTAGCCTTAGGAGATGCCATAAATATTTTAATTGTAATTGACGAAGACGGTTTGGAAAAGTTTTCAGAAGGGACGCATAATTTTAAATTCAAATCAGAAATAATTCCCATACTCGAATTCAATTTTGAGTTAGGGAAAGAAAACTTAAACCAAAGCTTCGATTCTGTAATTAACTAAATATAACTCTCTTATCACTTAGTTTTCTCTTGTTTTAATTTAATTCTCATAAATTCAAAAAATATTGTAGTTTTTATGTGTAGTTTTACAAATTAGTGCGGGTGTTGTATAGCTATGGCGATTTTAGATCAAGAAGTTCATCCGCAAATAAGTGGGTTAAACGAATATTCAATAGTTAAAATTACATGTCCCATATGTAAAATAAAGAAAGAATTAAAGTTTCCAAAATCCGTAATCAATGAAGCTAGACAGTTAACCACAATTTCTCTTCCTAGAGGATTACTTTGTGATCACCACTTTCAAGCATTTGTCGACAAAAATTTTACCGTTCGTGGGTACCAAAAAGTAGATTTTGAATTTGAGACTAAGAAATCTGTAGAATCTAAAGCTGATGTAAAATTATTTAATAAAGACGATGAAAAACTCTTTGAAGACCTAATTTTTGAGGGAAATTTTGTCGAATTTATCCCTAAAGGGAAAAACCATAGAGAATCTCACCCTCCTCAAAACGATATTAGAAAAAATCCAAGAAAAAGAAGTCGTAAAGACATATATGACGAATTTTGGGAGTTTATCGACGATAGAAACAAAAATTTTCAGGACTTTATAGAAAAAGATAATAGACGATTAAAACTTAAACTTGGGATTAATTAGGTTTTTCTGATTTAATGCTTGATTTTATTTGATATCCCCTTCTAATTAGAAACGAAAAAGAAATATGAAAAATTAAGCTAAAAAAATAATTAAAAATTTAAAAGAGAATATTAAGTGAAATCTAAAATGCCAAGAAGGGGAATTCCATATTGTTGCGAATCGCAAAACACACTTTGAACCCCTGATACCTAGATCTTCAGTCTAGTGCGTTCCCGGGTTTCGCAGGATCCTGAAATAAGATCTCTACTACGCCACCTTGGCAAGTTAGTAATACACTTAACTTGGAATTAAAAATACTCTTTAAAACCTAATTAAGATAGAAATAAAAGTATAGAATGTCATAAAAATCTTTTTAGTTTTCGATTTAATCATTGAAAATGAAAATTCGGTATTTTCATAAATTTATACTACTTTTGACTATAAAATCGATAACATTATCAACTGAGTCCCCCGGTAGAAATATACCTGAAACACCTTCATTCCTTAATAATCGAATAGCTTGCTGCGGTATAACCCCTCCTACTCCCACACTTAAATAATCTAAGTTATTTTTTCTTAAAAATTGGATGATTTCAAAAATAATCGGTATAAACTCACCTGACATGACACTAAAACCAATAGCATCAAACTTTTTCACTTTGAGGATCTCTTTTATTTCCCCAGATTTGTTTTGAATCCCTAGGTATGTTATTCTAATTCCTACATCTCTAAGTGGTTTACGAAGGACTGAATAAGAAGGATCAGGATCGGTATCACCTAAACTAGCAAATAAAAATCGAATATTTCTTTCCTCTCTTAATCTAACATGATTAACAATATGTACATTATCCATTGAATCTAAAAAATCAGCTAAGGCACGATTTTCAAAATTATGATTGACTTTTTCAAGATTAATGCATTCTTTAAGAGGGTATAGCTCATCAATGCGAGTTATTTCGGTATAGCTAATGTTTAATTTTTTAAGTTTCTTGGAATGTTGTAAACATTCTAGACTTGAAACTTTTGTTTCATTTAACTGAAGTTCTTCCAGATCGTGACAATTCTTAAGAATACTAATATCAGATATGTTTGTTATGCTTATATCTAGTAAACGAAGTTTGGTAAGATCTTTAAGATAATTTATATTCGTGATCTGAGTTTCAGATAATCGAAGTTCTCTTAGGTTTATTATACTTCCTATGATTTTAATGTCAATATCTTGTATTGGGGTACGATTTAAATTTAAAATCTGAAGCTTAGTACAACTATTTAGTGGTTTTAAATTATCAATATTCGTTCTATTTAGTTTCAAAATAAGTAGATTTCTACAAGTTTTTAAAGGACTCAAACTACTTACCTCTGTAGCCCAATTTAAGTCAATTTCTTGAAGTTTTTTGCAAGCACTCAATGGGTTTATATCTGTAATTCTAGTACCAGTTAAATATAATTTTTTTAAATTTTTACACGTTTTTAAACTTTCAATATTATTTATTTGAGTTCCCGTTAACGATAATACTTCAAGTTGCTTGCAATCTTTCAGAATATTACAATCCTCACCATAAGAAAGCCAATTTCCGAAAATTTGAAGGCTAGAATGAGCAACTACTAGCTCACAAATTTTTTTTAATTCTTGCTGAATTTTCCATTCAGGATCATTATTCCATAATTCACTTAATGCGTATTTCCACCATCCCGTATGTAATGCTTCTATTGGCACGTTTATATTTGGAGATGGACCTTGGCTGCTAAGTAAACGAATATCATCTGTATTTTGGGGAGCTTTGCGCCAAAACTTTATTTGACTAACAAATTCTCTTAAAAATATTTCTCTCTTTTTTCTTTCTATTAAATCCCACCATATTCCTCCTGTTTCTCCCAATAATCTCCACAAATCTTTCTCATTTTTATATATCCATGAGAAAGCCTTGTATATACTTAATGGAGTTAATCCCTTTTCATTGCTTACCGTATAGCCTAAATTGATTATTGAAAAAATAATAACCAGGTCTGGTTGTTGGCTTATAGAGAGTCTTTTTTTAATTAAACTTTTAATATCAACCATAACTGATACAAATGCCCATGGATTTTCAGTGTTTTGAGCGTCTGATAAGTGTTCCAAATATAGATATTTGTTAAGAATTGTCCCATTAAGCCATTTGAACCATATCAAAAATCGATCTACCCATTTATCATTAATTGATGTGGAGAGCCTGAGGTATTCGTTAGAATTTATTATAGTTATATTTTCTAACCATAAAGATAAACCTTTAGTTTCTGCTGATTCAGTTTGAATAATGAGTAGACAATTATCATTTTTTACGGTCATTCTGCGTAAATTTTCCCATATATATAATTGGCTTGAAGATCCTTGTAGTAAGTGAAAATCATCAACTATTATCAATGAATTCGGTTTTTGAGCAATTCTATACAACTTTGCTTGATTTTCGTCTCTCTTGAATTTAGTAGGATTAGAGATATAATATACATTCCATTTTTTAAAAGCGTAATATAGCGCAATCCATAAGGCTAAACGACTTTTTCCCCAGCCGCTAGGAGCAGCCATTCCAACTACTAACTCATTCTGTAATAAATCAACCAGTATTTTAAAAAGCTGTTTTGGAGGTGGGACACTTACTAATGCGTAGTCTAAAAAATTGGATTTATAAAGGCCTTTTGAACCAATTCTAATACTATAAAATGATTTTTCAAGCCAATTTGAAAGCTCTTTAACTTCTTTAATACTATTAAAAAATTCTTGCCAAATATTAGGATCATCCAAAATAGAATAGAAATTTACTCCTTCTTTCATAGAAAAAAATTTTAACCATTTTTTTTTCCATTCTGGGGACCATTTTAATAAAAAATCTTCTTCTTGTTCTTTCTTTATCTCTACTAAAGGTTCTTCAATGGCTTTCTTTTTCTTTTGAGAAATCTCATATCTACTCAAACATTCTCTACAAATATCACTAATAGTATTACTGAAGTCATTAGGATCGAATTTACACCCCAAATTGCTTCCTAATATAGGAGGTATATATTCTGGGCTTTCGAATACCGGTATAATTACTCTATCGCTATTAAATGCAGTTTTCCATTCAATACGGACAGCCCTAGAGGAGAATGAAGCTTCAGAGCAAAATAAGATAAAAATATCACAACGAGGGATTTTTTCATTCATATATTCAACGATATCCTCCTTCACATCACCTTCCCAAAAAACTGCTTCATCAATCTGAGGATACGCAGATAATTTTTCTGAAATTTCCCTGATTCTAAATTTATTTGAATCTTCAGTAGCATAGCTTATGAAAATTTTAATTCCCATTTTTTAAGATGTCGCATTATTTATCGCATCAAGGATGCTTAATCATAAGTTAATGATAGCATGTTTAAATGGTTTTTTGTAGTTTTATCAGTCTTTTTAGTTTTAGATCATGAATCGAAGTAATTTCTATTTACCTTCACAAACTCGATTCAGCCTTCCTTTGAAAGCGATGAGAAAAGAATTTTTTGCTCTTGGTTACGCTTGAAACTAAATTTGTTGAGGAATTTATAGTTTCAATACATACTTTTTTTCAATAATGTACTGTTTTAAAATGATCTTTATAAAACAAGGATTCTTAGTATACAAAACGGTAAAAGCGATTGTAGAAAATTATTAATGGTGAATAAAAATCAAAACAAGTAACGAGGAATTCAAACAGGAAGAATCTGTAAGGGTTTTTGAGTACGAAGAGATGGAAGAAGATTTTAGAGAGCTAGATATAGACGATAATGTCCCATTGCACAGATTATTAGATTCTGAGTTTATATTGTTATTTATCAGTCCAGTTCATAAGAGAGTGTATCATTGGATTGGGAAAGATACAACTCCAAAAAAGAAGGGTGGTGCTGCAAATAAAATAGGAACAGTGAGGGATATAGAAGCAAGTGGATTTTTAATAAGAACAGAAGACGAGGGTGAGGAATCAATAAATTTTAAGGTAATTCTGGGGCTAATTGAGCATGAGGAGGAAGTGATAAGTGAGGACGCAAAACCACTTTATGATGGGACTCAAGACGAATACTTAACTTCTGAAGACATTTTACGTTTATTAGAAAAAATGCCAGTTCCAGCAGGATATGAGAGAAATATGGTTATCGTAAACAACGAAATTTTTCGCTATAAAGAATATACAACCCCCACATACAAAGCTGATCTATTAAACAAAAGGTTATTTCCACTTAAAGAAGAAATTGACGATGGAGTGTTTACATTTGCTGATCATTTACCGAGAATTCTTTTTTCGTATAATAATATCAAGGTAATCGAGTTATTAAAGAAAAAAGATAAGTGATAATAATAACCAGATATTAACTGATTTTCAATTAACCGAAATAAATCTCATAAAAATCTTTTTAGTTTTCGATCCAGCTAGGCATCAATATCTACAACACTTTTTTTTATCTAATTTTTCCAAATTATATAGGGTGAAGTTTATACCTTATAACTTAAAAACAGTTCTTCTTAAGATCCCTTAACCTCTGAAAAATGAAATGATATGAGATTAAATAGAATTATTGTAGTATTATTAATAATTATAGTTTCACTAATCCTAATCCCTAGTGAACTAATGATTGATTTTATTAATTTTCTCAATATTTATCCAATTGTATATTGGATCAGTTATATCTCTGCTAGTATTAGTGTTTTAACTATTATTATTACTTTATTTTGGTATGGAAAAGCGAGAAAAAGGTTTTCATCACCAATCAAAAAAAATACATTTTCTTCTGTAAAAATAATTCTCACGATAATTACAATTTTAGGAATAATTCAGGTAATATTATCTCTATTCGCTCAAGAATTATTATATAAAGTAACTTCTGTATTATATATCACACTATCGGTATTTTTTGGTTTTAGAACTTTTGTTAATTTATCTACCTCACTCTTATTTCGTCCGAATATTAAGGAGCTTGAGACTACACCATCAGTTTCAATAATTATACCAGCTTATAATGAAGGTAAAGTGATTGAAAAAACTATAAGATCAGTTTTAGAACTGAGTTATAGTCAAAAAGAGATTATTGTTGTGGATGATGGTTCAAATGATGATACTTTTAAAATTGCAAAATTGATGGAAACAATTAATCCAATTAGGGTCATTTCAAAAAAAAAGAATGGTGGAAAGTGGGGTGCACTAAATAAGGGGATTAAATCATCTAAATCAGATATTATAGTATGTATAGATGCTGATACAGTTTTAGATAAGAACGCAATACAACCATTAGTCAGTCATTTCATTGATAGTAAAGTTGGAGCAGTAGCAGGGAATATA
>Ga0114922_10002099_pt1 | contig 18822 bp, 19 predicted proteins | sample AartaG_FD_100975 | JGI IMG/M metagenome (GOLD analysis project Ga0114922, IMG submission 100975) | Deep subsurface microbial communities from Aarhus Bay to uncover new lineages of life (NeLLi) - Aarhus_00045 metaG | ecosystem: Environmental > Aquatic > Marine > Oceanic > Sediment | place...
ACTAATTCGTAATTACGCATTGTTAGATTCACCCCATTATAGCATGCTAATAACCATAATTTAAGCGAAGAACCAGTGGTAAAGGCAATTTGTGCTCCATCATTTTCTTTTGGGTAACAGTTATATCATAATTAACACGACAATGATACATGATTTGAGCTTCACTGTCATAGAGAGCATAACTCGCTCTGGAGTCGCCATCGCGAGGCTGTCCCACACCACCAGGATTAATAATTAAGCGACGGTTTTCAGATCCCAATCTTAGTGCACTAGGAGTTTTTGCCGCAAAACATTTGCCATCTTTATTCTGCCCAAAAATTAATGGCACGTGCGAGTGCGCCACGAGGCAGAAATTGGTATCAAAATAGCCAAAATTATCACAAGCGGCATTCACAGATAGCAGATATTCCCAGATGGGCTGACGGGGACTCCCGTGAACCAGAGTAAAGTCGTCTCGTCTTAATTCAATAGGGAGGTCCTGTAAGTAATTTACATCCTCTGCAGTTAGCTGCTGTGCTATCCACTGGCAAGCTTGGGCAGCATCTAGGTTAAAATCTGAGGTATCAATCTTGCCAATAGCAGCCCAATCGTGATTGCCAGCAACAGAGATATGCTTGTACCGCCGCAAATGCTCAATGCAAGCATGAGGTTCAGGACCATATCCCACTATGTCTCCTAGACACCATATTTCATCAAATCCCCCTTTAGCTTCAATATCCTCAAGCACAGCTTCGAAAGCAGCTAAATTAGCATGAATATCACCAAGAATGGCATACTTCATGGGAATAAACTATAGCATTTACCAGCCAAATTGTTAAAGTTGAGGTCACGATAAAGCCAATGCTATAATTTCAAGGATGAAGCTATCGGAGTTAGGGGAATTTGGTTTAATCAACCTCATACGTAACATCACTGATAAATTCAAGAATCCCCAGCAGGCTTCCTGGCAGCAACTCTTGGTTGGCATTGGTGATGATGCGGCGGCATGGCAAAGTGATAACCGCATCCAGTTGGCTACCACAGATAGTTTAGTCCAAGATATACACTTCAACCTAAACACCGTTACATGGGAGGAATTAGGTTGGAAGGCACTAGCGGTAAATTTAAGCGATATAGCCGCTATGGGTGGCATTCCCCAATATGCCTTAATCTCTCTAGCAGTACCTGGTGAACTTGAGGTAGAAAATATTACCAAATTTTGCCATAGCATGGCATGCCTAGCCACAGAATTTGGGGTAGCTATAGTTGGAGGCAACCTCGCTGCTGCCCCTACTGTAGTTATCACTATCGCTGTCCTGGGCCACTCAAAAGGCAAATCGATACTTAAGAGGTCAACAGCAACACCCGGTGAGCAAATAGCTGTCACAGGATGGCTAGGATTATCAGCAGCTAGCCTGGAAATGTTTAAGGGAAAAATGAGCTTAGACCCTGAAACAACCAGTATCTTGAGGCGTGGTCATCTTCAGCCTACGCCTAGAGTAAAAGAGGGACAGATCTTAGTCGAGCAGAGAGTCAAGACTACCATAGATATAAGCGATGGATTGATTGCTGACCTTGACCACGTTTGCCAAGCTAGCAAAGTCAGTGCCAAAATAAGAATGGACCAGGTGCCCACACATCCACTAGTCAAGGTTAATTTCCCAAACTATCGTGAGTTAGCTCTATATGGGGGAGAGGACTATGAACTGCTTTTTACCGCTAACAAGACTATTATGGACAAAGTCAGACAGGCTCTAAATTGTCCCGTGACTGTAATCGGTGACATAGTAGAAGAAACGTTGCCAAATCGAGTGACTTTGCTAAATAGCAAAGGAAATGTTATCACCCTTAAAAAGGGGGGCTGGGAGCACTTCCGGGATGAATTTCTTAAAGCTGAAATCGCATAGCCCAGAGCAAACTCAGCTTCTAGGAAACTACCTAGGCAAGCTAGCTCAAAGAGGCGATATTTTTCTTCTTGTGGGTGATTTAGGAACAGGCAAAACTTGCCTTGTCCAGGGCATGGCATATGGATTAGGCACAAAGGAGTACGCTTTCAGTCCATCTTTTGTCATAGTCAGGGAGTACCATGGTAGGCTCCCCCTATACCATGTTGATTTCTATCGCCTCGACCATATTGGCGAAATTGCTGACCTGGGGCTAGAAGAATACTTCTGTGGCGAGGGAATCTGCGTAGTTGAATGGGCAGAAAAGGGGCTGCGAGTACTACCCCAGAACAATTTGCTTATAAAATTAAACTACGTCTCCAATTGTGAAACACAACGCACTATTAGTCTTAAACCCAGGGGTGAGCACTACTTAGAATTAATAAAACAGCTTAAATCAACTTTAAGTAAGGAGTTTACCTGTCACCCTGAACAAAGTGAAGGGGCTCCAGATTCTTCGCTTCGCTCAGAATGACAGAAGGGAATGTTAAATAATTGCTCTAAATAAGGAAAAAATATGGAGTTAACTATAGATACTTCTTCTAATACCGCTAGCGTTGCTTTATCTCATAAGGGTGAAATTCTAACCAAGCTAGCTTGGGAATCAGCCCAAAACCACACTGTAGAATTGATGCCCAATTTGGTTCATCTGCTAAAACAAGTTAAGGCAAAACCGAACTCTATAGAGGCCATCATCGTAGCTAAAGGTCCGGGGAGTTTCAACGGGCTGCGGGTGGGGATAAGCACAGCCAAGGGGCTAGCCTTCTCCTTAGCCATTCCTTTGCTTGGTATAAGCACGTTGGAAGCCGAAGCTCATCCTTTTGCCTATACCGGCTTGCCATTGTCTCCCATCCACAAGGCTAGTCGTGAGGAAATTGCCACTGCCTTTTATCAACAAAAGAATAACGAGTGGCGATGTTTAGAAGAGGAACATTTAACTACGCTCGATGCTTTATGCCAACGAATATGCCAAAAGACGCTTTTTTGTGGTGAAATCACGCCTGATATGGTAAATGAAATACAACAAAATTTGGGCCAGCGAGCTATAATAGCGCAAACTTCTACATTGTCTCGCGCTGGCTCTTTAGCTATATTAGGTTGGCAAAGATTGACTAAAGGAGAGCAAGATGACCTAGCTACCTTGCAACCTTTAGAGCTTCGCCACCACCATATAACGAAACCAAAGAAAAGGTATCCCTATGTCACCCTGAGTGAAGCGAAGGGGTCAGAGCCTACAGTGGGCTTTAGCTAACGAAACCGAACGAAAGGAGAAAGGGAAGTGCAAATTCCAAAATTAAATGTGGCGTATTCAACCAGGCTTTGCTTTGGCTGTGGCGAAGATAATCCCATAGGATTAAAGTTGAAACCTGTTTACGATGGAGAAAAGGTCAGGGCAGAGTTCACCCCAGGAGAATACCACCAAGGCTGGGATAATATAACTCATGCGGGTATTCTCTATGCCCTCTTTGATGAAGTAACTGCTTACGTCATCCTCTGCTGCGGCATTGATTTTGGTGTTACTGCTAAAAGCGAGGTGAGATTCAAACAAGTAGCTCCCATCAATGAGCCAATCCAAATCTCTGCCTGGGTCACCAAATTGACAAGAAGACTAGTGGAAACCAAGGGAGTGCTTGCCCTTAAAGATAACACAGTTATAGCTGAAGGCAGCTCTTTGTTCTACGTATGGAGGCGATCAAAAAAGACAATCCTCTGGGATATGGACGGAGTTATTGCTGATTCTAACTCATTTCACTTTGCTGCCTGGCAGGAAACCTTTGCTAAAAGGGGAGTAAACTTTACTAAGGAACATTTTACCAGACTATTTGGCACTAGAAATGACTTCATAATTCGTAACGTTCTCGGAGCAGGATTGTCAGAAGAGAATGTTAAAAGCATAGTACAGGAAAAGGAGGCAAGTTTTCGAGGGAAAGCAAAAGGGAATATTAAGCCATTTCCCGGGGTGATTAAACTACTAAATACGATTAAGAGGGGAAACTTCAAGCAAGCCCTGGTTTCTTCAGCACCAAAGGAAAACATAGATTTGATCACTAGCGAACTCAACCTTAAAGAGACTTTCGATCGTGTTGTTTCTGGCAGGGAAGTGGCGGAAAGTAAGCCCAGCCCCCAGATATATCTTTTAGCTGCGGAAAAACTAGGGGCTCAACCTCAGGACTGCATTGTGATTGAAGACTCCCCCCACGGCGTTAAAGCAGCTAAAGCGGCCGGAATGAAATGCCTAGCGGTAACCAACACTCACCCCAAACAAGATTTCGAGGAAGCTGACAGAGTAGTTGATTCTTTAGAAAAAGTAGATTTAATCACCCTGATACAAAGGGTGTAAGGAGGAGTGGTCATTGCGGCAGCAGCAGAGTAATCCTAACGAGCAGAGAAGCTTAGTGCTTATTAAACCCGATGCCATACAAAGAGGATTAGCCGGGGAAATAATTTCCCGCCTTGAAAGAAAGGGGCTCAAAATTGTAGCCATGAAAATGTTACAAATGGATAAAACCCTGGCTCAACGTCACTACGCCATTCATAAAGACAAAGCCTTCTTTAATGAATTGGTTGATTTCATTACCTCTAGCCCTATCATCGCCCTTGCTTTTCAGGGAAAAGATGCTGTGGAAATAATAAGGCAAACAATGGGCGAAACTGACCCGGCTAAAGCTTCCCCTGGCACCATCAGGGGTGACTTTGGCCTCGATATTGAGCATAACCTAATCCATGGCTCCGACTCAGCCAAGAATGCCTCTAAGGAAATAAATCTCTTCTTCTCAGTGGAAGAAATTTTTGACTATCACAAAGATATTGATAGATGGGTTAGCTAATAGTCACTATCTATTGGATTCTAACCACGGGAATTGCTTTGTCCCACAGTTTATCTAGTTGATAATAATCCCGCTCAGCAGAGTTAAATATATGAACGATAACTGCCTCAAAATCACCAAGGAGCCAACCGGAATCGGGGGTGCCTTCTTTATGATGGGGTATAATGCCTTTGCTCCTCAGTACTTCATCAATGCCTCGCCAAATGGCCTCTATCTGACGGTCGCTTTCTCCACTACAAATAACGAAATAATCGGCAAAGGAGCATAATCCTCTTACATCAAGCATCACAATATTACTTGCTTGCTTCTCAGAAGCAGCTCCCACTGCTAACTTCGCTAGCTCTTCAGCCTCCAGAAAGAATTAGCCTCCTTCATTTATATTATAACACTTTCATGTTTATAACTGCCCCATATAACCCTCTCGCTTTAAGGCAAATTTAATCACTGCGTAAAACTCACCATGAGTAAGCAGATAACTCATATGGAATGGTTTGTACTTTTACATAATCTTACCTCATTATAAAAGTCAATAGCATTGAAGGAGCTACGCACCAATGGCCCCGACGCCACCCCTAAGAACCCCATCCTCTTCGCAATAACCTCATATTGGGCAAACTCAGCAGGAGTAACATATCTTACCACCTCGTGATGCTTCAGGGAGGGCCTCAGGTACTGCCCCAGGGTAATAGAATCGCACCCAGCTTCCCTTAGATCCTCCATAACCTCTATCACCTCATTATCCCTTTCCCCTAACCCCAACATCAGTCCCGATTTAGTTAGCAAACCATTCAGTTTAGCCCGTCTCAAGAGCTCTAATGAGCGCTGATAGTTAGCCCCAGGGCGAACCTCAAGGTAAAGTCGGGGTACCGTTTCCACATTATGGTTGAGAATGTCTGGCGAGGCATCTATTACAATTTGCCAGGCAGCCAGCGAGCCCCTGAAATCAGGGACTAGAACCTCAACCAAGATATTAGAATCATATGCACGAAGGGTTTTGATTATCTGGGCAAATTGAGAAGCGCCACCATCGGGGAGATCGTCACTGGTTACAGAGGTAATGACTACATAGCGTAGCCCCAATTTCTTGACTGCTGACACGATATGCTCTGGCTCTTCTGGGTCAGGAGCTTCAGGCTTTCCGTGCTTTACGGCACAAAAGGTACAGTTGCGAGTACAAATATCCCCCAAGATCATAAATGTAGCTGTGCCTTGAGCAAAGCATTCTGTCCGGTTGGGGCAGCGAGCACTTTCGCAGATGGTATGCAGCTTTAGCCCCCGGGTGAGCTTCCTCATTTTGGTCAGTATGGTGGAATCTAGAGGTTTTAGCTTTAACCACTCAGGGCGTCTAGCATAACTGGACATCTATCGACCTCCTGTTTGTATTCGAAACCAAATATATCTGAAACGGAATGAAGCAACCCCCCTATGATGGATTCGACCTCTATAGGATACCCCAATATTTTTGAAATAGAGGTCATTATTCCCGCCTTTTTCATGCCACAAGGGTTTATATATTCGAAATACCGTAGGTCCGTATCTACATTAAGAGCAAAACCATGCATAGTAATACCATGGTTAACCCTCACCCCTATAGAACAAACTTTTTTCACATTCACCCAGACACCAGGATACTCGCCAATCCGATGACCTCGGATACCAAGAGAATGTAGCAAGTTAATGACAACTGACTCCAGTTCCCAGATATATTGGCGCACACCAAGCCCGTTTTCTTCAAGACTGAGAATAGGATAGCCCATAAGCTGCCCTGGGCCATGGTAGGTGATGCCTCCTCCCCTGCCGATGTGAAAGACCTCTATTCCCTCTTGAGCCAGCCTCTCTGGGGAGACAATTATATCCTCTTCTCCTCTAAAGCGTCCTATGGTGAAAACTGGGGAGTGCTGGAGGAGCAGCAGCACATCACGGTTAATTCCCTTAGCTCGCGCTTCTACTAACGATTGTTGCAAGTTCAAGGCAAGTTGGTATGGCACCACCCCCAAATAATAAGCTTGGTAAGACTTCCTTGATTCCAAAATCCCTCAAATTTGAGTTTAGCCAGCCTGTTTAGTTTGAAAGTGAATCGGGCCGCCCAACTGTCCTAAAGCCGCTTCCAGCACTGCCTCTGGCAGTGTGGGATGAGCATGCATAGTGTCGGTGATATCTTTGGCTGTGAGGCTACATTTGACTGCCAGCACGCCTTCTGCTATCAGATCGTCAGCATGAGGCCCCATGATGTGCATCCCCAGTACCCTTCCACTTTCTGCTTCGCAAACTATCTTAACCATGCCCATCGTTTCCCTCATAGTATGAGCCCGGCCACAGGCGCTAAAAGGGAAGCTACTCACTTTATAAGAAAGCTCCCTAGTTTTGGCTTCATTTTCGGTCAAGCCAACACCTGCTATCTCAGGGTGGGTGAAGACACAAATAGGAACAGCTTGGTAGTCTACCCGGCGAGAGTGACCAAGAGCATTCTCTACAGCAATCTTCCCCTCGTAGGAGGCAACATGAGCTAGCATATGCCCGCCAATTACGTCTCCGATAGCATAAATATTAGGGATATTTGTTTCTAGTCTCTCGTTCACCGCGATAGCTCGTCTTTTCATCTTCATCCCTAGTTCAGTTAAGCCCAGTCCTTCAGTATAGGGGGAACGCCCGGTAGCCATGAGAACCATTTGCGCCTCGATTCCTCGTTCTCCCTCCGGTGTGTCCCAGACCACTTTAGTCATTGTCCCTTCCTGCCTTATCGCCTTGACTGTAGCGCTAGTTATGATCGTAATGCCTTGTCTCCTTAGGATCTGGGCAAAACGTTGGCTGATCTCTAGGTCAACTGGCTCTAGGAGGAAGGGTCGCATCTCGAGGATAGTCACCTTAGTGCCAAAGGCATTAAAGATGGTGGCAAATTCCACGCCCACGACGTTTCCCCCGATGACTATCAGGCTTTGGGGGAGTTTGGTCACATCTAGTATCTCATCAGTGGTAACCACCCCTGGAAGGCCTAAACCGGGGATAGGAAGTGAAGCAGTCTCCGAGCCTGTGGCGATAATGATCCTCTTGGTTGGAATCTCCTCACCGTTTACCTTCACTAACGTGGGAGACACAATGCGCCCCGCACCCTTGTAAATACTTATGTTACCAGCCAGTGTTAGCTGCTTAATTCCCGCTACCTGCCCAGCTACTACCTTATTCTTGCGGGCAATAATCTGGGGCAAATTCAGCCCAATATGGTCAATCTCCAGGCCAAACTCACTCGCTCTCCTAGCCTGCTGTAGTACCTCGGCACTTCTAAGCAATGACTTTGTCGGGATACAACCACGATTGAGGCATGTACCACCGAGGCGATCTTTTTCCATCAAAGCTACCCTTGCTCCCAGCTGGGAGGCATAAATAGCTGCTACGTATCCCCCCGGGCCGCCGCCGATTATGGTGACATCATATTCAGTTTCCATCGTTTACTGCTTTGCCTAAAGAACTGGTTTCTTACCTAGGTTAGCTATCTCGTTTAAGGTAAGGCAAACTAAATAAAGATTAAATTTTCCCAGCTTGAAAAACTTCCGAAAGGTTCCTTACTCCTTTGCTTCGCTCAGGACAAACCTCAATCACTAGCTTCTAAACAGCTCCTTTTGGTTCTGCAATTCCTTTACCTTTTGTCAAATGGTTTGACAAAAGGCGTATCAACAACCTCAGCTTCCACTTCTTTATCTCTGATAACAACATTTACTTTACTGCCCCTCTCGGTATAAGGGAGATCAATGATGGCCCACGCATATACCTTCTTCAAAGAAGGGCAGTAATTCCCTGACGTGATGTATCCAATCTTCTTTCCGTCTTTCTTCACTTCCATTTTATGTCTGGGAATACCACCTGTGGGAATATAGAGGCCAACGAGCTTCCGGCTAATTCCCCTCTCTCTTATTTTAAGAAGTGCCTCTTTGCCAATAAACTTCTCCTTGTCAAATTTTACTGTCCAGCCTTGACCTGTTTCGAGCGGATTTATTGTTTCATCAATATCATTGCCATAAAGCCAGTAGCAAACCTCAAACCTTGTTGTGTCTCTTGCCCCTAGTCCACATGGTTTCATGCCAAACCTTTCACCTTCTTCAAGAATACCATTCCAGATATCTACAATGTCTTTTGCCTTAGAGTAAACTTCGAAACCATCTTCTCCCGTGTAACCTGTATGCGAGATAAGAATTTTTTTACCGAACAACTCCCCATACACAAACTTAAAACGCTTCAGTTCTTTAAGAGGCATATCTCCGCCTAACTTTACTAAAGGCCCCAGCAATTTTTCTGACATAGGTCCCTGTAATGCTACTTCCCCGTAGTCTGGGCTCTTATTCGAAATTTCTACATCAAAGTTTCCCTTTTGCTGTGAAATCCAAGCGAAATCCTTCACGGAATAGTTAGGTGATGCATTAACAACAAGTAATACAAAATCATCCTCTACTTTGTAGACAAAAAGATCGTCCACCTGGCCACCATTGGGATAACACAATGGAGAGTACTTTATATCTCCGTCTCTCATCTTCATTACCGAATTCGTTACAATGTAGTCGGTGAAAGGAAGCGCATCTCTGCCCCGTAATTCAATCTCCCCCATATGGGAGACATCAAAGATGCCTACCTTTTCTCTTACAGCAAAGTGCTCTTCAATAATGCTTGTATATTGCACAGGCATATCAAAACCATCAAATGGGATCATCCTCGCCTTTAACTTTAGGTGTTCCTCATGAAGAGGGGTCAATGACAACTCTTCCACATCTACCTCCTAACTAAAAATTAATATCTTCATCTTTATACTTCAATTCATCCTTAAGTTTCAGCTCATCGTCGTAATTCAAGATTGGTCTCTTTGCTGCTAGTACATCATCCACTCTCCTTATTCGAGTGTTATGCGGTGCGCTTTTTAATAATTCAGGATTTGCTTTAGCCTCGTTAGAAATTTTGATCATGGCATCAATGAATTCATCAAGCACTTCCTTACTTTCGGATTCAGGTGGTTCTACCATTATTGTTTCCTCAGCATAAGGTTCAAAATGCGGAAAATAAATTGTCGGTGGATGAAAACCATAATCCATCAACCTCTTGGCAATATCCAAAGTCTTTATTCCATACTTCTTATAGTCTCTTCCCGTAAGCACACACTCATGTCCACAATAACGATCGTATGCCGGCCGGTAATATTTCTTTAACTTAGCCAGCACATAGTTGGCATTGATGACACTTGCTTCCGAGGAATTGCCAAGGCCATCTGGCCCCATAGAAAGAATCCAGGCATAAGTCTTAACCAGCACAGCAAAATTACCCCAGAATGCCCTTACCATACCAATACTTTTTTCTCCCACGTCTGATAGATGATACTTCTTACCGTCAAAGGTAACTATAGGTGTAGGAAGATACGGAATAAGAGCTTTCTTTACCCCGATAACTCCTGAACCTGGCCCACCACCTCCATGTGGAGTAGAAAATGATTTGTGTAAATTGAGATGGACTATGTCAAAGCCGGCATCCCCCGGCCTCATAATGCCAAATGAGGCGTTAAGGTTGGCACCATCATAATAAAGCAACCCTCCTTTGCCATGCACAATTCCCTCAATATCTCGTATCCCTTCATCGTATAAGCCCACAGTATTAGGATTTGTCAGATACAATCCGGCAGTATCTTCATCCATTAAGTCCTTAAGCTGTTTGATATCAACGGTCCCCTTTTCGTTTGACCTTACTTCAATCATTTTAAAGCCACCCATGGTGCAACTAGCCGGATTGGTGCCATGGGCAGAATCAGGTACTAACATCTTATGCCTTTTATCATCATGGTCAACAAAATGCTGCCTCATAATGAGAACGCCAGTTAATTCACCATGTGCTCCAGAGGCAGGAGCCATAGTATATTGGTCTACGCCTGTTACTTCACAAAGTAGCTTGTTTAAATCATACATTAGCTCTAAACAACCTTGAACAGTCTCTTCAGGAGCTAAGGGAGGGGCACAGACAAAGTTATCTAGCGATGCTAGTTTCTCATTAACTTTGGGATTGTATTTCATGGTACATGACCCCAATGGGTATAAGCCATCATCAACACCATAATTAAACTTGGAAAGTTTAGTGAAGTGCCGAATAACATCAACTTCGGAAACTTCACTAAGAGCTTTCTTAGCATCAGTAGCAGCATAAGCCGGTATGCAACTCTTAATGTCTACCTCATCAAATAAATCCTTGGGCAAAGAATAACCATCTCTAGCCTTTACGCTTTTCTCAAATATTAATTTCATCTTTATTCCTCCTTATTCCGCAAGAATTTCAGCCACCCGGTTTAAATCCTGCCTACTCAATATCTCGGTTACAGCAAAAAGCAAAACATCCTTGAGCCCTTCCTCTTTATAGAATTTGCCTATTTCCAGAGGAGGAATGAAGTTGTTCTTTAACAGTTTTTCACTTAAGGTAGAGACACTATTTTTGCTCTTCAACAAAAACTCATTATAGAAGGGATAGTGAAAAACCCTTTCGAACTTCCCCGATTTTAATAGCAAGTTTTCTAGGTAGTGTGCAGCTTTCGTATTAAGAAGAGAAACTTTATAAAGCCCTTCTGTTCCCATAAGGGAAAGATAGATATTGGCGGCAAGAATATTTAAACCGTGGTTAGTACAAATATTAGAAGTTGCCTTCTCTCTTCTTATATCTTGCTCTCTAGCCCGCATGGTCATCACGAAAACACGCTTACCATCCGCGTCTACCGTCTCACCGACAATTCTTCCGGGAAGCTGCCTGAGGAATTGTTTCCTAGTTGCCAGGTAAGCATTATAAGGACCGCCATAATTTAGCTCCATGCCAAATGATTGAGCTTCTCCGGCTACGATATCAGCGCCCATTTCCCCAGGAGCTCTTAAACCCCCCAGTGACATGCTTTCAGCAATGGCATTTATTAATAAAGCACCCTTAGCATGAACAAGCTCGCAGATTTCAGCCAGGTCCTCTATGCCACCAAAGAAATTAGGATTTTGGACGATAACAGAAGCAACACCGGCATCAATTAATTTCTCCAGTTTATCAATATCAACCAAACCATCTTTATACGGCAATTCGACAATTTCTGGCTCGTGTGGTGCTATGTATGTTTTAACGGTTTTTCTATAATGAGGATGCAGTGTTGACGAGATAATAATTTTATTTCTATGCGTTAACCTGAAGGACATTAATGCTGCCTCAGCCGTTGCTGAAGCACCATCATAGATAGAAGGTATCACGACATCCATTTTGGTAAGTCTGGCAATATATGTCTGAAACTCAAACATTGACTGCAGGGTACCTTGGCTAAGTTCAGGCTGATATGGTGTATAACAAGTCCAGAACTCTTCCCTTTGCAAGAGAAATTTTTCTGCCTCAGGCACATGATGTCTGTAAGCACCCGCTCCAATAAGGGGTTTCATTAAGAAAAAACCTGAGTTTTTCTTAGCAATCTGGTAAATCTTTTCTTCCAGCTCAGCTTCTGAAATTGCCTCCGGGATATTCAATTTCCTCTTAAAACGAACTCCTTGGGGAACACTCTCAATTAAATCCTCAAAAGAAGAGACGCCAATCTCCTTCAGCATCTCTTTTTTCTGCTCTTCCGTATTTGGAATATATCTCATACTGCACCTCTACTCTTCCCTATATTCTGAGTATTCTTTAGCTCCCATAAGATTCTTCAATTCATCAGCATTCTCAATCTTTATCTTGGCAATCCATCCTTCTCCGTAGGGCTCTTTATTGATAATGGAATTATCTTCAACAACTTTTTCGTTTACCTCGATTACTTCTCCCGAGGTAGGGGCATAGATATCAGAAGCCGCCTTTACCGATTCAATGGCCGTAAGCGTTTCACCTTGTTTTACTTTCTTCCCCTTCTCCGTTTTCTCAAGGTAGACAATATCACCAAGCTTATCCTGGGCATAATCAGTAATTCCTACCGTCCCTACGTTATCTTCCACCTTCAGCCATTCATCAGTTTGGGTATAATAAAAACCTTCGATAACCTTAGCTGCCATCTCTCCTCCTTTTTATATTATATTTTCCGTTATTCAGATTAGCCTTTAGTTTGCTACTTGTCAAAATCTTTATGCCGGGCAAAACCGGCCCCACTCTTAAATTAAATAAGCCCCTCCTCAAAAGAAGGGGCTTATTTAATTAGGGCTTGATTTTTCCTCTACTTAATCAAATCTTTTATATGTACCTCAGGCGTATACTCTTCCTTACCTTCTACGAAGTAATCTCTGGCCATTTTGCCTACCAGCCCACCCAGGATAATAAGCGATATCAGGCTAGGTATGGCCATGGCACCATTGAGAGTATCGGTGAGCAGCCAGACAAAGTCAACCTTCCATATTCCACCCATAAAGGCGAATATTATCCATACCACTCCATATCCCAGCTTAAACTTCTTTACGGCCCCTGGCGAAACCTTTTTGCCAAATAAATAACGACCACACTGTGAACCATAATAATACCAGGCAAGCAGGGTGGAATAACCAAAGAGAAGGGAACCCATAGCTACAACAGCAATACCACCACCACCAAGGACTGTTGAGAAACCAGAGGCAGTTAAAGCCGTGCTGGTATAGCCTGTTTTCAGAGCGCCGGTCGTTAGAATTACCAAGGCGGTCATGGTACAAACTATTATGGTATCAAGAAAAACTTCAAAGAAGCCAAGGCTTCCCTGGCGACCTGGCACAGGTATTCTAGTTGGGCTATGAGAAATACCCCCGGTGCCTAAACCAGCCTCATTGGAGAATATGCCCCGCGCCACACCATATCTCATTGCCATCATTACCGTGGCACCAGCAAATGCACCAATTCCAGCACGAGGAGTAAAAGCATATTTAAATATCTCTCCAATTGCTGCCGGTATTGCAGTAATATTGATAAGCAGTACAATTATGGCTCCAATTACATAAACGACGCACATCCAGGGAGCCAGGTATTCAGCTACTCTTCCAATTCTCTTAATTCCACCGACAACTACCAGGCCAATAAGAATAGCTAAAGTAATACCGGTGGCTATAAAGGGAATACCATAATACTCGTTCAAAACCAGAGCCATGGAATTAGTCTGAACAGCGTTACCAATTCCAAAAGCACATACTGCCCCAAAAAGAGCAAACAATATGGCTAACCATTTCCACTTTGGTCCTACTAGCCTTTCTATAGTCATAAATGGACCGCCAAGAATAGTGCCATCTGCATCTACTACTCTACTTCTAACTGCTAATGAGGCTTCAGCGAATTTAGTACCCATCCCAACAAGGGCGGTGATCCACATCCAAAACACCGCTCCGGGACCACCCATCGCTATGGCCGTAGCTACACCGGCAATGTTACCATTTCCCACCGTACCGGTTATAGCTACTGTTAAGGATTGAAAAGGAGTAATATCTCCTTTTGTCGCTTCACCCTTTTCTTTCCCTCTCCAACCAGCGAAGAACAGCTTTATTGAATAACCAAGCTTGGTAAACTGCGTTCCGGCAATTCTAACCGTGATATACAGGCCTGTTCCCACCAACACGACCATCATTGGTGGCCCCCACACAATTCCGTTAAACCAATCTAACGCCGCCATTATGGCTTCCATATAACACCCCCTTTTGTTTTACTATGTAATACTATGGTATCAACAAGGGTTAAATTTTGTCAATAGTTTTGTGGACTTTATTATGATTTTTGCAGTTGCCCCATTTCACCTTTGGCTATATTGCTTATTTTGTCATAGCCCTTGACAGTTGAGGTTGATTGAGCAATAATCCTTTAATTCATTTTGCGGCAAATAGGAGGCTTGCATGAAAAGTAAATTGAGGTGGCGGGTTTTTTTATTGCCAGGGTTAATTCTTATACTAATGAGCTTGCCTATGGGTTGTGAGGCTATACGGGGACCTGTTATAGGCTTCGACCCATCGAGCCTTAGCTTCGCTGCTAAAGAAGAGGGGTCTAACCTATCAAGCCAGACTTTATCCATCAGGAACGCTGGCATAGGAGCTATGCCTTGGGCAGTAAGTAGTGATGCCGCATGGCTCAGCCTTAGTCCAACTATCGGAACTTCGTCTGGCGAAATTGATAAGGTAACCGTGTCAGTAGATATCTCAGGAATGAGCGCTGGCGATTACTCCGCCACTATTACTATCACGGCTGAAAAAGCACCAAATACCCCTCAGACAGTGCCAGTGGACCTGAGCATTAGTTGATTTCAGTGATGAGCCCAGTAGCTGGAATGCTTTGCTGACAAAAGCTCTTTTGTTTTCTATCGGCGAGCCATCCCTTGGCTTAGCTCCAAACTTGGTTGTCTCTCTGTTTCACACTATTAAGTCCTTGCATGACGAAGGATTGACTACATTAATTGTCGAACAACATGTTCCTCAAGTCTTACAAATAGCCGACAGAGCCTATATCTTAGAGAATGGCTCTCTAGTATTAGAAGAGGCTGCTGAAGAGGTGTTTAACAATGAGCGTGCTAAAGTAGCTCACTTGGGTTCATAATAATATTAAGCCAAATTTATTGAACAGGAGCTGATTTTATGTCAGCTTTGCTTTTGCAAGAGATGCAATGGCCAAAGGTATAAGGATTACCTAGCTAAGGATGACAGGGTAATTATACCTGTTGGCAGTACAGACCAGCATGGTTGTTGGTTGCCTATGGGCACTGATACCTTTACTGCAATATCTTTGGCTGAGGATGCTAGTGAGAAAACAGGAGTCATGCTTACTCCACCAAATTGGTTTGGATGGTCACCGCACCATATGGCATTACCGGGAACCATTAGCATAAGGCCTGAGATTCTTATAGAGCTTTTATATGATGAAATAGAATCCTTAGCGAAACACGGGTTCAAGAACTTCATCACTATAAATGGACATAGGATAGTCAACTTGATATGGATGCAAATTGCTGCTGAAAGGGCACAAGGAAAGCTTGGTGTTAAAGTTGTTATCTTTGACCCTGCTTATATGCAAAAGGAGATTGCCGATAAGTTAGGATTTGGTGCTATAGGACATGCTGAAGAATCAGAAGGTTCTGAGATGATGTATAAATATTCAGACTTAGTTGATATAAGCAAAGCAAGGGATTATGTCCTAGGAGAGACGAAGTTGTATCATATAGACCCAAGGGACCGTAGAGATACTTTGTGCTATGTTCCTAGCACGGAGGAAGCCACGAGAAAAATTGCAGAAATCTCTGGTGGTCCCATCGGGCGTCCTTTACAAGCCTCTGCAGAAAAAGGAAAGAAGCTCCATGAACATTTAGTCTCAAGACTTGTTGAAGTAATAGAGCAATTGAAGAAATAATCTGCTGAGTTAGAAGAGAAAGTTTAATTAAAGGTGCTGGTGAAAAGAATTTTAGCCACAGGAGCCTGTGGTCAGATTGGCTCGGAGCTCACATTGGCTTTGCCGGATAAAAAAAATAAGACTCCAGATTTGTGCTGCTCACACTAAATACGATGTAGATTATGTGCTTGAAGTTTTAAGGGAGTATAAAGGGATACATTGACAATCCAGTAATATATTTATAGTAACCTTTCTCCTAACATAGACTTGATTTTGTAAGGTTTCCCATCCTTAATAAAGAGTTTGGGGACGCGCCTTTTATCCACCATACACACAACTTCATTAACAATAGTTTCAATTCTTTCGGCAGTCTCCTCTATACCTTGATTTCCCAACAAGGTCACTTCTTCTCCTATCGCAACGCCAGGGATATGGGTCACATCTATCATAGTTTGGTCCATACAAACTCGTCCTATTACCGGAGCTTTGCTTCCTCTAATTAAAACTTCACTATTATTAGAGAGGAGGCGAGAGTAACCATCGGCATAACCTACTGGCAAAGTAGCTACCAAAGTCTCAAAAGTGGTAGTATAGGTTCTGCCATAACTAACACTTCTACCTGCTGGTAATTTTTTAAGATAAACGATTCTGGTCTTGAGTTTTAAAGCCGGTTTTAGTTTTATTACCCTCTTAACTTCAGCAGAAGGATATAATCCATAAATAATAATCCCTGGCCTTACCATATCTAGGCACATATGAGGCAAATCAAGGATAGTGGCGCTATTTGCGGCATGTTTTAATGGTATTTTTATCCCTTTCTTTTCTAAGGTGTTTAATACGGTGGTAAATTTTTCAAACTGTTCTTCAGTATAGCTTTTATCCTTTTCATCTGCTACGGAGAAATGAGTGAATATTCCCTCTATCTGGATATTTTTCATGGCTTGTACTCTTTGGACAAAATTCAAAGTATCTTCAGGAAGTACTCCTATTCTTCCCATACCTGTATCCACTTTTATATGAACTTTAGCTACCTTATTCATCTTAGTCGCTAATTGAGAGAGGAGCTCTACCATTTCAATGTCACAAACTGCTGGGGTGAGGTCATGTAAAAGCAACGCCTCTACTTGTTCTTTTGGAGCGAGACCAAGAATCAAAATGGGGGCTTTGATATTAGCCCGGCGCAACTCTACCCCTTCATCCAGCCGAGCCACAGCCAAGTAAGATGCACCATTCTTTAACAACACATGGGCCACTTCTGAAGCATCATGTCCATAAGCGTTAGCTTTTACCGTGCCCATAATTTTTACTTTTCCCCCAACCAACCCCCTAATCGCTTTAATGTTGCTAACTATGGCATCCAGGTCGATCTCCGTCCAAATGGGTCCTAAATTCTGCATAACAAACCTCCCATAACTTAGTAACTTTCCGTGTTATAATAATTTATATACTACTATAATTTGCAGCAATTGGAAATTGCAATATGTGTCTTCGAAATAGAACTAACTAAAAAGAAAGGAGGGCGATTAAAAATGTAGTGCGAGGCTTTAGCCCCGTGCACGACCCTAAAGGGTCGCACTACGAGAATCTTTGGGGTGAAGATTATGAAAACTAGATGAAGCGAAATTAAACAGCCTAGCCTAAAGAAAGGAAGGGGGGTGAGTTAAAGATGGGATACGAAAATTTAAAAATTGGTGACGAAGTAGTTTATGCCACAATGCTGAAGGAGCTAGACAGAGTAAACACTGGTCTTGAATTGATACCTTCAGAGAATTTTCCTAGCGAAGCAACTCTTGAGGCTCTTGGCTCTGTTTTCAATGACAAGTATTCCGAGGGATATCCGGGGAAGAGATACTATGGTGGGAATAAGTTTATTGATGTTGTCGAGAATTTAGCTATTGAAAGAGCAAAGAAATTATTTGGAGCAGAACACGTAAATGTCCAGCCATACTCCGGCAGTCCAGCTAATATGGAAGTTTATCTTGCCTTAATGAATCCTGGAGATACGTTTATGGGAATGAAATTGGACCAGGGAGGACATTTAACTCATGGGCATAGGGTAAGCTTTAGCGGTAAGTTATTTAATGCGGTTCAATATGGAGTAAATAAAGATACGGAGCTATTAGATTATGACGAGATCAAAAAAACTGCTCTAGAAGTAAGGCCCAAAATGATTGTTTGCGGAGCAACTGCCTATCCGCGTGAGATTGATTTTAAGGCTTTTCATGGGATAGCAGAAGAAGTAGGAGCTATTTCCATGGCTGATATTGCTCATATTGCTGGGCTTATTGTTGGTGGTGTCCATCAATCACCCTTTCCTTACATAGACGTGGTAACAACAACGACACATAAAACTCTTAGAGGCCCGAGAGGAGCAATGATAATGTCCAAAGAGAGATTTGCTAAAGATATAGACCAAACGGTTTTCCCTGGGATGCAAGGAGGACCACATGACCATGTTACAGCGGCAATGGCTGTTGCTCTTGGCGAAGCTCTAAAGCCGGAGTTTAAAAATTATGCCAGACAGATTGTGAAAAATGCCAGAGCATTAGCGGAATCCTTAATGCAAAAGGGGTTTAGGTTAGTAACTGGAGGGACTGATAACCATTTAATCCTTGTTGATTTGCGGAGTAAAGGTGTTACGGGAAAAGAGGCGGAGACAGCGTTAGATATTGCTGGTATAACCGTAAACAAAAATACGATTCCATTCGATCCAAGAAAACCCTTTGATCCCAGTGGCATAAGATTGGGAACACCGGCAGTAACAACCAGAGGAATGAAGGAAGCAG
>Ga0114922_10002100_pt1 | contig 18822 bp, 11 predicted proteins | sample AartaG_FD_100975 | JGI IMG/M metagenome (GOLD analysis project Ga0114922, IMG submission 100975) | Deep subsurface microbial communities from Aarhus Bay to uncover new lineages of life (NeLLi) - Aarhus_00045 metaG | ecosystem: Environmental > Aquatic > Marine > Oceanic > Sediment | place...
ATAACAACTGATGTATGTACTGAATACAATAAATTAGGTAAAAATAAGGTAATTGAGCTTCTTGAAGAAAAGGTTAAACAGGCAATGATAAATGTGGAAAACATTATGGGAAGTAAGTTTGGGGATAAAGATGATCCTTTATTGGTTTCCGTACGATCCGGTTCAAGAGTTTCCATGCCTGGGATGATGGATACTGTACTGAATCTGGGATTAAATGATGATGCAGTTGTTGGAATTGCCAGGAAGACCAATAATAAAAGATTTGCATGGGATTCATACAGAAGATTTGTTCAGATGTATGGTGATGTAGTTTTAGGAATGAAACCCGCTTCAAAGGAAGATGTTGATCCGTTTGAAAAAATAATTGAAAATGTTAAGAATTCAAAAGGTATAGAAAATGATACTGATCTTACAACGGAAGACCTTAAAGTTCTGGTGTTAAGGTTTAAAAAAGCTGTTAAGGATGTTACTGGCAAAGATTTCCCGACAGATCCTTGGGAACAGTTATGGGGATCTGTTTGTGCAGTATTTGATAGCTGGATGAATGAAAGAGCTATTGTTTATCGCCAGTTGAATCAGATTCCCAAAGATTGGGGAACTGCAGTTAATGTGCAGGCAATGGTATTTGGTAATATGGGTGATAGATCAGGTACAGGTGTTGCCTTCACCAGAGATGCTGCTACTGGTGAAAATCTTTTTAATGGTGAATACCTTATTAACGCGCAGGGTGAGGATGTTGTGGCAGGTATCAGAACCCCTCAACAAATAACCAGAGAAGGTTCTATACGATGGGCAAAATTAGCAGGAATTGCTGAAGAAGAGAGAAAAGCAGTATACCCTTCACTTGAAGAAATAATGCCTGATGTATATAAAGAACTTGATGCAACTCAGGAAAAACTTGAAAAGCATTATAAAGATATGCAGGACCTGGAATTTACCATACAGGATCACAAACTATGGTTGCTGCAAACAAGAAATGGAAAAAGAACTGCTGCATCGATGGTCAAGATTGCGATGGACTTGTTAAGAAGTGGTGATATCGATGAAAAAACAGCTATATTAAGACTAGAGCCCAATAAATTAGATGAATTATTACATCCTGTCTTTGACAAGAAAGCCATATCTAAAGCTAATGTTCTGGCAAAGGGCTTGCCTGCTTCTCCTGGAGCAGCAACAGGTCAGATAGTGTTTTTTGCTGATGAAGCTGAAAAATGGGCAGGAGAAGGAAAAGAAGTTCTGCTGGTGAGAATCGAAACATCTCCTGAAGACCTTACCGGCATGAATGCTGCAAATGGAATATTAACTGCACGCGGAGGTATGACATCCCATGCTGCTGTTGTGGCAAGAGGAATGGGTAAGTGTTGTATATCAGGTGCAGGTAGTATAAGTATAGATTATAAAAACCGGCAAATGAGAATTGATAATATAGTGTTTAATGAAGGAGACTGGTTATCACTTAATGGTTCAACCGGAGAAGTATATGAAGGGCAAATAGAAACCATTGACCCTGAATTAAGCGGAGATTTCGGTAATATTATGAAACTGGCATACAAATACAGGAAGCTAGGTGTAAGAACAAATGCTGATACACCTCATGACTCAAAAATTGCAAGGAATTTTGGTGCCCAGGGTATAGGACTTTGCCGAACAGAGCATATGTTCTTTGAAGGTGACAGAATTATTGCTATGCGGGAAATGATTCTTGCTGAAAATGAGAAAGGGAGAAGAAAAGCATTAGACAAATTATTGCCAATACAAAGGACAGATTTCGAAGGCATATTTGAAGCTATGCAAGATCTGCCTGTAACCATTCGATTACTTGATCCTCCATTACATGAATTTGTGCCGCACGAAAAATCCAGCCAAAAGGAAATGGCAAATGAAATGGGAGTATCTGTTGACTACATCAAACAAAAGGTAGCTGAACTTTCTGAATTTAATCCTATGCTCGGTCACAGAGGATGCAGGCTGGGAATTACATATCCTGAGATTACTGAAATGCAGGCAAGAGCAATTATTGAAGCAGCTTTAAATCTGAAATCAAAAGGAATAAAAGCAATTCCTGAAATTATGGTTCCTCTTGTAGGAACAGTGAAAGAATTTAAAATGCAGGAAGAAATAATAAGATCAGTTGCAAAAACAGTATTTAAAGAAAAAGGAGATACGATAGAATACCTGGTAGGTACTATGATTGAAATTCCACGTGCAACCCTAATTGCCGATAAAATAGCTGAATTCGCTGAATTCTTCTCCTTTGGCACAAACGACCTCACTCAAATGACATTCGGCTACTCAAGAGATGACGTGGGTAAATTCCTGCCAATATATATTAATAAAGGTATTCTAAGGAATGACCCGTTTCAGATTTTAGATCAAACAGGTGTGGGACAACTCATAGATATGGGTGTTAAAAAAGGCCGTAGTAAAAGAGCAAATTTAAAAATCGGTATATGTGGCGAACATGGGGGAGAACCAAGTTCAGTCGAATTCTGCCATAGAGCAGGCATGAATTATGTAAGTTGTTCACCATTCAGGGTTCCTATTGCCAGATTAGCTGCAGCGCAGGCTGCCCTGAAAGACGAAAAATAGCAGGTTTCCATTAAAGTTACATATCTCTAATACATGATAATCTAATTGGATTTAGCTGTTTTTAATGTTTCTTAAATTCAGATGAATTACATAAGATAAGCCAAATGCAATAAATAAAGCAATAATACCATATAGGTATTCTGAAAATAGAATTTTACCTATTCCATACATTGTTGAATATATTGCTCCAACACCACAAATCCAGTTAACAAAAAGTTTACCAAATCCCGTATCAGCTTTTGCTAATTTGATTTCTTTGCTGATTCTATTCCAGCCGATACCGCCAGGATGAACTTTCCTGTAAAAAGATATAAGAGTATTTTTGTCTACAGGTTTTGTGATATAAGTAACTATAATCCAAATTATTGTTGTGCCAATAACAATTGGAAATAACGTTAAAGGTGATTCAAGTCCCAGTCCTTTAATATTTAAAGGTAAAACAAAAGAAAAAATCTCAATTTTGATATTTATGCCATTGCCGGATAAGGGATAAAGTATAATTGGTGCTAACATCGCAGATATTTCGGACCAGGCATTAATTCTCCACCAGTACCACCTTAGTATTAAAACAGCCCCTAATCCGGCACTTACATTCAATATAAAAATCCATGCACCGGAAATAGTAGTTAAAAAGTATTTTGATACTAATAATGAAATTAATACCAACAATACTATGCATATCCTGGAGATAATAATATAATGGATTTCACTTTTTGATTTGCTAATAAATCTTTTATAAAAATCATTTATCAAATATGAAGTTCCCCAGTTTAACTGTGAAGCTATAGTCGACATGTAAGCAGCCATAAAAACTGCAATTAATAAACCAAGCAGTCCGGCCGGCAAATATCTTACCATCAGCTTAGGATACATCACCCCGGGATCAACTGTATTTTCATATTTTTCATAGAAATCCATAAATGCTTTATTGCTGGCAAGAGTTGTTCCATTTTTGTTAATTCCACCGTTTAAATATATCTCTTCAACTTTGTTAAACATTTCCGGATTTTCCTTTTTTAAAATATCTTTATTCTGTGACCTGGGTAAAATTACCAGGGCTGCTAAAGCAACAATTATCCATGGCCACGGCCGTATTGTATAATGTGCAATATTAAACCAAAGGGTAGCAAGCATACTATGCTTTTCATCCTTTGCAGAAAGCATACGTTGTGCCACATATCCTCCCCCACCAGGATCAGAACCGGGATACCAGCTCGACCACCACTGTATGCCAATATAAGCAAGAAAAGCACCCGTAGTTAAGGAAAGAGCACCTCCGGTTATTCCCCTGACTGATATTTTACCGACTTTCGGAAAAAAACTTAATATTTCAGGAGATAACCTGGCAGATAAAGTTTTAAGATTTGTTATCTGAGGCAACTTAACAACTATAACGGCTAATATTATGCAGCCAGACATAGCAAAAACAAATTGAAAACTATCAGTTCTAACTGTTCCGAGCAATCCCGAGGCTGAAGCATAAATGGCTATAATTAAAGCCAGCACAGTAACAAGCATAAATGGATCAAATTCCGGTAATGTAATAAGAAATATTTTTTCCATTGCTTTATGCACCCATCCAATAACTATTACATTTAAAAATAATCCCAGGTATATTGCCCTGAATCCTCTAAGGATAGCTGCTTCAATACCTGAATACCTTATTTCAATGAATTCCAGGTCAGTCATTATCCCGGATCTTCTCCATAGCCTGGCAAAGAAAAATACTGTTAGCAAACCGCCAATAGCGAGGTTCCACCATAACCAATTACCTGCAATTCCATTTTTTGCAACAAGTTCTGTTACAGCAAGTGGTGTATCAGCAGCAAAAGTAGTGGCTACCATTGCCGTACCTGCTAAATACCATGGTAAATTCCGCCCCGATAAAAAAAACTGACTTGTATCCTTTCCTGCTTTTCGTGAATAATAAGCAGCGATAGCAAAGATGATTAAAAAAAATCCTGCAATTACAATTAAATCAATTACACTTAGCCTGGACATTTTTTATAAAATAAATAATCAGTAATTTTGATCTAATATATATTTAAATAATATTTTCTCAAATTATAAATTATTTAATATATTATACCATTTCAATTCAAGATATTATTATCTTTAAAAGGTAAAAAATATGTTAAAAAACATGTTTTAGAAATAAGTATAATTTTTTTGCAAATAAATTTTCAATATATAATTTTAAGAACAAATATAAATATCCTTGAGTTGCAGAAAAGTGTATCAGACTTAATTTACAAACATCAAAACATTTCACATAACATCTAAGGAAGTTATATTATTAAAGAAGTTGTTAATAATAAAGAAGCCGGAAAGTGAAAAGAATAATGTTAATATATTATAAAATAAGAAGAAAAATATGAAAATAAATCAAAGCACTTTAAGTCAGGATGACCTAAAAAAATTAGAGTACCTGAATAATCCTAAGGTTTTAAAAATTGTTGAAGAATTTACGGATTTATTAAAGCCTTCTAAAGTTACAGTTATCACTGATTCTCAGGAAGACATTGATTATGTAAGAGAATTAGCTTTAAGAAGTGGTGAAGAAAGAAAACTTGCTATGGAGGGCCATACAATTCATTATGATAGCTATTATGACCAGGCACGGGATAAGGGAAACACCAGTGTATTAGTTACACCGGATCTGAAGATGAGTAAGGTAATTAATACAAAACCTAAAGAAGAGGGAGTTAAAGAGATTTTGGAAATCATGGATGGAGCGATGGCAGGAAAAGAGGCTTTAGTAAGATTTTTTAGTCTGGGGCCTTTAGGTTCAAAGTTCTCAATTTGTGCTCTGCAGATAACAGATTCTTCATATGTAGGTCATAGTGAGGATATTCTTTACAGATCAGGTTATGAAGAGTTTAAAAAACTAAATGGTTCTGAAGATTTCTTTTATCTGGTACATTCAGCAGGTGAATTGGATAAAAGGGGTAACACAATAAACATAGATAAAAGAAGAATTTATATGGACTTAAAGGAAGATAGAGTCCTCACGGTAAATAATCAGTATGCGGGTAATAGTCTTGGTTTGAAAAAATTAGCTTTACGTTTAGCTATTTACAAGGCAAATAATGAAGACTGGTTAACGGAACATATGTTTATCATGGGTATTAAACCGGAAGGTAAAAACAGAATATCATATTTTACCGGTGCATTTCCAAGTGCTTGTGGTAAAACTTCAACTGCTATGGTTCCCGGGCAGACAATTGTTGGGGATGATATTGCATACATAAGAGAATGGGATGATGGAACATGTCATGCTGTAAATATTGAGCAGGGAATATTTGGTATCATTACTGATGTTAATCCAAAAGATGATCCATTTATTTATGAAGTACTTACTACTCCAAGGGAACTTATTTTTTCTAATATTTTAATAAATGACGGTAAACCATACTGGTTAAATATGGGCAAAGAACTTCCTGATGATGGCATGAACCATTATGGTGAGAACTGGAAACTTGGTGACAAGGATAAGGATGGCAAGGCAATAGAGCATGCTCATAAGAATGCAAGATATACGGTAAGAATAAATGAATTATCAAATGCTGATCCAAACCTTCATAATCCGGATGGTGTTCCGATAAGTGGTGTAATTTATGGTGGCCGCGATTCTGACACATCTGTACCTGTGTTCCAGAGCTTAAGTTGGGAACATGGAGTATACATTGGTGCAACAATTGAGTCAGAGACCACTGCTGCTACTATTGGACAAGTAGGTGTCAGAAAGTTTAGTCCCATGGCTAACCTGGACTTCCTTGTTGTACAATTAGGAAAATATATTAAAAACCACATAAATTTTGGTAAAAAACTAAAAAATCAACCTTTAGTATTTGCAACAAACTACTTTATTAAAGAAAATGATGAATTTTTAAGTGAGAAAGTGGATAAAAAAGTCTGGCTCATCTGGATGGAAGGTAGAGTGCATGGAGAATACGATGCAATAGAGACAGCCATAGGATACATACCAAAATACGAAGATATACAGCCCTTATTTAAGCAAATATTCAATAGAGATTATACAAAAGAACTTTATGAAAAACAATTCTCAATACGGGTACAAAAGTTCCTTGAGAAGATAGAAAGAATGGAAAAAATTTATGCTGGTGAAGATGATATCCCACAAGCCTTTATAAATATATTAAAAGTTCAAAAAGAAAGGCTTCTTGCATACAAAGAAAAATATAATAAGGATACAGTGAGTCCATTTGAAATAGTGATATAACTCACAGACAATTGATATTTTTTCAGTTAGCAAACGCAAAAAAAGGATCATTTAAATCATATGGAGCTGTCCCAAAAGCATAGATAATTCAATAATTGTCGTTCTGAACGAAAGTAAAGAATCTCAAAATGATAATAGTTAGGCTTTTAGGACAGTTCCTTTCTTTATCAGTTAATAAAATTTGTACTTGCAAACTTGCAAGCTCAAGAATTATTAATATCTTTGCCCAGCTGGTAAAAAACATTTTTTAATGTCAATATTATTTAATATTGCCATCTTGGTATTAGCTTATTTGATCGGTTCAATTCCCTCCTCTATTTGGATTGGAAGATACTTCTATAATATTGATATAAGAGAACATGGTAGCAGAAATGCAGGTTCTACCAACGCAATGAGAATACTAGGATGGAAACCTGGTTTAATAATTCTCATATTTGATATATTTAAAGGCTGGCTGGCAGTAAATCTAATACACCTCACAAGTTACTATATCCCTGAAACAGGAGACTTCATTAATTTCCAGCTATTATTGGGAATGGCAGCAATAGCAGGACATATTTTCCCGGTTTATGTTGGATTTAGAGGAGGAAAAGGTATAGCAACACTTTTAGGTTTTGTTTTGGCAATAGATCCTTTTACTACACTGATATGCATCGGAGTATTTATTATTACATTATTGGTCACCAAATACGTCTCACTCAGCTCAATGATAGCAGGATTCTCATTCCCTTTTGTAGTAATTTTTGTTTTCAAAACCACCACTCCGTCACTAGTTATTTTTTCACTAATTATATCGGTATTGCTTCTTTTTACACATCAAAAAAATATAGAAAGGTTACTACGCAAAGAAGAAAATAAAGCACTTTTTTTAATGAGTAAAAAGCGAAGAGAAGCTGAGAGACTCGAAAAAAGTGCATAATTATTAAATTTTTTACTTCCGGATTCACTTTTTATGCTAATCCTAAAACCTTTAGTTTTAAGTTTATACTATTAAATTTTGTATTTTTTTTTTGTATCTTTAGCTTTTTCTGTGAGAAAATTATAGTTTTGCAGCTCGATTTAAACAACATAATGTCTAACATATTAATTTAGTAATTTATTTAAATGGCGGAAAATAGTAATAGCAAGTTGGAAGAAAAACTGGCCGACAGTAAAGTTATTGATAATCAGGCAGCTGACGAAAAAGATCAAGCTGTAACAAATCCTAAAATCAAAAAATCTCAACCACAAAAGAAAAACAAGAAGGAACCTGAAAAAGATTCGCAAAAAAAAGAAGTAACAGGCACGACTAAAAAAGCTGAAAAATCAAAGGAAAAACCTCCTAAACCACCGGGCAAAGAAGACAAAAAATCTAAAGAAATTCCTTCACCGGTTTCCAGGAAAGATACCGGTAGTGTAAAAAGTACAGCGAAAAAAGCACCTGAGGAAGTATCAAAATCAGAGAAGGTTGAAGATAAAAAATCCAAAGTAAATAAGGAGAGCACAAAAGTAGTATCGAAAGTAGCCAAACCATCAGGTGTTGATACTTTAATGGAGTCTGATATAAAATTTGACTGGGATAATTATGGTGATAGTCATGACGCCTATTCATCGAAAGAAAGGGCTGATTTTGAAAAGATGTATGATGATACTCTGTCTCCTATTGCTGATAACGAAGTTATAGAGGGTACCATAATTTCCATGAACAAAAGGGAAGTGGTCATCAATATTGGTTATAAGTCTGAAGGAGTTGTAAGTCTGAATGAATTCAGATATAATCCGGAAATCAAAATTGACGACAAGGTTGAGGTTTATGTTGAAAGCCAGGAAGATAAAAAAGGGCAATTAATACTTTCTCATAAAAAAGCCAGGGCATTAAAATCATGGGATAGAATCAATGAAGCTCTGGAAAAAAATGAAATAATAAAAGGGTATGTCAAATGCCGCACAAAAGGAGGTATGATTGTAGATGTTTTTGGTATTGAGGCATTTCTACCTGGCTCGCAGATTGATGTCAAACCAATTCGTGACTATGACATATTTGTTGGAAAAACAATGGAGTTCAAAGTCGTAAAAATAAATTATGAATTCAAGAATGTTGTTGTCTCGCATAAAGCACTTATTGAAGCTGAACTCGAACAGCAGAAAAAAGAAATCATTGCCAAACTTGAAAAAGGTCAGATTCTTGAAGGAACTGTTAAAAATATTACATCATATGGAGTCTTTATTGATTTGGGGGGTGTTGATGGATTAATTCATATCACGGATTTATCATGGGGTAGAGTAAATCATCCTGAAGAAATTGCTGAACTGGATCAGAAGCTTGAAGTAGTTATACTCGACTTCGACGACGATAAAAAAAGAATTGCACTTGGTTTAAAACAACTTACACCGCATCCATGGGACTCATTGGATCCAAATCTTAAAGTCGGTGACCAGGTAAAAGGAAAAGTAGTTGTAATGGCTGATTACGGATCATTTATTGAGATTGCCCCTGGAGTTGAAGGATTAATTCATGTATCAGAAATGTCGTGGTCTCAACATTTAAGAAGTGCACAGGAATTTCTCAAAGTTGGTGATGAAGTTGAAGCTCAAATCCTGACTTTAGACCGTGAAGAAAGAAAAATGTCTTTAGGCATTAAACAATTGAAACCTGATCCATGGGATAAAATTGAAGAAAAATATGCAGTTGGCTCCAATCATAAGGCAAAAGTTCGTAATTTCACTAATTTCGGTGTATTTGTTGAAATAGAAGAAGGTGTTGACGGATTAATTCATATTTCCGATTTGTCATGGACAAAAAAAATAAGGCATCCTGCTGAATTTACTAATATCGCTGAGGATATTGAAGTAGTGGTTTTAGAAATAGATAAAGATAACAGGAGATTAAGCCTTGGGCATAAACAACTTGAAGAAAATCCGTGGGAAGTATTTGAAACGGTTTTTACAATAAATTCAATTCATGAAGGAACAATTGTTGAGATATTAGATAAAGGAGCAGTAGTTGCATTACCTTACGGTGTTGAAGGTTTTGCTTCAACAAAACATTTAATTAAAGAAGATAATACTTCTGCTAAAGCTGATGAAAAACTGCAATTTAGAGTAATTGAATTTTCAAAATCAGCAAATAAGATTGTTCTCTCACATACCCGGGTTTATGAAGATAAAAGAAAAACAAAAGATGAGCCCTTAAGAAAAAGAGCTGATTCAGCACCTAGAAAAACACATAAAAAAAGTAAACCAGGCATTGAAAAAACAACGTTCGGAGACATTACAGAGCTGGCAGCTTTGAAGTCGGAAATGGAAAAAAATGAAAATAAAAATAAAAAAGAGGGAAAAAAAGCTGCTAATAAAGAAAAAAGCGAATAACTTTATATAATAAATTCAAATCTTGTTCAATATGGAATTTAAAATTGAAAAACATGACAATTATACATTAATTCAAGTATTAGAGGAAAAATTAGATACGCACATAGCCCCTACTTTAAAATCTGAATTAGTTCTGGTATCCGGCAATGGAGAGAAAAATATTATACTTGATTTGAGTAAATGTCGATATTGTGATTCATCCGGATTAAGCGCTATCCTTGTTGCTAACCGCCTTTGCAAAAATGCCAATGGGACTTTTGTACTTACAGGTCTTAATGATGCAGTTGAAAGATTAATCACAATCTCACAGTTGGATACTGTATTGAATATTGCCAGTGCAATAGATGAAGGAGCTAAATTAATTACTGGAGCCGAAAAGTAATTACAACCTGATATTATGTCCTTCTATTTGACGATTCTTGGTAGTAGTTCCGGATTACCTACGTCAAAAAGAAATTCTGCTGCTCATGTTCTTAATGTTCATGAGCATTTTTTTTTAATTGATTGTGGTGAAGGAACACAAATACAGCTAAACAGATTCAATATCAGGTTAGGGAAAATAAATCACATTTTTATTAGTCATCTTCACGGAGATCATATTTTTGGTCTTTTTGGCTTAATTTCTACATTCAATTTATTAAATAGAGAAAATGATCTGCATATATATGCTCATCCTGAAATAACTCATACAATAAAATACTATAAAGATCATTTTGGAAATAAGTTACAATACAATATAATAATACATCCATTTAAAACTGCCAGACCAACATTGATTTATGAGAATAAGCATATTACAGTTGAAACTATACCCCTTAAACACAGAATTCCTACAGTTGGATTCTTATTTAAAGAAAAAGAAAAGCCAAAAAATATACGTAAGGAACAAATAGAAAAATATAATATTCCTATAAAAGAAATTGTTAAGATTAAACAGGGTGCCGATTATATTACTAAGGATGGAACAACCATAAAGAATGAAAAACTTACACTCCCGCCATTCAAATTACGATCGTATGCGTACTGTTCTGATACAGTTTATTCGGAAAAATATGTTCAGTATATTTCCGGAGTAAGATTATTATATCACGAAACAACATTTCTTGACAAAGATAAAAAATTAGCAAAATTAACTTATCATTCAACAGCGTTACAAGCTGCAACCATTGCAAAAAAAGCATGTGTTGAAAAACTGCTGATCGGGCATTTTTCCGCAAGATACAAGGATGTTTCCGCTTTAGTAAAAGAAGCAAAAAAAATCTTTGAAAATACTTTTGCAGTAGAAGATGGAGATATTTTCCATATTGTCGCTGAAAGAATAAAATAACTTCTCAAATTAAGAATTATTAAACAAGCTGACGCTTGTGCTGGTTATGTTATATAAAAAACCCGTATAATTATTTAACTTTGGCTTCAATAATAATAAGACGGCTGCATGCATAATAGAATAATCATATTAGATTTCGGTTCTCAATATACTCAACTTATAGCCAGAAGTGTTAGAGAATTAAATGTGTATTGTGAAATTCATCCTTACAATAGTATTCCAAATATAGATAATACAATCAAGGGTGTGATTCTTTCAGGAAGTCCATATTCGGTCAGGGATCAAAATGCTCCTAAGCCCATGCTTGAAAAAATAAAGGGAAAACTTCCTTTATTGGGAGTTTGCTATGGAGCACAATATCTGGCACAAAATTATGGCGGCTCAGTGTTACCTTCAAAACATCGGGAATATGGAAGGGCGAATCTTGAATATATCGATAAAAATTCGCAATTGCTTAGTGGCCTGTCAGGAAATACCCAGGTATGGATGTCGCACGGAGATACAATTTCCGAACTTCCGCATGGATATGAATTAATAGGAAGCACAAGAGATATTAAAGTTGCTGCTTATAAAATAAGCTCTGAAAAAACATATGGTATTCAATTCCACCCTGAAGTATATCATACTAATGAAGGCAAAAAGATATTATACAATTTTGTGGTTAACATTTGTAATTGTTTGCAGGATTGGACTCCAGCTTCATTTATTGATTCTACAATCAAAGAATTAAAGGAAAAATTAGGTAACGATAAAGTAATTCTGGGCCTTTCAGGAGGAGTTGATTCTTCTGTAACTGCAGTTTTATTGGATAAAGCGATAGGTAAAAACCTAACCGGTATTTTTGTGGATAATGGCCTGCTAAGAAAAAATGAGTTTGATAAAGTTCTTGCATCATACAGACATATGGGATTAAATGTCAATGGTATAGATGCTAAAAATAAGTTTCTTGAAAATTTAAAAAACGTATCTGAGCCGGAGCAAAAGCGAAAAATTATTGGCAAGCATTTTATTGAGGTCTTTGAAAAAGAAGCTAAAATAATTCAGGGTGTAAAATGGCTGGCACAAGGCACAATTTATCCTGATGTGATAGAATCTGTTTCGGTAAATGGCCCGTCAGCAACAATAAAATCTCATCATAATGTTGGAGGATTGCCTTCAAAAATGAATTTAAAGGTAATAGAACCCTTAAAACTCCTTTTTAAAGATGAGGTTCGAAAAGTAGGTAATGCCCTGAATATTGACGATGATATTATGAAACGCCATCCATTTCCCGGACCCGGATTAGCAGTCAGAATTATTGGTGATGTAACTGCTGGGAAAGTAGAAATTTTACAGGATGTTGATGATATATTTATAGAAGGTCTGAAAGAGTATAAACTATATGATAAAGTATGGCAGGCCGCTGCTATCCTGCTCCCGGTTCAATCCGTAGGTGTTATGGGTGACGAAAGAACCTACGAGAATGTAGTTGCACTAAGGGCCGTATCTTCTACTGATGGTATGACAGCAGACTGGACACATTTGCCTTATGAATTCCTAAGTACAATATCAAACAGAATTATTAATAATGTAAAGGGAATTAACAGGGTAGTTTACGATATTAGCTCAAAGCCACCTGCTACAATTGAATGGGAATAGAAACACACATTTATTTACATTTTATTTGGAAATAATTATTAAAAATTAGTATCTTTTACCCAAAATAATATGTTTTATGGAAAAACTAGATATCAAACCCGGGAAGCACACACCTGAAATCGTTTATGATCCTGATGAAAACACCTTAGCAATTTCCGGATCATCTTTACCCGAAAATGTGCACGATTTTTATAAACCGATAATTCAATGGTTAAATGATTATGAAAATAATCTTGATAGTATTAAAAAACCCTTAAAAATCAGTGTTAGATTTGCTTATTATAACTCAGGATCGATGCGATATATAGCAGAAATATTTATTAAAATTGCCAATATTAGCAAGAAGGGCTTAAAAACATTGGTTAATTGGTACTATGAAAAAGAAGATGAATTACTTAAGGAAGCAGGAGAAGATTTGGCAGAACTGGTGGGTTTGGATTTCAACTTTATTATATCATAATTCATTTATTAAAAATAGAACTTGCTCACTTAATATATATTATCCCATTTCAATAAATTTATAAATTAATTTGTTGATACCAGCGAAAATTTTATTCTTTCTTTTGCGATATCAATATAACCTCAATACTTAATATTAACTATTTATGAAAGATTACAAATTCTTTTTATTCGTATGCTTATTTTCATTAATATTCTCTGTAGGGACTACATATTCTCAGTTTGTGTATGAACAAACATTTAAATTCGGGAGAGTACTGGAATGGATTGAAAATTATTATGTTGACTCCGTGGATCAGCGGACACTTGTAGAAAATGCGATTATTGAAGTGCTGAAAAAGCTTGATCCTCATTCAAGTTATCTTACTAAAAAGGAAGTTAAGGAAATGAATGAACCTCTTCAGGGAAATTTTGAAGGCATAGGAATATCTTTTAATATCCTGAATGATACAATATTTGTAGTTTCTGCTATTTCAGGAGGACCTTCCGAAAAAGTTGGTATAATGGCAGGAGACCGGATAATTAAAGTTGAAGGAGATAATGTTGCAGGTATGGGCATCACTAATAAAGATGTTTTTAGATTATTGCGAGGGGATAAAGGCACAAAGGTAACTGTTACTGTTTTCAGACGAAGTCATGATAAAATAATTGATTTTACAATAATAAGGGACAAAATTCCAATTTATAGTGTTGATGCCTCATTTAAAGTAAAGGATGATATTGGTTATATAAAAATCAATAGATTTTCATTAACCACAATCGATGAATTCAAAGAAGCCCTGGCAGAACTGAAGATGAAGGGTGTTAATAATCTAATACTTGATTTAACCGGTAACGGAGGCGGATATCTTGAGGTAGCTATAAGACTTGCAGATCAATTTTTAGATGACGAAAAACTTATAGTTTATACCGAAGGAAGCAATAATCCAAAAAGACCATATAAAGCTACAGCGAAAGGAGATTTTGAGACAGGAAATATCTTAGTAATAACTGATGAAGGTTCAGCATCTGCGAGTGAAATTGTGGCCGGAGCAATTCAGGATTGGGATAGAGGAATTATTGTTGGACGCAGAACATTTGGAAAAGGCCTGGTTCAGCGGCCTCTCAGATTACCTGATTCTTCAATGGTAAGGCTCACAGTTGCCAGATATTATACACCTACCGGCAGATTAATACAGAAGCCATATAACATGAGTAAGGATGATTATGATAAAGATATAATTAACAGGTATAATAACGGTGAACTATCTCATGAAGATAGTATTCATTTTCCTGATTCACTTAAATTCAATACACTCAAAAACTCAAGAGTTGTATACGGTGGAGGCGGAATAATGCCTGATTTCTTTGTTCCGATTGATACATCATTCTATTCTGACTATTACAGCGATATAGTAAGTAAGGGCATATTAAATCAATTTACACTTAATTATGTTGATAACAACAGAGAACAACTTAAGCTCGATTATCCAACATTTGATGTATTTCATGCTAATTTTGAAGTTTCAGAAAAAACAATAAATGAACTAATAAAATATGCGGAAAATGAGAATGTACCGGAAAATAAACAGGGAATTGAAATATCCGGTATAAAAATCAGATTATTGATAAAGGCCTATATTGCTCGCGATATATGGAACACAAGTGAATTTTACCAGGTGGTAAATGAAGAAGATCCCGGATATATAAAAGCAATAGACATTCTTGACAACTGGGAATTCTATACAGCTTTGCTTATGAAAAAATAACAATAATTTAAAGTCTCGCCACGTTTTAAAAATATTTTAATGAAATATATTTAATATTATTTTTTATTGTATATAAACATGCTTCATTATATAATAGTAAATCCGGCAACTTTAATTGATGGTAATTCAATTTTTTATTTTTTCTGATAATAAGACTATTTAAAAATTCTGCTGAACTTATTTTTATTTATTGAAATTTGGTTATATTTAAGTTCAGAATAAATGTTGAATCATTTATCTAATTTGTATTATAATAAATTTGCGTATTTTTAAAAGACAATATTTTTTATATATTTGTTGAACTTTAAAATTGTTTTAAGACTTTTAATCTAACGATAAGCTAAATATAGAAGCCTTTTATGAGCTTTAGTATAAAAGATTATTATGAAAATATAAGCAAGGGTGATATACTTCTGGCCTACAAAGGCAGTATAACCTCTGAATTAATAAATGATGTTCTCGAAGCTGTTGAAAAGAGACTTGATGATGCAAATGAATTAAGCAAAACGAGAAAGAAGCTTTATAATGTTCTTGTTGAAAGTTTGCAAAATCTTTATCACCACATTGAGGAAACCCACGAAGGGATAGAAGAAGAGCTTGACCCTAAATTTGGAGTACTGATTATTGAGAGAGAAAATGGAATTTTTAAAGTTACAACCGGAAATTTTATTAATTCCACCAAAATTAAATTTCTTAAAGAAAAAATTGACAAGATTAATTCGCTTACAAAGGATGAATTAAAGGACATGTATAAATTTATTTTAAACCATCAAAAATTATCTGCAAAAGGTGGAGGAGGTTTAGGCCTGGTAGATATTGCCAGAAAGACCGGTAACAAATTAGAGTACGTATTTCACAATTATAATAATAATTACTATTTCTTTAATCTTATAATTAAGATTTAATAGTAGAGAAGTTGTAAATCAGTTTGATATGGAATCAATATTTATTGAGGGAACTCAGAAAACACCTTCTGTAAAGTTCGACTGTAAAACGGGTATAATTGAAATTAAAGGCAGATCTATTCCCGAAAATTCGATTGAATTTTACAAACCACTGGTAGATTGGTTAGAAGAATATGCAAAAAAGCCTGTTGATAAAACACAGGTTAACGTTCAGTTGGAATATTTCAACACTAGTTCCTCTAAGTGTATTTTAGATGTATTCAAAAAACTGGAGGTTATTCACAAGGCAAAACATGATGTAGTGATAAATTGGTATTATGAAGAAGATGATGAAGATATGCTCGAAGCCGGAGAAGATTATGAATCAATTATCAGAGTCCCTTTTAAAATGATAGAAATTGTAGACTAATAAAAAATAAAAGCCGCTGGTGCGGCTTTTTTATTTTATATATACTTCAATTCAAGCTTTCTTCCATTTACCACTAAGTTGTTCCATATAATCCAGGAATTTCTTTAGTCCTCTGTAATATAATATTATAAAACATATAATAGACATAAACCAGATAACACATGTATTTACCCAGAATGTACTGTAATATCTGCCAAATATATTTTTCCTCGCAGCATAAAAATGAGACTTAACAAATTTGTGTTCGGGATCCATATAAACAGGATCTATTTTTTGATATAAATGTCCTTTATATTCGATTATTCTTACAATGTCATTACTGTTTTCAACAAATTCCGTTAACCTGTCATTATTATATTCTCTTTTAAGCTGAATAAAATCTTGTTTAGCTTCCGGACTTTTCTGCAGATTACGAATAACAATATCTCTCTTATCACATATCTTGTTATAATATTTTATGTATAATCTATTTATATTATTTAAGTAATTTCGTACCTCATTTATTATTAAATCTGACAAGCTATCATAATACAAACTATCAATATATTTAAATTCAATAATCTTATTTTTTTCCAATTCTTTTCCAATTTCATTTCTTAACAGAAGAATATTGTTATTCACTCTTTTTGTATTTTCCGCACTTTTATAATATTTTTCAATGTAATCAACTTTATTTAAAAGATTTTTCACCCAATAATTCTTCTTGAACTCAGCTTTACTCATTTCTTTATTAAAATCATAAAATTGCTTCTGATACTTATTCTCTTTAAACTGATGAACAGCCAAAGCTTCGTAACCCCACCGCGCAGTAATTATTTCCCCGTAAATGGGAATTCCACTTGGTGATGAAATGGAGGGGTTAAGTTTTTCAAATTTCACAATTATACCACTCAGAATTATTTGAGGTATTACAAGAAATGGAATTAAAATATAAATTGTAACAACGGTTTTAAAACTATCAGAAATTACCAATCCCATAATATTTGAGGCAGCCCAAGCACTGAACAAAATTATCCAGTAATGAAAATACATACCTTTTATTTCCATTATATAATTCCCAACCAATACAAAAGATAATGCTTGTATTGCTGAAATAACAAACATTACTCCTACCTTTGAAAACAAATAGCTAGCCCAGCTTAAATTTAGAAAAGCTTCCCTTTTTAATATTTTCCTGTCCTTAATTATTTCTTCAGCACTAACTGTAAGTCCCATGAAAATAGCAACAATTACAGACATAAATATGTAAACAGGCAGATTACTATTGCCCGTAAAAGTATATCCAAGCTCATTAGTAGCATTTATATCCCGGTACTTAATGATGAAAGAAAGTATAAATGCTAACAGAGGTGCCTCTAAAAATGTTATAATTAAATACTGTGTGTTCGCCAGTTTTGATCTTATATCACGGGTTGCAAATATAAAGAATTGCTTAAGTTTATAGGGTATTTTAAAAGAAATCGATGGCGTTTCTTTTGTGACAGATAATTTCTTTTCCTTTCCTTTTGAATATTCCAGATAATGCTGATTCCATTCTTTTGGTGATATCTTACGCGTATCAGTCAGTTTGCCATATTCGTCAACTACCAGGGACTCCACAATATTAAAAACCTGTTCCGGATTAACATTACCACACTCATTACATTCACTTTCAGACCAATTTGCATGGTGCACACGTGATTTAAAATAAATTATGGAATCTATAGGATCACCGTTATATATCAAAAAGCCACCACAATCCAGTATAAGTAACTGATCAAACATTTTGAATATATCTGAAGATGGCTGGTGAATAACAACAAAAACAAGCTTGCCCTTTAAGGTGAGTTCTTTAAGCAAGTCCATAATATTTTCCGAATCTCTTGACGATAGTCCGGATGTTGGCTCATCAAGAAAGAGTATAGCAGGTTCGCGAATTAATTCAAGTGCAATATTTAATCGTTTTCTCTGACCACCGCTAATTTTTTTGTTTAAAGGTGTTCCAACCTGAACATCCTTAATTTCGAACAAACCAAGATTTTGTAAAACCCTGCTAACAGTTTCCTTAATTTCACTCTCCTTATAATTATCAAAACAAAGCCGGGCATTATAATATAAGTTCTGGTAAACTGTTAGTTCTTCAATTAATAAGTCATCTTGTGAAACATGTCCAATTA
>Ga0114922_10002101_pt1 | contig 18812 bp, 12 predicted proteins | sample AartaG_FD_100975 | JGI IMG/M metagenome (GOLD analysis project Ga0114922, IMG submission 100975) | Deep subsurface microbial communities from Aarhus Bay to uncover new lineages of life (NeLLi) - Aarhus_00045 metaG | ecosystem: Environmental > Aquatic > Marine > Oceanic > Sediment | place...
CATGAATACGACTGTGTTGCGGGAGTCAGTGGCGGGCGCGACAGCTCGTACATGCTCTATGAGCTGGTAACGCAACATCACCTTCGAGTGCTGGCTGCGTACTATCGGACTCCATTCACGTGCGCAGTGACGGATGCCAATGTGAAGAGGATGACCCGCCTGCTCAACGTCGACTTGGTTCCGATGCAGATATCGCAGGCGCGGCACGCCAAAGTGGCACGGCGATTCATCGTGGCCTGGAAGGGCTCACATATAGCCGAATTTGCCAATCTTGTGTGTGCTCCGTGCAAGCTCGTGAACCGCGAGCTCTTTCGCATTGCTCGCCAGAACCACGTGCCAAGTGCTATGTATGGAGGAAGTCAGTACGAGGATTTCCAGTTCGGAGCCGTCCAGATCCTCGGCCGCAAGGACGAGGACTCAGTCGCAACGCAGTTCCTCAAACTGCTGAAGGTATTACGCAAGGGGGCAAAGCTGGTCCTGCGGCACCCAGGGATCATATTGCAGGTTCCGCTAGCCTTTCGGGCGTCGGTCCTGTACCTCGCTCCGCACTCCCTCTACCTGAGAATGCGTTATAGCAGTATCGACCGCTACAACTACTTTCGGCTGAAGCCGTGGGATGAAGCAGCATGCAATCGGTCACTCGCCGAGCTCGGATGGGAACTGCCGCCGGGCTGCAATTCGACTTGGAAGGCTGATTGTGATATGGCGGAAGCCAAGAACATCATGTTCAGACGAACGAAAGGCCTTTCCTGTGTGGACGCCCTGTTCAGCAACATGATCCGCGCCGGTGCGATCGCCAGGCCCGAGGCAATGGAGAGGATTGCCCAGGAAGGCCGAGTGTCAAGCGAGAGGCTTGCCAGACTGACTGACGCCTTGGTCCTGCCTCGCTCGTTTTTTGACGACGACATCCGAAGCGGCCTTTGACAGCGGCACCGCTATGCATAGCCAATCCGAACCGATACTGCTGGAGGCTGATGCTGACCCGTCTTTGCCAGCCAGGAAAGGCCGGCTGAAAGTGCTCGTATCTGCCTACGCTTGCAACCCATTCCGCGGTTCGGAGGAAGGGGTGGGCTGGGGATGGGTTGAGGCCATTGCCAGGCACCACGACCTGTGGGTCCTCACGGCAGCGTATCATCGGGATGATATCGAGCGTGCGTGTGAGTCGGGCCTGCCGCATCTCGAGCGGGTGCGGTTTGTCTACGTGAAGCATAAGCGGTGGCACTACGCGCCAACCGCGACGTGGCGGCTCATTGAGGGCTCGTGGCTTAAGCCAGTGATGAACGAGGCCTACCGTTACTGGCTGCGGGACGCGTGCAAGCTCGGCAGTTCCCTTCACCGAGATGTACGATTCGACCTCGTCCATCAGCTAACATACATCGGCTATCGCTTCCCCGGACACTTGTGGAAACTGGACGTGCCCTTCGTGTGGGGCCCCACTGCGGGAATGGTCGACACTCCATGGCGCCTACTCCCGATCATGGGTATCGGAGGAGCCATTTACTATGCTGGACGCAATCTTATCAATGCGTGGCACAGAAGATTCCTCCGCGGCCCGAGGCTGGCTTTTCGCAAGGCAGCGGGCCATGTCATCTCGCCTACGCAAGAGGCCCACGACGACATTCGGCGCCTCTACGGCGTTGAAAGCGAGGTTATCTGCGAGATTGGGCCCCCGGCGGAGCGCGCCACCGCCCATTCGGTTCGGCAGCCTGGCGAGACTCTTCGGTTGAGCTGGAGCGGCCAGCATCTTCCTGGCAAGGCATTGCCACTGCTCCTGAAGGCACTGGCGAAGCTACCGACTGACTTTGACTGGCGGCTTGACATTCTGGGAGAAGGGCCGTGTTCGGCCAGGTGGCGTCGTCTGGCCGGGGCGTTGGGGCTGTCCGAGAAATGTCAGTGGCACGGGTTGGTTCCCAGGAAGGAAGCTGTGGCCTTGGTGCATGACTCTCACGTCTTCGTGATTACGAGCCTCAAGGACCTGACATCTTCCGTCCTATTGGAAGCGCTGTCACAAGGAGTGCCTGTCATCTGCCTGAATCACTGTGGTTTCCGGGATGTCGTGACCGATAATTGTGGCATCAAGGTCCTGGTGACAGACCGTCGAGGCATAGAGTCTGGCCTCGCGGCCGCAATAGCGGCCCTGGATCGGGACGAACCGTTCCGCAGAAGACTGGCCCAGGGAGCCCTCGCGAGAGTCCGCGATTTCTCGTGGGAAGAGAAGGCAGAGAGAGTATCGAGGATCTACTGGAGCGCCGTGCGGATGATGCCCGGCGCTGGTGCTCCCAACGCGGGATAGTCTGTTCGTAACGGCACCGCTGCTGCCGACAGGCTATTGTTCCTGAATAGGTGGTGCGTAGTATGTCTCTGAAGAGCCTTCTTGCCAGGCCATTTCGGTCCAGCGGCGCGACAAATCGCGCGGTTGTGCTCGGGTTCCTGCGGCCCTTGACGGGCCGCATTCTTGAGCTGGGGCCCGCGGCGGTTCCGTTTCTGGATCATCTGCCGGGTATTGCCGCGGACGACAAGTGGGTGATCGAGTTTCCGGAGGCGATGGCCTACTGTCGGGCGAAGGGATATCGCTGTCTTGAGCAGGATTTGGGCCGGGAGCGATGGAATCTCGATGACGGCTCGGTGGATGTTGTCGTGAGCTCGCAGGTTCTGGAGCACATTCCGGACACGGATCATATTATGCTTGAGACGCGGCGCGTGCTCAAGCCTGGAGGTCATGTGCTCGTGTCCGTCCCCAATCAGACCGCCCTGGCGTATGTAGTCATGATGCTGTTGACGATTAACCCGCCGATGAACATGGTGTCAGATTACTATCATGGCCTTGGCAATCCCTTCTCTTCGCGCAGATTACTGCGCTCTGCCCCCCCGGCGGTGAAGGCTCACGGACACCTGCGTCTATTCGGTATGCGAGCGATGCTGGACCTGATGAAGGTATATGGGTTTGAAATCATTAGGAAGCACGGGGTGACCTGGGGTTTGCCACTCGTAGGACGCGCGCTTGCCCGCGTGTGGCCATACTACGGGCTCTTCACGGTGGTATTGGCGCGCAAGCAGTGAGGCGGGCGAGCACAACGCGCGGGCTGGTGGTTACGCAGCCTAGGTTATCGTTCAGATCGCGGGAGGTCTGGCGCGAATGGCTGCAATTGGGCTGGCCAGGCATCCTGTTGCTGGGGCTCTGGGCCAACTACAATTCAGGGCCGTGGCATCTTACACGACCCCCAAGCTCGCCGCTGGCGGTGTTTCACGCCGCAAGAGCTGCCCTGGCGCTCATTGTGCCGCTACTCGCTGCTTGTGTCTACGGCAGGCGCGCCGGCGTCCTGCGCCAGTGGACTCCGGCACACCTATGGATGCTCTACGCGGCGATGGCGCTCTTGGGTGGCATGCTGTCAGGCCATCGGCAATTCTCCGTGGTCTATTGGGCAAGCGCCTATGCGGGGGCGTTTCTCGCATCCTCTGCCTGCATTCACGAGGGCAACGAGATCGTGGATGCTGCCTCCATAAACCGCGTAACCTGGTTTGTCGTGACAGTGGTAATCGTCGCCCTGGTCATTGTGGCAAGGGACGTCCTGGTGGTAGGGGAGGGGCTGGCAGCCTCAGGGTACACGGTTCTGCGTCGAATGCCTCAGGTGGGTGGCATGGTAATGTCTCGGTCAACGGGGTTAGCTCGTTTTGCCGCTGTTCCCGGCCTTGTCGCCCTAGGGATGGCGCTCCACCGCAAGGGCGTGTGGCGAATGGTTGGACTGGCCGCGTATCTAGTTGTGGCGGTGTTCCTCTATATCATGCAGTCCCGCGGAGCGACGGCAGGTTTCATCGGTGGCACGTTCTTCATGTTGATCTGCTCCGGGCGCGGGGGACGGGCAGTGATGGTGTTGCTGATCATCGGGCTGGCCGGGGCGGTGGCGCTCAACGCGATTCCGCCGGAGATCATCGACCACCTGTCGCGGGGGCAATCGCTTGACCAGCTCCAGACGACCGGTCGAACCCTGGCCTGGAGCGACGCCTGGGTTGTGATGTCCGATAACCCGGTGATCGGTTACGGATTCGAGGCCGATCGATGGCTCATCAGGGATCATGTGCACAACACGTACATGTACGCCCTCGTGGCGGGAGGACTGCCCGGGCTGGGGCTGTTCGTGGCTGGCCTGGTCTGGGCGTGGGTGCTCTTCGTCAGGTCACTCAGGCACCCGGCCCTTGCAGCGTCCGGGCAGAAGATGACGCTAGTCCAGGTCGGCGGCGTCCTGGCGTTCTTCACACTCCGGAGCATTCCGGAGGTCTGCGGCAGCAACTACGCCGTGGATTACCTGGTGATGCTGCCGGCCATCCTGTACGTCCACGTGCTGTGGCGCCACTTGAACGCGGCACGGGCGGGATTGCCGCGTCCCCTCTGAGACCGCCGCACCCCCTTGCATCGGCCCCGAAACGCCGATGGGTCTCTGAGCCGCGTGGAGGTCACCTCCGTGCGATGGTGTTGGCTTGCTGGTGGCCCTCCAGCAGGCAGAGCCTTGCCGCACTCCATGAACCTTCTATGAAAGCAGGGCAGATGTCGGAACGATGCAGGCGCGGCGCTCCATGGCGCCTCTGCGTCAGGCTGCTGATCGCGGCTGCCGGCGCTGCGGGCCTTCTGTGGATCAGCCATGACGATCGTTTCAGCTCGGCATACCTGTGGCGACTCATGGGGGACAAGCTCCCTCACGTCATTGCATACGCCGTGCTTACATGCCTTGTGCTGCTACTGAGGGTGAAGGGACCGCTGGCGATAGGACTGCTTGTCGCCGTCGCGTCCTTGGATGAGTTGACTCAGCCATGGTTCGGCAGGTCATGCAGCCTGGGCGATTGGCTGACCGACCTGACGGGCATACTCGGCGTGCTTGCGGTCTACAAGTGCGTACGATTCGTCATGTGCAGGCGACCATCAACAGAGGGGGTTGACGTCAACTAGGTGTTCCTCCGGGGAAATCGAAAAGCAGTCCTCCCGGTCAGCCGCATTGGAGACCGGAACGACACCCATCTCGATTCCAGAGCACATTGGATGAAAGGGGTATGACATGGACAATGGCATAATCGTCGTCGCTGGCGGAGGCGGCTTCATTGGTGGGCATCTCGTGGCAAGCCTGCGGGAGCGCGGGTTCACGCGCATCCGTTCGGTGGACATCAAGCCCTTTGAGGAGTGGTTTCAGGTTTTCGATGACGTCGAGAACCTCCAACTGGACTTGCGCGACAAGGCCAACTGCTACACGGCCTGCCAGGGAGCGGTCGAGGTGTACAACCTCGCCGCCGACATGGGGGGGATGGGATTCATCGAGAGCAACAAGGCGCTGTGCATGCTGTCGGTCCTCATCAGCACGCACATGCTGATGGCCGCACGCGACTGCGGCGTTGATCGCCTGTTCTACTCCTCTTCGGCCTGCGTCTACAACGCCGACAAGCAGAAGTCGGAGGATGTCGTGCCCCTGCGGGAAGAGGACGCCTATCCGGCCATGCCGGAGGACGGCTACGGCTGGGAGAAGCTCTTTACCGAACGCATGTGCCGCCATTTCCGGGAGGACTTCGGTCTGACCACGCGAGTTGCTCGGTTTCACAACGTCTACGGGCCGCACGGCACGTGGGAAGGCGGCAGGGAAAAGGCCCCCGCGGCCATCTGCCGAAAGGTCATCGCCGCCAAGCTTAGCGGGGCCAACGAGATCGAAATATGGGGCGACGGCACTCGGACTCGCAGCTTCACGTGGATTGCCGACTGCCTCAAGGGCATAGATCTCATCATGCATAGCGAGGTCGAGGAGCCGATCAACCTTGGTTCCGATGAACTGGTCACGATCAACCGTCTTGTCGACATCGTCGAAGCCATCGCCGGAATCAAGCTGAAGAGGACACACAATCTCGACGCCCCCAAAGGCGTCAATGGCCGCAATAGCGACAACACCAAGATCAAGCGCTACCTCGGCTGGGCTCCGACCACGCGTCTTCACGATGGCATGCAAGAGACGTATGCGTGGATCTACGACCAGTACGTGGCCAAGTACGGCAAGCAGTAGCATGCAATGCAGGATCGGGAAGGGGTTCGCTTGAGCATACATTCAGGGCGGGGCGCGAATACTGTGAGTGGAACAGCTGACGCTATCGATGCGGCGAAAGGAACTATGAGGTCACGCGTGTCGGTGGCCGTATTGGCGGTGTTGGCCATCGGCTCAGCGGCCGCTTTCTATGAAGCCTTCGGTTCCATGTGGAAGTACCACTGGTTTCCCTCGTGGAGGTCGGCCGACCTTGGCATCTATGATCGGTTTTTCGAAGGCGACAGTTACTACACTCACGCGCCGTTGGTGCCCGTTGTGAGTATCTGCATCGGGTGGCTGATTCTGCGCAGGAGGCGAATCAACTTTCGACCCGCTCCTGTCCTGGGGGCATGCGTGCTGACGTTGAGCCTCGCCGTCCATGTGCTGTCCTCCGCTGTGGGCGTGGATTTCCCGAAGGGCTTTGCATTCGTCGGAGTGGTTGCCGGGCTTGTGCTGATGCTGTGGGGGACCAATGCCCTTAAGAGGCTCTGGTTTCCGGTCGCCTTCTTGGTTCTGATGGTGCCGCTCCCGCCAATGGTGATATCCGACGTCCTGTTAAGGCTGAAAATGCTCGCCGCGGACTGGGGGGCGACGATTGCCGGCTTTCTCGGCATTCCGGTGGAGCGAGCCGGCAGCACAATGGTATTGAGCGAGGGGCGTAGCATGGTCGTCGGCAATGTCTGCTCCGGACTGAGAACGCTGATCAGTCTGGTGGGCTTCGGTGCAATCTACGTGTATGGCTGCCGTCTGCGCGGTCGGTGGCGGCTTGCGCTGGCCATCATGCTGATTCCCGTTGCGGTCGTGAGCAACGGTTTCCGCGTTGTCAGTCTGATCGTGGTGGCGCATGTGTGGGGAGTACCGGTGGCGACGGGGTGGTATCACGATCTTTCCGGGCCGCTGTTGTTCCTGCTCGCCTTTCTCTTCATGCTGTTCCTGGAGGAGGCCATTGTGCGACTCAGGCGGGCAAGGGGGAAGCTGCCGGCCGAGGTGGGAATATTGCCGGAACTCCGAAGGCCCAGCGGCAATCCGGTCAGACTGGTTGAGCTGGCAAGGCCCGCTGGTTCGGTTACGGGCATTGTGGCCGCCGCCTTGATCCTGGCTGCGGCATTCTGCGTGCACGTGGTATCTCGGGAGTTACCTGTCGGATCGAAGGACCTCGGACAAGGTATCCCAAGCGTGCTGACTGTCGGAGGAACAGTTTTTGCGGGGCACGACATAGAGTTGAGCCCGAAAGTCTGGGAAATCCTTCGGCGGTGTCCCTATGTAAACCGGACGTACAAAGCCAACGGTTGGGCGGATGTGGTCATGTTCATCTCGTATAGTCAGGGAAATCGGAGGAGCTCCCACCCGCCGGATGTGTGCGTGGAAGGCGGAGGGAACAACATAATCGCTCGCGATCAACTGACGGTCACTGTCGGCAACGGAGGCCAGAACCTGCCGTGTGGCGAGATGATCGTACAGAATGGCGCTGACCTGGAGTATTACTTATACACGTACCGCTGTGGTTCGGGATACACGGCCAACTGGTATAGTCAGCAGTGCAAGATCCTGTGGAATAACCTCTTGGACCGGAGAATGACGGGCGGGTTGATACGGCTATCGACACCGGTGAACGGCGGGGATGTGGATCACGCCAGGAAGACACTGAGCGAGTTTCTGCGGGTGTTGAGTCCGGATCTTGATCATGCCATGAAGTAGACGCGGAGGCCAAAATGAGCAAGCGGACCGTTATCGTTGTATGCATTGGGATCGCCCTGTTGGTTTTCTTGGCCATTGGCGGGGGTCTCTGGTGGTGCTATCAGAACAGTGGACACAGGCTGCTGGTGAAGGCGGATGTGGCCCTGCGGGCTAACCGTGCCGAGAAGGCCCTTGGTTTGGCTGGTCGGTATATTGCGGAGCGGCCGAAGGATTGGCAAGGCCACTACGTGCAAGCGCGTGCTTACCTGCAGTCGTCCCGATATGAGGAGGCGAGAAAGTCGCTGGAATCGGCTGCAAGATGTGATCGGGATAAGACGGCCGTGCCGTTGCTGCTGGCCGAGACGTTCCTCGTCCCGGCGAGAAGGAACCTGGCATCCAAGGAATTGCCTGTCCTACGTGAGGCCGTAAACGGCGCGATCAGGGCCCTGGATGTCCTGTCGGCGATAGAGGCAACGGACCCGAAGGACGCCCTGGACATCCTCGAGCGCACAGGACTGCTTCAGAAGGAACTCGCCGACGCCCAGCGGCTGCTGGAGAAGCGACTGGAGGATGAAGCGGACCGGGAACTTGCAGACGCGCAGCGGCTGGAGAATCGGCCGGGGCATGAGGCGGATAGCAGGCCAGCCAGCGAGAAGAAGCAGGCCAGTGAATCCCTCCGTGAGGAAAGCAGGAAGGCCGCTGCCAAGGCTGAAGCAGCGTATGGAGAAGCGGTGCGCTCGCTGCTGGAGGTAGTGCGCAAGGACCCGAGCAGGGACAAGGCGGCCACCGCGCTGGTCCGCCTGTGCCTGGACCGGAAGGACAAGAAATCCCTGGCTGCGGCGCGGAAAGCGATCATTGGCGTAAAAGACGCCACTCCCGTGGCCGCAACGCTGCTCGTCATGAACGATCTGCGTTCGGTCGTGAGTCGCGACGGGCCGGGCCCGGTGAACCGGAAGAAGCTCGCGGAGGCCTGCGGGATCCTGGACAAGATATCAGAATCAGAGAAGCATAAGGATAACATCGAGGTCAAGCTGGCGAGGATCGAGCTGGCCACGAGGTTGTCGGACCTGCCCAAGGCCAATAGGCTCTGCGAAGAGGTCCTCGCCGCCGACGACAGTAATCCTCAGGCCCGTCTGCACCTCGCTGAGATACTGATGCAGCAGGGCCAGCTTGCTGAGGCCGAGAGGAAACTCGCTTCCCTGAGGAAAGATCTGCAGGGATCCCCGTTGGTCCACTTTGCCTACGGCCGGGTCAGCCTCGCCCTGGGAAAGACAGACCAGGCGAGAGAGGCCCTTCGTGACATGGCCAAGACGGACGCTAACTCACCCGCCGTCAAGGTGATGGAAGCAGGTCTGGCCCTGGCGCTGAATGACCCGACCATGGGCCTGATCTTGTGCGATCAGGCGTTGCAGGCGGAACCGGGAATGCTCCAGGCGCATCTGACCCGTGGCAGGGCGCTGACCATGCTGGGCGAGTTTCCCAAGGCGGATGCGGTTCTGTCCGCAATCAGAAAAGAATACCCCAAGTGGCCCCAGGCCCACCTGGCCTACGCCCAGCTTGCTGACCGGGCGGGCCGGCCGAAGGATGCCCTGTTGGCCGCGCGGGAGGCACTGAAACTGGACCCAAAGAACAGCCAGACGCTAAGACTTGCTGCGGAGCTAGGATTGAGGTCGGCCACCAACCCGGATCAGGCGCTCAAGGACGCCCAGGCCTTCCACCAGGCGTCTCCGAACAGCCCTGCGGCCCTAAGGATTCTCGTTCAAGCGGCCGTGCTGGCCCAGAAGACCGACCTGGCTCGGAAAGCCCTGGAGAAGACGGCGGCGGACCATGCCACGGCCCCCGAGATGTTGATGGCGGTGGCTGACGGATACCGGGTGCTAGACGACCGTTCCCAGATGCTCGCGGCAGCACAGAAGGCGGCCGAGTGCAGCGCCGCCACGGTCGATAGCAAGACCGCCGTGGCCAGGGCGCTCATCCTCCTGAATAAGGTGTCCGAGGCGGAGAAATTGCTCGACGATGCCCTGAAGAAGGACCCCACCCAAGCCCGGCTGCACTACCAGTTCGGGCAATTGTGCGCGCGCACCGGCCGATTGCTGCCGGCCATCGACCTCTTCCGCGCCGCTGTGAAACTGGACAAGAGCAACGACAACTACGGCGTTACCCTCGCGCGCGCGTTGCTGGACGCGGGTGACGTAGCAGAATGCCGGAAGGCCCTGGACGCGATGGATACGGCCAGCCCGGAAGCGAACCTCGTGCGTCTGCAGCTCAAGTTGATCCAGGGTCAGCCGGTCAACATGGACCAGATGCTCCAGCAGGCCCAGCGCGGCGAACGGTCTGCCCTGGCCATTGCCCTGTCCTGCCTGGCCACCGGGCAATTGCAGAAATGCGTGGACGTTTGCGAGGCCGGGCTCGCCAGTAGCCCTGACAACACCGACCTCCGCCTGCTGCTGGGCCGTGCGTATATGGCCATGGGCCAGGAGGACAAGGGAATCCAGCAGCTCGAAAAGGCCCTCCAGGACGCCCCTGAGCGCCTCTCGAGGTACCTGGAACTTGCCGCCGTCCTGAGTCGTCGTGGGGGCCCGGACCAGGCGGCCCAGCGGATGGCGAACATCAGCGACGCTAAGGGCAACCTTGTCAGTAAGGACTACCTTGTCAGTCTGGCCATCGGCCGCTGGCTTGTTGTGTCGGCCAAGTACGACAAGGCCATCGAGGTGCTGTCCCGCCTGGCCGAGCGGCCGGAAGTGCCCGAGCACGTCCGCGGCCGCGCGGGCATGCTGTTGGCCGAATCGTACGCGGGCGCCGGCCACATGGACCGTGCGCTGGCGCAGCTCGACCGCCTGTGCGGAATAGTGGCCTTCCGAAATGAGGCGTTGCTGGGCAAGGCGCGACTACTGGCGAAGATGCGCCAGCCGGATCGCGCCGAGGCGACGTTGGCCGAACTCGGGAAGCTTGCGGAAGATGATAAGGACGCGGCCCTCCTACGCGCGATTGCCGAAGTCTATGCCTCCACCGGTCAGCCTGACAAGGCATTGAACGTTTGCGATGCGGCCATAGCCGCCATGCTGAATGACTCCAGGAACCACCTCCTCCGGGCCGTGCTGCTGAAGAAAGTGACCGACAGATTTCCGGATGCGATCGCAAGCTATCGTAAGGCCATCGAATTGCAGCCGAAAAACATATCGCTGTATGAGGCCCTGGCAGAGGCCTTTGCCGCGGAGCAGCGAACGGTGGAGGCGCTGGGGGTGCTGCAACAGCTTGAGGGCCTCGGACCGGCTGCCGCAACCGTTTCCCTCTATCGCCGCGGGACGATGTTCGCAAGGTGGGGGTTGCACGAGCAGGCCGCAGAGCATTTCGGGGCACTGGTCACACTTGGGCACGGCGGCAGCCCCGCGGTCCAGATGGGGCTGGGCCAGGCCTTCGCCGCCCTGGGTCGGAGGGATCAGGCCGTCGGGCATCTCGAAAGCGTCCCTGTCTACTCCGATTACCACGTGCCCGCCCGGCTGCTGCTGGCTCGCCTCGCACCCACGCCGGAGGGGAGGCTGACGGTGATCCGCCAGCTCCGCCTGGCCAAGCCCGGCCTGCCCGACGTGCTCCGCGTAGAAATGGCGGTCCTTATGGAGGCAGGCCGTGCCCCCGAGGCCCTCCAGGCCTACAAGACCTATACTGACAAGCACATAAAGACCGGCGTCCCCCCCGCCGGACCCGCCCATCTGGCGGTCCAGATCCACTTCGAACGCGGGCACAAGGCCGCCGCGCGCGATCTGGCTGCGCGGCTGGCCGCAGGAACGGCTCAGGCGAGGTGGCGGAACCTCGCGGTCATGCTCACTATGGACGACGACCCGCATGCCGCCCTGAAGCTCCTGCCGGACCCGACGAAGGCCGATCCGTTCGGGACGCTCCTGGGCCTGTGCCTTGCCCATCGCACCAATGACCAGGAAGCGGCCAAGAAGTGGCAGGACAGATTCCTTGAGGTCACCAAGCCGGCCGAGGGGGCCGATCCGTCCGCCAACGCCCCCTACCGGCTCCTGGTGGCCTTGGCCGTCGGCAAGACCGACGAGGCCAAGACCGCCCTGGCGTCCGTCAAGGGCAAGGGGATCCTGGGCTTCGGTAAAGCGCCTACCATCGAAGCGGCATCGGCCGCAGACCCGACCGCCGCTCGCGCCAAAGAGGCTTTAGGCCTGCTGCGGGCCTCCGTCGCCCTCGAAATCGGTCTGCCGTCCATGGCCCACACATGGGCGATGGACCTTCTCAAGGCAAGGCCAACCTGCCACTGGGCCGCGGCGATCGCAGCCCGGAGTCAGGCGGACCCAGGCCAGCACGAGAAGATTATCAAGTTGCTCCGGCCGAAGGACTGCGCGGTCGCACACGTCCTCCAGGGCGAACTGTTGATGAGTAAAGCCCAGTTCGCCGACGCTGCCAAGGCGTTTGGCCGGGCGGCCAGATTGGATGGCAGTGCCGAGCACCTTCTGAAGCAGGGACTGTGCGAGGAATACGCCGGAAGGCTGGAGGAGGCGCTGAACCTCTACCGTGAGGTGTGGCAGAAGTCCTCCAATCCGACGGCCGCCAACAACGCGGCCTACCTGACGACGCGCCTCTATTCGAAGGACCCGGCCAGGCTGACCGAGGCAAAGCAACTGGCCGAGAAGGCCGTCCAGCAGGTCCCCAGGAATGCTTCGTTCCGAGATACGCTGGCCTGGATTCTGTATCTCGAGGGACAGCACGAGCAGGCCTGCATGGAGCTGCGCAAAGCCGTCGTCGACAGACCGCAATCGCCCGTGGTCCAGTACCATCTGGGCATGGCCGAGTCCGCCTGCGGACGCCCCGACCTGGCCCGGTGGCACCTCTCGGCCGCCGTGAGTATAGCCGAGAGCCTCCGGTCCGCCGGCAAGCCCGTACCGGCCGAAATCGCCCAGACCGCAAGCCTGTGCCGACAGGCTCTGGCGGCCCTGGGTCAGCCAAAGTGAAGCCCTTCGCCCCTCAAAGGAGAATGGCGAACATGAGCAGTGACACGCGCCTTGCCTTCGCAGTCGGCTGGGCCCTGCTGGCCTTCTGCTCTTGCGGCTGCCGTGAAAAGACAACCACCTCCCGCCCGGCTGCCGGAGAGGACGACCGCTTCCTCAGGTCCCAGCTCGTCGGTCGCTGGCAGAGGGCCTGGGACTTCGGCCCGGTCGTTTACGAGCGCGTCCTGGCCGCAGACGGCTCCCTTGTCATGCGGGAAAAGCGGAGGACCGATCCCCCCGCGACGGGCACGTCTGCTTCCACGGCGCCCCGCCCGGTCGCACGGGCAGAGCAGGAACACCCCAAGTACCCCGGCGAATACACGGTGGCGGAGGAGCTATCCGGCACCTGGTCCGTGAAGGACCGGCAGGTCACTTACCGGGTCGTCCTGCCCAACGGCGATCCCCTTACGATGCGGTACGACATAGAACGCATTACGGCTACAGAACTTGTGGAAATCTCCTCGGGCCTTTCAGGCAAGAGCGAGTTCCGCTTCCGGCGCAGAAGCTGAGCTGCCGCCCCGCCAGCGCAGTTTTCCGTCTTTTTCGGCCTTTTTCCTCTTGACGGTTTAGCCCAGGGCCGTATAATGACAGCTTGATTTGATGAATGGTCCGCTTTCCTGAGGGGGAAAGCCGTTCGCTTCCTGGAACCTTGCGGTTGGGGTTTGCCCAGCCCGCGTGACGGAAGCAGGACGGCCATTCCACGAAGATCCGTCACTGTGGTTGGCTGCTTTGGTGAGTGCAGGCGCTCGTGTGTGCTGTCGCGTTGAGGGCGCCGTGCTTCCCACACTCGCCAGGGGGCGACCAAGGTGTAGATCTTCCCCGGCGGGTAGACGTGATGCCGGGTAGGCAAGCGCCCCGAGGGGCGCAAGGGCAAGACGGGCAATTCTGCCCGCACGCGGGCACATGGCGGGCCCGTGAACAACCAAGGATGTAGCTTGGCAGGGCGAAGCGAGGGAGGACGAGAATGAACAGGCAGGCAATTATCGTTGGGGTCGCCAGCATACTTATGTTGACAAGCGGGGCATTTGCCTTGACGGACGTAGGGGACCCCATAGACATAGCGAGCTGGGGACAGCGGTTCATAGAATCGGGCGTAGGCGCTTTCGACCACTTTCAGTTGAAATTCATAGACCCCATTCCTGGGTCCGCCGGCTTCCGGGGCCCGGGTATCGGCAACTTCAGCCAAAGCGGATGGGACAGCACAATATCCGCGAACGGGGAGTTCATTGTTGCTGATGGGACGCCTTCGCAGAGCTACATGCAGTTCGATCTATATTTCGAGGGCGCAAAGGCAACGCCGTTAACATTCTACTTTCAGGCATGGTTGGAGGATACCAAGCTGGAAGAAGCGAAGGCGTATTGGAGTGGCGGTGGTTGGTCTTTCACACTCTCCACTGAGTGGAACGCGCCACCAATGACGCAGGCCTCTATTGTGATGACGGAGGCCGCCGTTCCTATTCCCGAGCCGTTCACGATGGTGACGGCCTTCCTGGCCATCGGGAGCTTCGGGATGTACGTGCGGAAACACTCACGAAAACACGCGGGCCGGTGAGACAGGCGGCCAGCAAGCCGGAAGAGAAAAAGAATGGAATCGGCAATGAAACGGCAAACCGTTGCGACAGTACTCGGGATTGTCCTGACCGTCTTGGCGGGTGCTGGCTCAGCCCGCGCGGAGAGCTTCTACGTCGAGACCTTCGAGACGGGTAATGCGGGCTGGATAGTCTCGACGGAGAGTGGCTTTTCGCCTGCCGACTGGGATCCGGCCGGGCACATTACGGCCACGATTGGCTCGGATCCCGTGCGCAAACTCCAGGCCGGAGTCGCCGCCCTGTACGAGGGCCTGGATAGGGCCGCGCTGTTCGCCACGGACATGATGATAACCGGCGACATCGACAATGCCGACCAGGGCTACGTGCGGTTCTATGTCGCCCGCGGAGGCGAGTATTTCGTCACAACGGGAGATGCTTCGTGGACGCCTGCCGCGACCGCCGGCTGGCAGAGCTTCCAGGTGGCGCTGGTTGAAGCGAACTTCGAGCGCTGGGGCGGAGGAGCCTCCGTTCCCCTTGTCGATGCCCTCAACGCCCCCGAGGAGATCGGCCTGCTGTTGACCGGGGCCAGCCTCGAGAGCGTGGGCTTTACCGGTGCAGGCGGGGCCTCGATCAGCATCGACAACTTCGACGCCGTGCCGGTGCCGGAGCCGTTTACGGTGGTTACGGCCTTCCTGGCCGTTAGCAGCTTCGGGCTGTACGTCCGAAGGCATACGCGAAATAGCAAATTCAGAAAGGAGGTGCCCGACAGGAATGCCAGGACGGCGTGAACCCCGCCGAAGAGGCCGGGGACTGATGAAAATGTGAATGCCCTGACTGGGCGATTTGAGGAAGAAGGAAACAGTTTCGCAGGCACCCCGTGGGAACGGGAAAGGCCCTGCAAGGTTAAGAGAAAAGGAGAGCAAGTCATGAGAATCTACAGATGTCTGGCCGGCGCCATGCTGCTGGTGGCAATGCTGGTCGGTGCGAACGTGGCCAAGGCCGACGTCGAGGGCTACGTCTGGATGGATTACCTCAGTTACAGCGGCGACAGCAGCGTCACGATCACGAAGAACGATGGGGGAGCCATGCAGGGATTGCAGCAGGGCGGCCTGGGCTTTGGCGAGTTCTATTTCGACGTGACGGGCTTTGGGGACCCCACCGCCGGAGATCCGGACCCGGGTCTCGAGAACCTTATCTCCGACGCCATCCACTGGGGGGACGATCCCGGCGAACTGAACCTGTCCGGATACTGCATGGATAGCGGCCAGTTCCTTGATACAGGCGTCAACCAGTATGAGATCAGGCCACTGGAGGACATGTTTGCCGGGACGGACAGGTCGGACGATCTCAGGAAGCTCTACGCCGCGCATCTTGGCGACGTGGTGGACTCGACGACAAGGGCTGCCTTTGACGCCGCGGTATGGGAGATCGTCTACGAAGATGGCGGGACCTACGACCTTACCACCGGCGATTTCCAGATGGCCAATGATACCTGGACGGCCACCGCCCAAGGTTACCTGGGCAGCCTGGGCAGCACTCTCAACGATGAGGTTTACGCGTTGTACGATTCCGCCAACCAGGACTTCTCGGTCGTCATTCCGGGCACTGGCGTCGTCATTCCCGAGCCGTTCACGATGGCGACGGCCTTCCTGGCGATCAGCAGCTTCGGGATGTACATCCGCAAGCACACGCGCAAGGGTAAGCGTACGTAATACGTAAGAGACGCATCTTTTTCTGATGCCGAGGCGGTTCCGCGGCCCATGGGGGGTTGCGCGACCGCCTTGGGGCAGGCAGCGAGGAATCCCTGCCGCCCCGGTTTCTCCCGCCGACAGCGGGGCGGGAGAGAGGCTAGTCGGCGGCATGCGTGGTTTTGGGTAGATGAAGGTCTGAGCCAGATCTCAGCGCCGCTGGGCTGGTGTGCCCCTACGGGGGCTTCTGTGCGTCGTCGGCGCTGACGTAACGGTTGCAGGGCAGACAAGGGGCCTGTAGGCAGGAGGGCCTTCTAGAAGAGCCTCGTCTAACGAGTGGTCCTCGTTTGGGCCAGGACAGACGGTCACCTTCAACGGTCAGGGATACCGGGATCTTGGGGATGCATATGCCGAGGCGCGAGCGGAAGGCGCAAGAACCGGCCAAGACATAATCGAAGCGCTTCAGACAGAGCCCGCCGGGCAGGGCTCTTGCCTCCGTCTGGTGTCGCCGAGCGCGGCCAACCAGAGGCGATGGCCCTGAGGCGTCTGCGTGTGACGGAACGAGGACCAGCAGTCTATCGGCACGGACGGCTGGTCCATTTTCTTCTGTCGCGCGGTTTGACGTAATCTCGTGGCCCCCAGTGGCCGAATTACCCCGTATCGGCCCCTTCGACGTGTCAGGGGCCGTTGCTGGTTTTGCGCCTGGTCGGCTCGAGTGCCGATTGTATCGTATGTTACACTTAGGAAGCACTTTGAAGGTGCTTCGCCCGGCCAAGGTCCGCCGGGCTCTTGCTTTGCGCCCATTGCCGGGGTGGTTTGATGGTCCACCCAGGCTGGCTAGTGTGACGACAAGACCGGACAGATGGGCCACGTGCCGGCTTCGCGGTCCGCACCTGTGACGTGTGTGCGGCTGGCGCGACAGACGCCTTCGGGGAGGCGCGCTTGTCGCGAGCCGTGAGGCACCGGCGCCCGAGGAGGCGATTCGGAGGTCGGCCCCGTTCTTCTGGGCGGCGATAGAAGCGAGACCTCGGTGGCTGCGCTGCTAAGACGGTCGCGGTCGTTCGAGGGCTTTCGCCGTGGAGAGATGAGATGTCTGCCGCAAGGAGACCCAATCGGCTGGGGTCCCCGAGAGCACCAGCCGCAAGACCCCGGCCGGGCTCCATTTGCAACAGCCACGAACGTTGCTTGCTGGAGCCCCTGGAGCCGCGCCTGCTCCTGTCGGCCCTGACGATCCTGGGCACCGTCGCCGACGACACGATCATGATCGTACAGGATGCCGGCGGCGTCACGGTGACCACGGATTCCGGCAGCGACGTGTACTCCGGCAGCTACTCGTCTATCGTTGTGGACGGCCTTGCGGGCGATGACGTCATAACTCTGGCGCACTCGGTGTCCCTGGACAGTAGCGTCTACGGCGGCGAAGGCAACGACACGATCTTCGACGCGTCCACCGGCGCAGGAGAGGTCTACGGCGGTGAGGGCGATGACCTGCTGGTAACCGTGGGCAGCGGCCTGGACGTGCTGACCGGCGGGGAGGGCTTCGACAGCTTCTGGTGCGACGGCGCCGACACGATAAGCGACGCCGACGAGACCGAAAGCCTGCTGACCGTTCATTCCATCGACAGCTTCTATCAGCCTTACACGAGCGATCCGCTCTCGCCGGACTACGTCTCCCTCGAAATCGAGGGTCAGGACCTGCGGGATCCGACCGCCAGCGGGTACCAGAGTTTTGCCGGGACGCCGCTGTTCGTGGATGGACCTCAATACGACGACGTCGTTCAGGGGTCGTTGGCAGATTGCTACTTCATCGCGGCCGTGGCCAGTCTGGCCGACGCGGTTCCTGGCGTCATCGAGCAGGCGGTCGCTCCCTTAGGCGACGGCACGTTCGTGGTCCAGTTCCACCGCGACTCGGCTGAGTACTACGTTCGGGTGGACGCGGATCTGCCGGCCTCGGGCGGCACGCCCACCTACGCCAAGCTCGGTCCCGACGGCGAGCTCTGGTGCCCGCTGATGGAAAAGGCCTATGCCTACTTCCGGTACGATCAGAACACCTACGCTTCCCTGGCCAGCGGATACCCAAGCGCCGTATACGAGGACGTTTCCGGCTCCGATGTGGAAGGCTGCTGGACAGGTCGGTCGGAGGCGGAAATCCAGGGCTTCCTGAGCACGCACCTGGGAGCAGGCCACGCCATAGCCGCGCCGAGCAAGTCTGCGGCCAGCTCGCCGATCGTCGGGAGCCACACCTACATGGTCAAGTCCATGGAGACGCGGGGCGAGACCACCTACGTCATGCTGTACAACCCCTGGGGCAGCCTGCTGGAGATCACGCTGAGCCAGCTCAAGAGCAACTTCTCGATGGTGACGGCTTCTTTGGCCAGCGACAACCGATTCCCGGTCGCTGTGGATGATTCAGCGGACACGGAGGTCGGCACACCGGTCATCGTCAACGTCATCGCCAACGACGACGACCCGGAAGGCGATCCCCTTAGCGTGACGGACGTTAGCACGCCGGACCACGGGATTGCCACAAACAACTTCGACGGGACGATTACATACACGCCCGACCCCGGCTTCGAGGGGACCGACACGTTCACGTACACCCTTAGCGACGGCAACGGCGGCCTGGACGTGGGCACGGTGACGGTTACGGTGGGCGCCAGCGCAAATCAGCCGCCCGTGGCTAATCCCGATTCCCTGTCCACCGATGAAGACGCGCCCCTGACGTTTGCGAAGGACGACCTGGTCGCCAACGACACCGACCCGGACGAGGATGAACTGAGCCTGACCGACTACACCCAGCCGAGTCACGGCATACTCACCGACAACGGCGATGGCACTCTCACCTACACCCCCGACGGCGACTAC